>Ga0082212_10005247_pt1 | contig 17725 bp, 16 predicted proteins | sample TergutNt197P3_FD_71548 | JGI IMG/M metagenome (GOLD analysis project Ga0082212, IMG submission 71548) | Neocapritermes taracua P3 segment gut microbial communities from Petit-Saut dam, French Guiana - Nt197 P3 | ecosystem: Host-associated > Arthropoda: Insects > Digestive system > Gut ... | reverse complement strand
TTTCGGGAATGTTGAGAACACCCGGAAAAACCCAAAGGCATAACCCCGTAACAGCCAAGAACACAGCAATCACCAAGTATCCTGTAATGGACGAAAAAAAACCTTGTATTTCTTTTTTGAACAGAAAGCGCATAAAATTTTCACTTTTTCATCAATGGAAGAAAGAAAATATCCTACTCCATGGGATGTATATTGATGAGATAATTCCGGAAATGATGGCTGCAAGCAACCAGCCAATCAATTTGAACAGTTTATTGCTGTAATATCTTGCCCGTGCCCAACAAATATGTCGTTCATTGTCACTCAAAAAAATCTCCAATTCGGAAAATTTATTGTAAACAAGTTCATATTCTTTGAGAGATTTCTCTTTGTCTTGCACTTCAAGCAATTTTGCTTCTTTCAAATGGGTGTTGATAAACTTTTTTGCTTCTGAATAAACAGCAAAAAATGTTCCATTGTTTATAGCGCCCAAATCAATCCCTTTAGTACGTCTGTCGAATCGTTTAATAACGATTTCGTGCAATGCTACATTCAAAAACTTATAGCAATCCAATACGATTCGCTCAATATGACCTTTTGCCTTCCTTAATTCATCTTCGATTTCCAAATTACTGATACCCTCTCTGTGACAACGTGCAATATGGTCGTTAAATGCCCTTATCTCATTAAAGATAGGGGTTGGAAATTTTTCATACCGAACCTCTATTTCAGCAATCAACGGTTTTATGACTTCATTGTAAGTCTGGTACAGCAATGTTGTTTGATTGGCAAATGGAGCATCCATACAGAAACCTATTGTATACGGTCAATATAACGATTCAGTTTCTTGATATTAAAATCAAAAAGCCGGTTGAGGTATAGATATATAGAACCACGTCCGATTAACCGATGATCGGTAATAGGCTTAAACTTCAATTTTTTGCCTATCTTTTTTTCAATGACGGCATCTATTGAATCAATATCCATTACCAGCAAATCATCATAAGAGATTCCCGTTATCCTTTCTATTGAAGCCCTGCTCTGACTATTCAAACCTATCGCCATATTTTTTCTGAATTTGGATGCAAAGATACAATATTTTGAATATGTTTCGCTAAAAATTATTTTACAATTTTATTCGCCAAAGCAACTTTTGGGTTATACCTTTCATACGGTTGGCCGAATGTTACGGTAACTGCGTCTCCTTTCTCAAAATCCGCTGATTCTGCCGGTTGCTCATCTGCAAGGAACAAGGTATATTCGTCAAAATACAGTTTTTCTAAATTGGAATTGCTGCTTACCATAAAATAGTCCCCGCCAATACCGGTTATGGTACACTGCTGCGATATTTCGGGCATATCGCACAATTCTTCCGTACTGAACAGGTCATCGTTGCTGACGATATCTCCGCCTTCCAATGTCGTCCACTGTTGTGACTGATCCGGAGGAACGCCCACTGCATTTGAAGCGCGACAAGCCAGCGAGGTCATATTGTTTTCGGTTTTTACAAAAAATTGATACAGCGGCGGCGTAAAATCCTTTTCGACGGCATTTTCGCCAAAGCGTTTGTGGGAACTGTATTCTATTAAACAGGATACCATATTACCCATATCGTCGTACCGCCACGATCCACTATTATCCATACAGGAATATATTCCCCATTCGCCTCTGAATACAATCAGACCATCGTTGATAAAAGGCTGCAGGTTGTTGACGTCTTTGGTTTCGTCCGCATATACATAAGTGTTGAATGTAGTCAGAAACACCTCAATCACACCATTTCCGCAGACTTCATTCAGGAACGGGAAATCAACCCCTTGAGCGACAAAACGCGCTGCGTCGTTAATTTCCACAAAATCAAACGCATATCTAATTTTAGGCGTTTGCTCATCCTCATTCAACCTTGTGATGGATAAAGAAGTCGCCTGCTTCATATCAAGAGAAGAACTCTTGAGGGTCACAGCTTTACTATCGAACACGCGACACACGGCAAGAGCGACTAATCGTTCACTCTCTAATCTTCTTTGCACAGACGGCAATTCTACTGTGTCTACGGGCAACTCGTCTGCGTCGGATTTGCATGTCGTCAAAATAAAAGACAGTGCAAAAACCATCGCCACGGGAAAAGTGGTATATACTTTTAACCATTGTTTCATCGTTATTATCATATTTTTTAATTTACAAATAATTTGCCCCAAAAGTAATGTTTTTTTTAAAAATAATAACAATTCGACGACAAAATTTTCAGGGCAACCGCATCAAATTTTCATTATTTTATTTTTATTTTTCCAAAAAACCGTGTTACTTTGCACATTATATTTTATAATCAATACCATGCAAGAAAAAATCAAATCGGAAGGTAAATGCCTGTTTTGTGGCAAGACTTTCGCAAAGGCGGGCATCAACCGTCATTTGGATACACATTTAAAGGAAAAAACGGCTGGAGGAAACTCCGGAACGTCATTTTTGGTAAAAGTTGAAGCCGATAAGCGTTATGGCGCTTTGCCCTATTTTTTAAGCCTTTGGGTGGACGGCGAAACTACTATGAAAACCATCGACAAATTCCTGCGCGATATTTGGCTGGAATGTTGCGGACATTTAAGCGAGTTCGAGGGCGTCGCTATGACCAAAAAAGCGGGAAATGTATTCGCAAAAGGAGTGCGGATAGATTACGAATACGATTTCGGAAGCACTACGTTGCTTACTCTTGAGGTTATGGGCGAATATCCGGTAAAGGCGGAGGAAAAGATAGTTTTGCTTTCGCGCAACGAACCGCTGCAAATGATGTGCACCGATTGTGGTAAAGCGCCTGCAACGCAATTATGTTCGATTTGCATGTATGAGGAAAATGCAATGTTTTGCGACAAATGCGCCGAAAAACATGCCAACAAATGCGAAGATTTTGCCGATTACGCTTCAATGACTGTGGTAAATTCTCCGCGAATGGGAACATGCGCCTACACCGGAGGAATCATTGATACGGAACGGGATGGCGTATACCGGCCATAAGGAATGAAAATGAACAACTATTGAAAAGCGATACAAAATGTAACATGAATCGTAATGATATCATAGAAATATTATCGCTTTCAGGACCTGACTCAATAACAGCCCTTTATGCCAAAGCCAATGCACTAAAGATTTCGGCTATCGGGAATAAGGTATATCTACGCGGACTGATAGAATTTTCGAACATCTGCTGCAAAAATTGTTATTATTGTGGTATTCGCCGTGATAATCAGGCAGTGAACCGTTATGAATTAAACGATAAAGAGATATTGACGGCAGTGGATTTTGCATGGAAAAATGGTTACGGTTCGGTAGTCTTGCAGTCGGGCGAGCAGCAATCGGCGCATTTTACCGGACGGATTACCCGTTTATTACATGAAATAAAGGCATATACCGGCAACGAAATCGGAATCACCCTTTCGTGCGGCGAACAGACAGCGGCAACGTATAAGGAATGGTTTCAAGCCGGAGCCCATCGCTATTTGTTACGTATCGAAACGTCAGATAAAGAACTTTATTATCGGTTGCACCCTAACGATGAAAAACACTCGTTTGACGCCCGATTGTCCGCTATCAGACAGTTGCGCATCGAAGGATATCAGGTGGGGACGGGGGTAATGATCGGACTTCCTTTCCAAACCATTGAACATTTGGCCGATGATTTGTTGTTTTTTCAATCGATGGATATAGATATGGCGGGGATGGGGCCTTATCTGGAACACAGTCAAACGCCTTTGTATCAGTACCGCCATTTATTGCCGTCGCCCAAAAAGCGGTTGGAACTGTCGCTGAAAATGGTAGCTGCGTTGCGTCTGCTCATGCCCGATATTAATATTGCAGCCACCACTGCCTTACAGGTTTTACATCCCGCAGGTCGCGAAATGGCGGTATTTGCCGGAGCGAACATTATCATGCCCAATATGACCTTGCCGGAATTTCGACCTGATTACCTGATTTACGAACATAAACCGGGCGTCAGCGACGATGCTGCATTAAGCAAATCGAAACTGGAACAAAACCTGTACTGTGCCGGAATAACCATCGGTTACGGCGAATGGGGAGACTCACAACACTTTATGTGCGTATGAATCATACGAATCTGTTTTTCACGATTCTCACCGTAATATTTCACCGAATCTGATTATTTTGTATCTTGCACCGTCAAAATATTGATGGTTTCTGTTATAAATAGCGCTGTAAATGAACTCAAAAACCTATTATCATTCCCCGATTGGATGGATCGAAATACAAGCATTGCACGATGCGGTTACTTCTGTAATTTTTTGCGACGAACCGGAAAATGATGTTTGTAACAGTTCTCCAATATTGGCGGAATGCTTCCGCCAGTTGGATGAATATTTCAACGGACAACGGACAAATTTCGACATTCCTGTTGACCAGAAAGGAACTCTGTTTCAACAAAGCGTTTGGAATGTTTTGCCCGATATTCCATTCGGCGCGACCGCCAGTTATGGCGATGTTGCGAAAAAATTGAACGCTCCGAAATCTGCCCGCGCTGTGGGCGCTGCCAATGGACAAAACAGGGTATGGATCATTGTCCCGTGTCATCGCGTTATTGGTGCCAATGGCTCGCTGACCGGATATGCCGGAGGATTGGAGCGCAAAAAATGGCTGCTTGACCACGAAGCGCAAATTGTGCGAGGCTATAATAATTACATTTGAAACTGAATTTGTATGTCAAATTCCCGGATATATTCCAAAACGGTAGGCCTGATGCTCTTTCTGTTGAGTGTTTTTGTGACATTTTGGTTTTATCATTACAATCGTTTTTACATTTTGTGCTACCATGAACAGATGCAACTTTTCCGGTTCGATAGTCTGTACTTTTGTTCATATCTCGGACAACCCGGCGGATTGGCCAAATATGCCGGTTCTTTCCTTACACAGTTTTATTTCTACCCTGTTGCAGGTTCCATCATCATTGCATGTATCATTTCGGTAGTATTTCTGCTTTCTTACTCAATTTTCCGGTCGTGCGGCCATATCGGGAAGTTGTTTTTCGTCCCGTTTGTCCCTGCAGTTTTGCTGATGATTTCATTCGTAAGCATTCATTTTGACATGTCGTCAGCGTTGGGAATTTTGTCTGCATTGGCCGGATTCAGGTGGTATATTTCGTTACGCCGGTCTGTAAGGTTTTTTGCCGGAATCATTCTGATAACCCTCCTGTATTTTATTGCCGCAGGTAATGCTTTGTTACTGATCATTTTGATGATTCTTTTTGAGTTATTCGAAAAAAACACGCTTTACCTGTTATTGCCCGTGGCGATATGGTCAGTTGTATTACCATGGCTGGCATGGAGGATGATCTACACCGTTCCTGCCGGTGAAGCATTTTTTGCATTAACGCCCGGCAATGCTCCTTTCCCGATAGCAGAGAACTATGCTTTATGGCTTTCAGTCCCAATCCTGTATTTTCTTTGGCGGTTGATGGCTTCAAAAGTAGACTTCCGAAACGTTGCGTCATGGAAAATACTTGTTCCCAATATTTTGATAACGATGGTTATGGCAATTGGCGGCGCTTGTTTGTCACGCGATGTTAAGGCTGAAATATTGTACCGTATGACCTTTGAAGCACAGGATAATCATTGGGAATCGGTTATTGCGCTGGGTAAAGCGTATCCGACCAAAAACCGTTTAGCCTGTTACTATACGAATCTCGCTTTGGCCAATACAGGACAAATGCCATACCGTATGTTCCACTATAAACAGTTAGGCGTGATCGGTTTGTTTGTAGACAGGGATTTGACCCATTCTTCGATGTGGTACCTGAGCGAGATTTTCTACCATCTGGGAATGACGCTTGAAGCAGAACACTGTGCCTTCGAGGCTATGGTAGGCAGTCCGAAAGAAGTAAACGCGCAAACCTTACGGCGGCTGACATATACCGGCATTTCACGGCGCGACTCGACAACAGCCGGTAAATATATCAGAAACTTCGAGCATAGTCTCGCATACCGTTCATGGGCAAAGCAACAACGTAAAAATCTGGAGCAGGCATTAGCCGATTCTTCTTTTATTATTCCGGATGGTCCCAAACCAAGCCGTCACAGTGATTTTTTTATTGATTATCAGTATCCTGATCGTACCCTGTTAAAAATATTACATGACAATCCGAAGCATCGCATGGCTTTCGAATATCTGATGGCTTACATGATGCTTGAAAAGGACATTGAACAGGTGAAATGGTGTATGGATCATTTTTTCAAAAATTTTGATTATCCCGACATACCCGTTCATTATGAGGAGGCTCTGATGGTGTATCAAAATTCAGGAAAGGATAAGAATATCCAGTATACTGTCAGTCAGGCAACACGCGAACGCTACAACCGGTACATCCGGGCATATTTAGCATCTCAGGGCAGCAGACGCAATTTTGAACAACTGCAAAAACAGTTCGGAGATACGTACTGGTTTTATTTACATTTTGTTGATCCTACCAAATTAGTGAAGAAGAATGATGAAAACAGGTATTAAACATTGGATCATCCGGTGGATGGTATACATGACTGTTCCGGCGTTATTGCTGCCTTCATGCAACCATAGGGACAGGCATTATTCCGATATACCCCGGAAAGCGTCCATTGATCCGGCATACGGGGAGACAGTGATTCCCTGCAACATAGCGCCGCTGAACTTTATGATCCGTGAAGAAGCCTCGCGCTATCTTGTCCGTTTTAGTGTTGCAGGGAAGGACTCTTTTGAAGTTTCCTGCAAAGGTAATGTTATCATTCCTTTCCGGAAATGGAAAAGATTGTTGAACAGACATCATGGCGAGCGATTGGACGTCAGCATATTTGCTAAACAGGCTTCGGGGTGGGTTCGTTTTCATCCCGTGCGGTTCACCATTGCATCAGAACCCGTTGACCCTTATATCGTATATCGTTTGATAGAGCCGGGATATGAGGGATGGAATCACATGGGCATTTACCAGCGGTGCGTAGAAAATTTTAACGAATCGCCCGTTTTAATCAATCAACTGACAGACAACAATTGTATGAACTGCCATTCGTTTTGCAGGAACGACCCGCATATCATGCTGTTCCATTTACGGCAACAACATGCGGGTACGCTTATTTTGAAGGGTGGTCAGATAACCAAAGTAAACACCAGAGCGGAAGGAATGCTTTCGGCGGGCGTCTATCCCCGTTGGCATCCTGACGGGCGATATGTGGCTTTTTCTTTCAACAGCACGCGGCAGGAGTTTCATACGGCCAATGAAAACAAGGTGGAAGTATATGATCAGGCGTCCGGCCTTGTCATATATGATACTGAAACCTTCACTGTCTTTACAGACAGTTTGATTTGTTCTCCCGAAAGATTTGAAACATTCCCCGAATGGTCGCCCGACGGGAAATATCTCTGTTTTTGCAGCGCCCCTGCGCGTCCGATGCCTCAACACTATGATTCGATACGGTACGACCTGTTGCGTATTTCATTCGACGTATCAACCAGGCGTTTCGGAGACCGGGTGGATACGCTCGTATCATCGGCGCGTACAGGAAAAAGCGTTGCTTTGGCGCGTATTTCGCCCGACGGAAAATATGTGGTGTTTTGCATGTCCGACTATGGGACGTTTCCTGTATGGCACCGCGATAATGATTTATACCTGTTGAACATTGCTACGGGCGAAATCAGCAACATGACCGTCATCAACAGCGCTCAGAGCGACAGTTATCATTCATGGTCGTCCAACGGGCGATGGATGGTATTCGGAAGCCGCCGTATGGACGGGTCATTTACCCGTCCGTACCTGTGTTATTTCGACACGGAAGGAATTGTACACCCTCCGTTTCTTTTACCTCAAAAAGACCCAAGATATTACGATTTTTCCATGAAATCGTTCAATGTGCCGGAGTTTACCACCGGAAAAGTGAATGTTTCGCCGTACAAATTTGCTGAAGCCGCGAAAGGTGACGAAAAAATTATTTTGAAACGCTGAAAAAATGGTACAATCATCAGCGATTGTAAAGATGAAAGATGATAACGCTTTTTATCGCGTCACATCGTTCAGTTTACTGTTTTCGCCGGCTTTTTCGATTTTTTCGGCTTCCTTTTCATCAATCCGGCGCTGAACGTCGCCGCGAAAACCCTCTGCCGGTATCTTCACCACGTAGGTTTTTCGTGCGCTGTTGGTCAGCTTGTTATCGCGCAACCAGGGGTTGAGATATTTGAGCATCTTGTAGTTGGTCTGATGTTTGAAGGCAAAGTCTGTCCAATTGGTCACGGCTGTTTTCACTTCCGCTTCGGCGTAAGGTATCGCCTGATATTTTTCACTTTCGGGAACGTAAAACCCATATTTCTGCGGATCGTTCATGATCAGTTTTACCGCCGCAATACGATACACATATCGCATGGTTTCGTCGTTGAGCAGCAGGTCGTAATAATAATTGCACTGCTGGCGTTTCACCTGATTGCTCAGACCTCCTTTTCCCATGTTGTAGGATGCTGCGGCCATCGTCCAGTTGCCGAAAATCCTGTAGGCTTCGTTCAAATACCGACATGCTGCGGCAGTCGACTTTTCTATGTGGTAACGTTCGTCTACTTCGGCATTCACTTCCAATCCGTACTGAATAGCGGACGCCTTCATGAACTGCCAGAATCCGGTAGCGCCTTTCGGCGAAACCTTATTCATCAAATCGCTCTCAATCAGCGACAAATACTTGAAATCGTCGGGAATGCCATTCTCAGCCAGTATCGGTTCGATCACCGGAAAGTAACGGCTGATCCTTTTGATGTATTGCAGGGTGTTGGAATGAAAGTTCATGTTGACAATCAATTCGCGTTCGAGACTTTCGCGTACATCGAAAAGATGAATGGGCATATCTTCTCCTGCAAATTCAACCTTTTCGGGAATAAATGGAGAAGTTACCCACGAAATGCTGTCGCCGGGAGTTTTTTCCATACTGTTGGAGGAAGACGAGGCGCAAAACCCCAAAAATGCCGTCAATACGAGCAATAAGCAAAATATTGCGACCGGATAATTTTTCATCGTTCCTCCATATTACTTTTGTCAAAATCAGCCGGATAGGATACGCCCAACTGTATCCTAATCTCATCCATTATCTCCATGGTAATGAGCGAGTTTTCCCAACTGTTCACAGCCGATTCCTGCCTGCCGGATTGTATCACATCTATAAATTCCTTTACTTCATAATAATATTCATGATGCACGGCGGGTTGTGTGAGGTTTTCTGTCCGTCCGTCGCGGAAGTGCGCGTTCACCTCGCTGATGATGTTGATGCGGTCGAGTGTAATATTTCCGTCTTCTCCCTGTATTTCAGTGGGTAGCGACGAATTGCAAATTTTGGAATAAAGCGCTGCCGCATCCATCGTCGGATACGAGAACACAACGCTACCTTCGCCGTCGACGCCCGACGACAGTTTGTATCCTGCCGCTTTGATACTCTCCGGCCGGCCAAACAGTACGACCATCGGATAGATGGTATACACGCCGATGTCGGGGAGTGCGCCGTTGGATAATTCAGGGCGGAAAGCATTGAGCACCACGCCTTCGCGGAATTTATCGTAGCGCGACGAATACTGGCAGTAGCAGGAGAAATACCGGCGCACAGCGCCAATTCTGTCTATAGCGTTGCGTGCCGCCAGAAAATTAGGCGTGAGCGTCGGTTTCATGGCTTCCATCAGCGCGACTTTGTTCTTCCGCGCGACGGCAATCATCTCGCGAACTTCGCGTGCGTTGGATGCAAAAGCCTTTTCGCAAAGCACGTGTTTGCCGTGTTCCATACAGGCAATGCTTTGCACAGCGTGCAGCGCGTTGGGCGAAGCCACATACACAGCGTCAATAAGCGGGCTGGAGACCATTGCTTCCAACGAAGTGAATGTGTGAGGGATACGATGCTTCGCAGCAAAGTTGTCGGCAGTTTCCTGCGAACGCGAATACACGGCAGTCAGTTCAAAACGTTCATCTTCCCGTCCGCCGGCAATTACCCAATCGGTAATAAAATTGGCGCCAATCACGCCAAAACGTAAACGATTCATTCAATTTCTTTTAAAATCGCAAAGGTATCATTTCATACTGGAAAAGGAAAAATTATTTCGCCGGAATCAATAAATTGTGTTACCTTTGTTGTGTGAAAATTTTCGTAATCTTTAATTTTTAAAACCAAAAGTCATGGGAAAAGAAAGAGATGCAAAGAAAGAAGCCAAGAAGGAACCGGCCAAGACATTAAAAGAAAAAAGGCTGGCAAAACAGGAAAAAAAGAAAAGTAAGGTGTAGTGCACATCACTATTTATACCGACGGTTCGTCGATGGGAAATCCCGGGCGGGGAGGTTACGGGGTAGTATTAATGGCCGGACAGCATCGCAGGGAGCTGTCGGAAGGTTATCGGCTTACCACCAACAACCGTATGGAATTGATGGCCGTCATTGTCGGCCTCGAAGCCCTGAAGATTCCTCAAAGCGAAGTAACCATCTATACCGATTCGCAATATGTGGTCAATTCGGTTGAAAAAAAGTGGGTTTTTGGGTGGGAAAAAAAGAATTTTGCAGGAAAGAAAAACGCTGACCTGTGGCAACGTTTCTTAAAGATATACCGCTGTCATACGGTTACTTTCAAGTGGGTGAAAGGTCATGCCGGTAACAGGGAAAATGAACATTGCGACCGTTTGGCTGTGGTAGCGGCGCAAAGTCCGGATTTGTCGGACGACGATGGATATGAAATCTAAAAACATTAAAAGTCATAACGTTGTATGTAAGCGGCGAGACGTGGTGCATACTGACACGACTCGACTTGAATGTTTTGCGCTTTGACAAAGTATTACCTTCGGTGAGACCGGTTACTCACTATCATTCGTGAGATCGCTTTGCTAAGTTCTCTGAATTCGTGTAATTCGTGGCAACAAACCACAGCGTCAAATTTTTCATTATCATCTACTTTCTCAATGTACTTCAAATTATCCCCTACCCATGTACAATTGGCCGCCAATTCCAACTTATCGGTATCGCTATCGGTTGCCGTGATACTCATGTTTTTGTGTACCAGCGACAAAAGCAACGGCAATTCGCCATAACCGCAATTCATAATCAAAACGCGATGATGAACAGACAACTTGTCAATCAGTTCCTTATAATTGTTGTGTTTCTTTAAATTGCGGCGTACAGTGCGTTCCACCGAAGGCCCTTTGTAAATGTAATTGTGCAGTACCAAATCGGCATAATAATCGGCGGTTTCGATTTCTGCGGCCATTTTTGCGTACTCGTCTTTATAAAACTTTCGCATGTTTTTTGCGCGTTCGGCGTATGTTTCGCCCATAGCATTGTATGCCATGCGCGGCGTCACGTTGATATGAATTTCGCCTTTGCGCAGCATGAACTCTTTTTTGGGTAAAAGATGTCCGACGCCATGAATGATGACGGGTAAAATGTCTAATTTCAACTGTTCGGCTAAAAAAAATGCGCCACGATGAAAACGTTGAATGCTACAATCTTCGGAGCGGGTTCCTTCTGGGAAAACCATAATTGAGTAGCCTTTCTCAACAATTGCCTGCAATTTGGGCAAAGCGTTTTCGGCGCCGTCGGATACCGGATAAAAATCGGCGTATTTGATGAGTCGTCCGTAAAACGGGGAATTCCATACCCAATCGTTGGTCAGAATGATGAGCTTGGGCGTAAGGCTCATGATGCACATCAAATCAATGTGCGACTGGTGGTTACAAATGATAACGGCAGGCTTGTCAAATATCGTTTTGTCAAAGTTGTTATACGTGGTTTTGACGCGGGGAATGCGCACCACCACAAAATGAGCGAACCAGCGTATCAATCGGTGATAGCGCAACTTCTTTTTATCAGTGATTTTTCCTAATGTGAAAAAGAAAAAACCCGATGCAGTAATCACAAGACTTCCAATGAGGAAAATCACAAAAGCGTAAACGGACGAGGCTAAATTAGCAAGCGTTATTGGTATCAATCTTCGCTTGCCTTTGTGTAACGTTAGCCATCGAAAAATGAACGGTGGCATCAAAAATGTCATCAGCACCACCGAACCCATGCCGATAACGGTGACTTCGGCCAACGAGCGCAGGGCAGGGTGTTTGGCCAGAATGAGCGATCCGATGCCAATGAACATTATCAGCGCCGACAGAAAGATACTGTTTTTGTACGAGGCCAGCAGTTTGCGCTTGTAGGTGTATTCGTACATCAGGCCTTCGGTCATAAAAATGGTGTAATCGTCGCCCTGCCCAAAGATGAAGGAGGCGAGAATGATATTGACAATGTTGAAACGAATGTCGCAAATATTCATGACGCCCAATATCCAGAACCAGCCGATGGTCAGCGGCAGAAAAGCCAGCAGACTTAATTCGATACGCCCCAGCGTAAAAATGAGGAAGACAAAAACGATAAATCCGCAAATGAAGAGCACTGTGTTGAAATCCCCTGAAAGCGCGTTCACCATGCTCCGGCTGATGGTTCCGGCGTCGAACGAAAATGACCGGCAGTTGATGGCATTCAGTTCCGCCTGCAGCGCGTCCGGCTCATGATGTTTGGTATGCAGCAAAGTCATGACCATTCCGCCATCCGGCTCATTCGCTATGTAATTATTTGCAAACGAGGATATAATTGGCTCAAAGTAGCCAATATCCTGCACTTCATAACGGGCATTGAAAATGCTGTCGAAACGGCTGAATGCGCCGGAATTGAAGCCAATTTCAACGCCTGTTTTGTCAATCATTTCAAGCACGTTTCTCTTGCTTTCGCAAAACGTTTTCCAACGCTCAAGACGTTGCTGCTGCATGGCTTTTGACGGCAGATAAACGCCCAATCCGCTGACTTTCGACAGCGTCCCCGCAGATTGCAAACTGTCTAACGTCGTTTTAGAGGCTTCATAGGCGGTCAACGCTTCATCCAAATTTTTCCCCTCCGAAACGTAATAAATCGTTTGCTGCCCCTGTTCAACGATGGATATATACTTCTCAAAATCAATCTTTTGCGATTCTGTCATGTAGTTGATGTTTTGCATGTTTGTTTCAAACTTGGTGTTGAAACTTGCAATACAAAACACAACGGATAATGCAACAAACGCCCAGACAAACAGGTTTCGGGTTTTGGGTTTCAGGTTTCGGGTTTCGGGTTTCGGGTTTGAGTTCGTCGAGGGCTGCGTCGTTCGGGTTTCAGGAACGTCATTGCGAGGAACGAAGCAATCCAGAGTTTCGGGTTTAACTTCGTTGAGGGCTGCGCCGTGCGGGTTTTGGTTTTTTTGGGGATTATTTTTCAGCAGATGCGGAAGAAAGACAAGCACAAAGAAAATGACGCCGAAAAGCAACAACGACGCAAATAGTCCGAGGTCGTGCATGGCGTCGCTGCTGATGAACATGAGGCTCAAAAATGCGCCAACGGTAGTGATATTGCCAATGGTCAGCGGCGCCACAATGTCCTTGATTACGTTGGGAATACGGGGTTCGTGCTTTTGGTGAAGGATGAAATGCAGCGGATAATTTACGGCAATACCGATAATAATGGAACTGACACCGACCGCTATGAGCGATGCCTCGTCCTTGATTACGGAAAGCAATCCTAATGCAAACAACCAGCCAAAGGCCAACGAGCCTAACATCACCAGCAAATTTTTTACGTTTCTGAAAGCGTAAATTAAAATGATTAAAATGAGCACAATAGCAATGGCTGAAGAAAGGATACTGTCCTGTTTGATGCGGTTGGCGTTGGTAACGGCAATGGCTACCGAGCCAAAATAGCGTATCTCAATTTTTTGTGCAAATTCGGATTGTGTGTTGGCAATAGCCCTGTCAATCAGACTGAGCATTTCGGCGTTTTTGAGCGTTTCGCTGACCGGATAGAGCGATTCAACAGTTATCAGCGCCTCTTTGCGGTCGTTTGAAAAAATGAAATCGTCGTAGAGTTGAAACCGGCTGCTTGCCTGAAAATCGCGTAACCCCTCCAAAACGGGCGCCGACAAATGGAGCGGGTCAGTCATGATATTTTGTTTCATCACCATACCTATCGGCGACATGAGCATACGCTTGTTGTTGATGAGCTGTAACCTGATATTTTCTTCGGTCAGCAGCGTGTCCATGCGTTGATAGTCTGCCGCTGTGAGGAAGTAGGGCATGTTCTCCGTGATGAATTGCGATACGGCAAGTATTTGTTGCTGGTCAACCTTGTAGTCAATCTTTTTGAAATATACATTTGTTGAGTCTTCATTGCGTAAATTATCCACAAAGAAACTGACTGCATCAATGATTAATTCCTCATCGGAGGCGGATGATTCATCAGCCATGCCCACGCTTACAAACAGTTTATTGGCCGCGCTCAAACGTTGGTAAGCATTGTTGATACGTCCGGCATTGTTACCTTTTGGCAGGAACGAAGAAATATCCTCTTTGAAATTGACGCGCGACGCCGCAAATGCAAGCAATACGACTAACGTCAACAGCAATCCGAACAGCAATCGTCTGTGCTGCACGAAATAATTATATATGGACAGAATGAATTTAACCATTTTTTTTATGTATCAAATACCTGATTCCCATCGAAGGATAACCATACACAACGGCCAAAAACACAAATACCGTGTTGAGCAGGCTGATACGGGCAAAATCAATACCCGGACGGAAGTGTGTAACCCGCTCGTTTTTGGGCGCATAAAATACATGAATTGGAATGGAACGTATCTTTATTTTTCGCCATGCACAACGCACCAGAATTTCCAATTCGGCTTCGTAGCGCGAGGTTACAGGGCGCATCCGTTTCATTTTTTGCAGCGGATAAAGCCTGTATCCGCTTTGTGTATCGGGCAACCGGTACGCAGTTTGCAGCGTAAACCAAAAGTTTGAAAACCGGTTGGCAAATGTATTTTTCGCGGGCATGTTGTCCTGCACGAGGTTGCGATTGCCCACCAGCAACGTGTCGGGATTTTCGCCGGCAGCCGATAGAAACAGCGGTATGTCGCCGGCGTCGTGCTGCCCGTCGGAATCGATGGTTATAGCGTGCGTGTAGCCCGACTGCTCGGCGCGGTCGAAACCACGGCCAAGCGCATAACCTTTTCCCCGATTTTTAATGTAATCCACTACCTCTATTTTTCCTTCGTACTGTTTCAAAATATTCTCCGTATTATCTGTTGAACCATCGTTTACTACAATGACATCCGGCATTCGTTCCAGCACAGCGTCAATGACTTGTGCCAGCGTACTCCCGTTGTTGTAGGTGGGGATGATAGCGCATATTTTGGGGTGTTTTGCCACGAATTACACGAATTTACACAAATTTCTCTTTACAAATAATAAATTCAATTTTGCAAAAGTATCGCTGCCGCTTTCGACGCCGGCGGTTACTTTATATCCGGTATCATCTTCTTTCGGAATGGAAAGGGCAAAGGTAACTTCGGCGTGTTGCAGCGGGTTAAGTACCTGCGTAAATTTTACGTTTCTTACAACCTTCAAAAAAAGAGACTCTTGCGTCAGTTCTTCAGTTAATTCCTTCACCATTTGCGTCAGACAAACTCCCGGCGTAACCGGATTTCCGGGGAAGTGCGCCGCATAAATGAAGTGATCGGCGTTGAGATGTACCGTAAAGTTCACTCCGTTATCGGTACGTTGCACTTTTGTGATATGGTAGAAATCGCTTTTGAGTTTCATGGAAATTGTATAACTGTTTTTATCAACTCCTTATTCATCATCAATTTTTCTGCAAAAATACAACCTCTTTTTGAAATAGAGAAATAACTTATTCAATCTCTATTCAAAATAGAAGATTGTTGTATTTGTCGTTCGTGACTATTTTTTTGGCGCGAATGTCTCGTTTTTTGCCACGAAAAAAGAGACTCTTAATCATCTTCAATTTAATACTGAACTTTCAGCGAGATTATGGCGGCATTGCGCCAAACCGCTTGTTGGTACCGGTGTTTGTTCTACATATCTTCTAACGATAGACAGCAACTTTCTATTTTGTATTTTTGCAATGTCGTTTGTTTCAGTCTATCAACTTTTTCGGCAAACGCGGTTGCTCGGTAACGCTCTTTTTGTCGCTTAACTTCTATCGCCAATGCTTTGTTTTTTTGCAGCGAAAGTGCGACAATATCTATTTCGTTGGCATTGCCTTTTACTTCCCACCACGATCCTATTTCTTTGTATTGTTCGCTTTCGGCTAATTTTGCCCGAAAATAGCGTTCCAAAGTCAAACCGGAATAGGTTGTGTAATCGGCTTTTATCATATTTTGTAATCCGACAAAATTCTTAATTTCAAGCATTGAACGGTTGCGTTCAAAATAATTAAACCAAAATTGCAGAAAATTGTCTGCAATCTCATAACGCACTGTTTGTGAACCCTCTTTTGCACCGAGCGGGCGAACTCGTTTCAAAACATGGTAGTCGTCAATCAACCGTTTGATTTGTCCGCCGACACTTTTGTCGCCGAGCGCAGCCATAATGTCGGGTTGCGTGTTAATTCCACCAGAGACAGCGCTTAATATCGAAAAATAAGTACCGTAATTTTTACCAAATTCTTGAATGAGAAGATTTTTGCCCTCGTCTGCAAATGGCGAATTTTCACGCACCATAAATTCAATCATTTTTTCGACTTTCAGTTCGCATCCATCGCATAAAAGTTCTAAATATTTTGGAATACAGCCGGTGAAGGTATATAGCGCCAACAGGTCATCATTATGATAATTAGAATTATAATCGCGGATTATTTCTTTTAACGTCTCTGTGTCAAATGGAGAAAGTTTTATAATATTGTCGGCTCTGCCAAAAAGTGGTTCTTCTGAATTTTGAAAAATTTTGTGCATCAACGAATAAACCGAACCGCTCAACAACAAATTTACTTTTGTCTTTCGGCGATATTGGTCCCAAATGTTCTGCATATCGCTGTAAATGGATTCGTTTATATTAAAAAATTCTTGAAATTCATCAATAATCAGATTGAACGATTTTTGCGTACCAATTTCCATTAAATATTGAAAAAGATTGCGAAAACTCGAAATTTCTGACGGAACAAATATATTTAACGCATTGGAAATAACATTTATATATTCAGTACACAAGGTCGCTTCGGTTTTTCTGCCTACAAAAAGATAAACTGTAGGTTCGTCTTCTACCGATTTCATTATCAGACTTGTTTTTCCAATACGTCTTCTGCCCGTTATTACAGTCATACGCGAATGTTCTGTAAACGACAAATTTTTAATTCGCTGTAATTCTGCAAGTTCTTTTGTCCTGTTATAAAACTTCATATCATGATATTTTAGTTACCGCCGTAACTGTTACGGCGGTTGCAAAGATAAAAAATATTTTTGAAATAATAGATTTTTTCTTTTCCCGTTCTAACGGCTTCGCGGGTGTCTTGCCTCTCGTTGTCCCAAGTGTAAGTTAATGCTATTTTTACGCACTGCCGTCCTATATGCGGCCAACACGAATTTACACGAAAAAATTGGTGTTAATTCGTGTCATCAGTGGCTATTTTTTTGAATGAATACTTTAAGTCGCGTTTCCTGTTGTGCATCACCATTTCGCCGGATGCAAACCGTTGGAATGTTATCTGATTTTTATAAACAATGGTCAATGTGTCGTTGTTTCGGCTTCTTACGACCTTTTTACCTTTCTTATATTCCTGATTGTCAATTTCCAGCATGAATTGCACATCGCGGGCGACGGTTTTCCTGATGTACCATTTGTCCATCATCGCCATCACATTTTTTAACTCGCACGTGTTTGCCGTACACGTAAAGTCAAACATTTTCAAACC
>Ga0082212_10005246_pt1 | contig 17729 bp, 9 predicted proteins | sample TergutNt197P3_FD_71548 | JGI IMG/M metagenome (GOLD analysis project Ga0082212, IMG submission 71548) | Neocapritermes taracua P3 segment gut microbial communities from Petit-Saut dam, French Guiana - Nt197 P3 | ecosystem: Host-associated > Arthropoda: Insects > Digestive system > Gut ... | reverse complement strand
TCTTCGTACGAGGATCTTATCGGGCAGGGTTTTGTATCAGAAGCAGTGGTCAATTTTGTGGCGCTTCTGGGCTGGAGCCCGCCTGCGGAAAATGAAATACTGGCCCTTGACGATTTGATCGGCCTGTTCGATTATCGCCAGATCAGCAAGTCGCCCGCTGTTTTTGACATGGTCAAGCTGCGCTGGATGAACGGCGAGTATATCAAGGCCATGGATTTCGACCGGTTTTATGAAGCAGCCGCGCCATATATCGCGCAAAGCGTCAAAAGGGACTTCGATCTGAAGAGAATAGCAGCAATGGTAAAAACACGCGTTGAGACGTTTACCGACATTGCCGGTCAAATTGATTTTTTTGAGCAGTTGCCTGAATATGGTATTGATTTGTTCACGAACAAGAAGGCGAAATCCGACGCCGAATCGTCTTTACTCATTCTTAAAGACGTCGCGCGTATTCTTTCCGCGCAAAACGACTTCAGCAATGATGCGTTATTTTCGGTACTCAGTGAGTACGCTGGTGAGAAGGGGTATAAGACCGGGCTTGTCATGTGGCCTGTCAGGATAGCTGTTTCAGGCAAGCCCGCGACTCCCGGCGGCGCGACTGAGATCATGTCGGTGATAGGGAAAAGCGAGGCTGTCAGCCGTATCGAAAGAGCTATCGTGAAGCTGACAATTCAGTAATATATGGGATATGACTGCATTCCCTGCCCGGTAACAGCTCACGGGGCGCCTCATCTGAGTACAGACGCGGCGCCCCGTGAACTATTACTCTATTTCCAAAACACAGTCTGCCGCAGACGCTCACGCGCCCGGTATGTTTCCAGGCTCAGCGTGTTCGCGCCGCTTCCAAGTCCGTTTTCCGTGCGGTAGTCTATCCACTCCAGATGAACGCTGAGATACATGCTGAGTTGGTTCCTTAATTCCACATCCGCCGTCCGCTCGTATACCTCGATCGCCGGTATGACGCCGGCGTCTCCGGCGCGCCGGACGATTTCCATATCATATGACGGCAGCGTCCCGCGCAGATAACGATTCGTATTATACCGGACGACAAGCGCGTCAGGGTCGGTCAGGCAAAGAAGGCAAAGTATCATTGCGCCCGCGACAAGCGAGAACCGGACGATCGAGAAATCCCACTTCTGCAGCGCGATAAGCGCAACGAAGACGATTGCCATGAACACCATAAAAACGCAGGGCAGCAACCTCGGCATAGTAAGCCCATATACGTTGATGTACAGCGCCATCTTGCTGAACGCCGTCGCGATCAGAACAAGCGTGATCACTGCGAGCCCTATATTGAACGCTTTCAGCAAACGGGAATCAGCGCGCCGCTTCTTGCTTGTCACATTGCCTGCTGTCAGTATGACAAGGTTGAGCGCCGCGATACCGCACAACTCAAAAAATCCCTGCCGCGCGTATTCCGCGTAAATCAGCCACCCTTCAGGCCTTCTGCCTGTGAATGCTGAGAAAAAATACGGAACCTGACATGCTATGAACACAATATACAGCCCGCAGACAGCGCCAAGCATTATGTGTATGGTCGCCGGCTGGAAAAACCTTAGCGCCGCGACAGCCTTCTCCGCGCCCTCCGGTTTTATCGTATCCGCAGCCCTTTTATGAGCAGCGCCCGACACAAGCCCGTAGATATAGGCCGCTATCGGTATCGAAAAGACAAAGTAGAACAGGACTATCCCGAAATTGAAAGAAAAAACGTCCGCGATGTAATCAAGTATCACGCTGAAACCGCCGCTGTCAGCCCGTCTCAGCATCGGTATTATGCATATCAGTAAAAATACAGCCAGTAGTATCCCGAGAAAAACCGCAAGGCCTTTTCCCTTCTTATCCCCTCTCTTCAGCGCGCCAAAGCTTATGTACTGATTAAGGAAGTTCCTGAACGGGATAAGGATGACCGCGTTCAGGCCGTCTATGAGCAGATAGTTCCCTGTTTTTCCCATCACCGCCAGTCCCGACGCGGTCAAAACGTAGTATACAGCCGAGCAAAACAGGAACAACGCCCTGATTCCGGTGAATCCGCGGTTTTCCCATAGCGCGTACGATACACCCGCCGCCATTGTGATCCCGAGCCAGAACCATGAGGCGGCGTTGCCCGCGAATACTTCTTTCCTGATAAGATAGGCGGTGACAGTAAGCAAATACAGCGCGGTGAACAAAGTCACGCCCCATCCCTGCCATGTGAAGAACACGCGCCGTGAGAAAAGGTATCCGAGCGCGAACACGACAAGCGCAAATACAAAATCGATCATCGTCGGCTTAAACGCCGGCTTGACTTTTCGCGCCGTCGTTTGCCGCGCGTAATACGGATACGCATAAGCTGCAGGCTGCAGCGCTGCCGCGTCGCCGCCCGGCAACTCTTTTGAGTCATTCCCGTTGTTTTCAGTAATAGTATTATCAACAGACATTATCGCTTCTCCTCTATTGCTCGTACTCGAGTATATCCCCCGGCTGGCACGCGAGCGCTTCGCAGATCGCTTCAAGCGTTGAAAACCGTATTGCCCGCGCCTTCCCCGTTTTAAGGATCGAAAGATTCGCCTGACTCAGCCCGATCATCGAAGCAAGTTCGCCCGACGACATCCTGCGCTTTGCCATCATTACGTCCAGGTTTACTACAATTCCCATGAATCAATCGTCCCTCCTATATCGTGAACTCCGCGTCGTCCTGCAGGGAAACAGCTCTCGCTACTACGTTTTTGAGCACTCTAATAATGAGGCCCATAAACGCGGCGGCGACGCCAACGGCGAACCACGGGACATAGTATAGCCCCGACGCGATACATACCGCCGCGCCGGCAAAGCAGCACCATGAAATATACCTGAGGCACTCCGTGTTCTCCCTGACAAACACGCGCCCCCCGCCGATCCTGTGCAGCAGCGCATACAGGAGTATAAGCAGCGCGGCCGCCGGGACGCAGCCCGTGTAAATAGTGATAAGGAATTTCGTTTTTCCGGCTATGTTCGCCGCGACCGACGATCCTGTCACAATCCCGACGATCCGCGGGGCAAAAACCGCGCATGCTGCCAGCAGCGCCATGAAAAGGACCGTGCAGATTTTAGTCAAAACCAGCGATTTTTTGTCATTCCACATACCATACCCTCCGTTCGATACGCGAATCATAACACATTATTTATCGTATGTCAATATAATTTTATCGTTATTCGATAAAATTATATCGTTATTCGAGTATTCCCGTAAAAAAAACCGCCGGTTTCCCGACGGTTTAGTGTTTTCATGCCATGAATCCGGATCAAAACCCTGTTACGCTCCTATAGCTTCCTTAGCTGTGCCGCACAACTGTGAGAACGCGTCCGGTTCATGGATCGCCATTTCCGACAGCATTTTGCGGTTGAGGTTTATGCCGGAAAGCTTTAGCCCGTACATAAAACGGGAGTAGTTCATGCCGTTGGCCTTACAGCCCGCGCTGATCCTCGTGATCCAAAGCTGGCGGTAATCCCTCTTCTTGTGTTTGCGTCCGACATACGCGTATGTTAGCGACTTCATTACCGCCTGGTTCGCCATCTTGAAATGCTTTGACTTCGCTCCCCAATAGCCCTTCGCGAGCTTCAGGATCTTGTTCCTTCTTTTACGCGTACTCAGCGCGCCTTTAACCCTTGCCATACTTAATCATACCCTCCTGCCTATTTATACGGGATCATTTTTTTGATCGCGGCTTCGTTTGTGACGTCGGCGTAGGCGCCTTTTCGCAGGCCCCTCTTGCGCTTAGTCGATTTCTTGTTAAGGATATGGTTTTTATACGCGTGCGCGCGCTTAACCTTCCCTGTCTTAGTGAGGTTGAAACGTTTCTTGGCCCCACTGTGCGTTTTGATTTTTGGCATAGTTGATGTTTACTCCTTTCTTTCCCTAAAAAAGGCGTCGAAAGCCCCCCGCCGACAGGCGGAATATATTCAGTCCTCGCCGCCTTTATTGATAACCGGATCAGTGCTTTATTGCCTTGGGAGTCAGGAACATCGACATGTGCCTGCCCTCAAGTTTCGGGTTTTTATCCACGGTCCCGAACTCAACGCACTCCTCGGCGAACTTCTTTAGCAGATCCTCGCCGATATTCGTATGCGCCATTTCCCTGCCCCTGAAACGGACAGTGACCTTGAGACGGTCTCCGTCCTGAAGGAATTTTTGCCCGTGACTCAGCTTGACGTTGAAATCGTTGGTCCCGATGCTGGGCGACATACGTATTTCCTTGACCTCGACAATGTGCTGGTTCCTGCGCGCCTCTTTTTCCCGTTTTGCCTGCTCGAAGCGGTACTTGCCGTAATCCATTATTTTGCAAACGGGCGGGCTCGCGGCCGGGGCGATTTTTACGAGGTCGAGCTCCTTATCAATCGCGATCTTCAGCGCATCCTGCGACGGCATTATCCCAAGCTGAGTACCGTCCTCATCGATCAGACGCACCTCTTTATCATTGATATCATCATTTAACTGATAGGTCACGCTGCTGATATATGAACACCTCCTAAGATTTCCAGTATCTCCGATAAACAGTAAAATAAAACGCGGGCACAGAATGCACCCACGTAAACCTTACGCCGCTCCGGTTACGGAACGGGACTGTAATGATCATTGACCGCGGCTCGCTCGAAAATCGGCGGCCGGGTGAGGACGGGGTTGCCGTTCTGCTTGCTGTGAGAGTGATTCTACCATCGCCCGCCCTCTTTGTCAACTAAAATTTGCCAGTTGTGTTATTTGCCAGTTGCTGGTTCCCATTATGGGAACCAGCAACTGCCTCCCTATCGGATATGCCGGAGTGATCAGTCTTTTTTATTGAATCTACGGAGATTGATCTTTATCAGATCCGTATCGAAAAGAACTACGCCGACGCCGGCAAGCGTGAGTCCCGCGAGCAGCAGGTAGATTACTATGAAACCGGAGGTCCCTGTTTGCGGAAGCTCTCCAAGCGGAGGCGCCTCGTCTTCAATGACCACCTCAAGCTCTTCGGCGTCAGGAAGTTCGGTGAGCGGAACCTCAGGCGCTTCAATCACTACGATTTCCTCAACGGCTTCCTCTACAGCTTCCTCTACGACGACCTGATCGACCACCGGTCCTTCGACCACCGGCAGTACCGGCGTCGTAACCCCTCCGGGCCTATACGGCGGCTGCCCGACCGTAACGGTTTCGTCTTCGTAAGCATTGCTGAAAACAAGCGGCTCTTCATCACTAAAACCTTCAGGGAACCCGACTGTCACTGCTCCGTCTTCATCGACATAAACCGTAACTATGTAACTCTCTCTCGAGTATGTCCAGCCGGAACCTTCGTCCGTCAAATCCTCGGATATATTGAAGTAGTATACTCCCGCTTCCTCGAACCCTTCTATGGTAACAGGTACGACCACGCCGTCGGTTCCTATAATCCCGTCTGTCGAAACCGGGGCTGTTGCGATCGCGTCTTCGCCTTCATAGACGCCGCCTTCAACATTGGCAGCCTGCTCAATATTGAACGTAAACACCCTGTCCGTGCTGTCTGTGCCGCTTATGGTCTTCTTTATACTGATTTCAGCGGCGCCAAACTCAATGACTACAATTTCTTCGGGCTCGACTACATGAACATCCGCATAGTCTGCAGGCTCATCCTGACCTTCCCATTTGACCAGCGCGTTATTGCGGACAAAACCCTCGTTGTTGGGGAGCGCGGAATCAAGGGTGGCAATCAGCCGGATTACTACCGGCAGCGCGGGAATCTCCGCGCCTGTAGCATTGTCCCTCGCGGCCGGGTACACATAATCGTTATACCTGTAAATATATTCACCGTCGTTTAGCGACCAGCCCGGATTATCAGCGAGGACTACTGAGAAATTCTCTGGTAAAGTGTCTATGAGTTTCTTGAAGAAACCTTTTGTGTCTCCGGTGTTCAGAACGGTAAATTCAAAGGTGACCGTCTGCCCTTCTTCGACTACGGGAGTTCCGTCTCCCGTCACCGGGACGCCGTCGACCTCTGCCACGGTTTTCGTAAGTGTCAGTTGAGCTTCCAGATCCGGGTCCTTCTTATACTCAGGAACTTCGAATATTTCGAAACCCGGCGCGAACTCAGTATTTTGACCTGTACGCCCGTAGTAGATGTTAACTCTTCCGTATTCGAGTACAATACGCCATTCATTGTTACCGGCAACCGTTTCATAGTCGATCCTATGAGGGTTGGTATATCCGCCTCCGGGGTATGAAACCGGCGACATTCCAAAAATGTAGAAATCTCCGTTCATGTCGATCCAGTCTTTATCCAGCTTCACAATGACATTCGTTCCATAGACGCCTCCCCACGGGATGTAAACATTTCCATCATCATCGGAAAAGAACTCTGAATCCCCGTCAACGCTTATCGGATACTCGCTTGATCCGACAACAGCAGTAGCTGTGAATTTCACGCCTTGTATAGGATTCCCGTAGTAATCCTTGCATACGAGAAGAACATGCGTATAGTCAGGGGGATCCGCCGCCAATACTGTCGTACCGGGCAGTCCCACTGAGGAGATGCTTATCACCAGGATCAGCATGAGCGCTGTACTAAGTAACTTTTTCAACATAACAGTGTTACTCTTGCGGGTTTTGGTCGTTGCTAACTTATGTTTTTTCATCCTTTTCATCCTTTTAGTTGTAGTTTCTTACAAATTTGTATCGCGAATACTGTACTATCTTACAAGTCAAAAGTCACAGCACTGTCACGCAGCCAAGAAAAAACATAAAAAAATCTGCGAGGGTAAAATACCCGCGACAGAAGAAGCCATTCAAAAGATTGCCAGTGCGATTCTTGAGTATTCTGAAGATTACTATAGTGACTTTGCTTGCTGGTCAAGAGGCGTAAGAAAAGCGCACATTCCATATGTGCTTAAGGCTCTGCTCCTCAATGATGTTCACAAGATAGGAGGCTTGATTGAAAGCCGTCATGGAGAGAGTTGAGAAGGTTCTGCGCAATTCGGCAGGTTGCCAAAAAGTTATCACTTTGATAACTTTTAGGCAGAGTGTAAACAGCTACAATCAATCAGCGTTTTCCCGCGCTTTCTCCATCCGTGAAAAGTGTTTCTCATAATCGAACTCGCTGCCCTCGACTATTCTGTCTCCTTCGCGCACAAACGGGAACCACCACTTCTCACAGAACTCTTCCGGTTCCGCGTACCTGTTCCCGCGCAGCCTTTCCGCCTGACGGTCAACCGAAGCGTGCAGAGCCTCAATACTGCCGTCCCAGGTTTTGAAATCATCCGGACGGTTATCCCGTCTGTTCCAGGGGCAGACTTTCGTGCAGCGCTGGCAAATGTTCCCTACCTTGTTTGACAGCACTCCGACAGCGCATTTCCGGCTGTCCGTGTCCCATTTCATATACCCGTTATACTCGACTTTTTCGCTATGGGAAATAGCTTGCGTCGGGCATTGCTCGGCGCAAATCTTGCATTTCGCGCAGTAATCCTGAAGGCCGAAGTCGATAGGCATATCCGTTTTCAACGGGAGATCGGTCAGCACGGCTGAGACCTTGAATGCCGCCCCTGCGAACGGATTAAGCGGTATACCAAGACGGCTCTCCTCGCCCAGCCCGGACTCAATGACCAGTTGCGGCATGAGGGTGGAGTACCTTCCGACAATCGAGGGTTCCGACCGCCACCCGAGACTGCGGAGATAACCTGCCATCACTTGAGCCTGGCAGGCGCAGCGCTGGTAAGCCTGAAAACTGCAGGGGTCGTCTATCCATTCGCGGCCATAGGATTGACGTATGACGTCTGTTTTCTTTATGTTCAGTAACACGACTGCGTTTTCGAAAAAAGCGGCATTCCCCTCTTTCTCCAGAGCTTCCCTGTAAATCGCAGACTCCGGCAATTTGCATATACCGACCATATCAGCGCCAAGAAAGTAGCCGAGTGACTTAATGTGGCGCGCAAGTACTCCCGGATCGTCCGGCAGAGGCGCTTTGCTCCCCGCGATTTCCGGCAGTTGGAATTGCGCGATGTGGTTTTGCAGCGAAGAGAACGTCGAGCATAGCGGGTCGCGATCGAAAAACATCCCGCCCTGCGCGGACAACAGCTTCTTCCCCTGATCGGACTTCAATACTTTTGACATTGCGCTCTCGCTTGCCGATCTTGACTTGATACTGTCAACGTATTTAGTTGTAGGAACTTCGACGCGCCTCAGTTTTTCCAGCGGGTACGGTCCAAGCTGCTGCTCATTCAGCAGAATTTCACGATATTTGTAATCCATGTTCAACCTCCGCGGCTATCTATCCCAGCCACTTCTCCCGCAACCGGTCGACAGTTCCGTTGACTGTGAGTTCATCTAGGGCGTTCTGCAGGAGTTCAAACAGGTCTGTGTCGCCGATGCGTACTCCCGCCGCGTAGTTTGAGCTAATGACAGTGTCGCTCATCTTGTATGCTCCGTCACCGTTTTCACTGAGGAAAAACGAGGCGAAGCTTGTGTCGGTAACCATGCAGTCAAACTCGCCCGAGGACAATGAGTTCATCAACGCCTGATATTCCGGAGGGGTGAACGAACGCCTGCTCTTTATGATATCCCTGTTATATACCTGAACATAGTTGAATGCGGGTGTGAAGTTCAGCGCGCAGATACTCAGGTTTTGAAGGTCCTCGAAAGCGGCGTAATCCCTGTCCTCCGGCATCAGCAGAACAATATTCGAGCGCAGGTATGGGCTTGTGAACTTTACAACGCGTTCGTCGAGCGACGCCCTTTCGAGGCCTCCCCAGAGTATATCGACGTCGCCTGATTCCAGCGCTTCCAGCGCTTCGCTCCAGTCTATAGGGACGAACTCGATCTCCGCGCCCATGAGTTCCGCCGCCGCCCGCGCAAGTTCCACGTCAAAGCCCGTAAGCGTTTCGCCTTCGTAGTAGTGCAGCGGCGGGTAATCAAACCTGCTTTGCCCGATTCTGACCTGCAGCTTTTTCCCGGGGAATAGCAGTTTCGGGAGCGGGGTGAGAAAATATAGCAGCACCCCCGCGACTATTACAACGGCGACTATGATCGGTACAACGATCAGTGAAAGGCGTCGCCTTGGTCTCAATATAGCGAGTTTCTTTGCACGGGCTTTCATACTTATCTTACCAATCCTGCCATCCGTTTTTGCGTACCGGCCTGATGACGAGTCCGACGCCTATCGCCAGCAATCCGAACAGTGCCAGCGGGAGGTATATCGGGAATGTTCCTGTCTGCGGCAGTTCGCCGAGCGGAACTTCATCGGGGGCTATCACGATGATCTCTTCCTCCTCCTGCTGCTCCTCCGGCTCGGGCTCAGGCAGTTCGGCCAGCGGGACTTCGGTTTCGGGGATGATCGTCGGCGTATCGACTATGGGCGTAACGGGCGTAACCGGGTTTGGCTCGGGTCTCGGTCTCGGATTGCCTCCGGGATTTGTCCCGGGGCTTACGTAATAGAGGTCTACCACTACGTTCCCGTTATCAAATGTGCCTTCAAGGTTACCTGAATCGCGGCTGAAATTGTATGTAACGCCGTTCACTGTCAGTGTCGCCGACGCTTCGACCTTGTACGAATCTGTCGCCAGCTTATTGAGTTCGACCGTCGTGCTGTGCAGCACGCCGTTTATGTAGTAGTTTACAGTTAGCGTGTATCGCTCTACGGGGTTGTACTCATTGAATATGATGACCACCGATCCGGCTTCTTCGTTCGTCTCGACTATCAGGCCGTTGACCCGGTTTATATCCGTCATTGTCAGATTTGTATCGCCGAGCTTCATACCGTAGAATGTGAAGTCCACGGGGATGCCTGTCTCTTTGACCAGATAGGCGCCCGGTTCCAGGCCGGTCACGAGCAGTCCTTCCGGATCGTTCGCTGTGATCTTCAGTTCAGGCGGTTCGTCTTTGTCGTCCTCTTCCTCTTCGGGCGGGTCGGTATCAGCAGGATCATACTCGTCCGTATATCCTGCGCTCTGCGCCAATCCTGAGCGGAGGTACTCGATGAATTCCGGCGTCGACGGCATTATTATCGTCCTGTCTTCCAGTATCAGGCTCGTCGCCGTGGCTGTGCCGGTCGTTTCTCCGGGTTCCCACGGTACTCCGGGTTCATCGGGATCATCAATATCCTCTGTCTCCGTTTCCGGCTCCGGTGTTTCCTCCGCTTCAAGCGCTTCAAATCCCACGATATATGTCAGGAAGTCCGTAAACTCCACCGTGGTCTCAAACAACGTTACGTCCTCTTCGAGTTCGAGGTCCCTGAGCATTATTTTCAGGTCAAACGGCGTATCCAGCCTCAACCCCGCGAACACTATCTCAGCTTCGTCCTCGACCCATTCATACAGTTGGATACCGTCATATGAGAGTACCGCCGCTATTTTTCTATCGACTGTCCCCGCATCGTCATAGTCAAAATCGTAGCTTTCGATGCCTTCGAGGATTTCCGGCACGTCGATAATTATCGTTCCGAAGGCCGTTTCCGCCTGCGGCGTCACCGTGACTCTGAATTCCTGCGCGACTTCCGGATCGAGAAGGAGCCTGCCGTGGTAAACTATGTACTTCTCCACTTGTATCTCGCCCGGCTCCGTGACGGTCGGGTCGCCTTTCACACGGTTGAACACGGTCGCGACTCCGTTGCCGCCCTCCCAGTGTATTCCGTAGATTTCGGCTGCCTCGAATATCTCCGTATCATAGCCGGTCTCGCTGAGTATCAGCTGCGAGGCGCTGCGTACATCGTTTACGGTGAATGTCACCGCGCCGCCGTTTTGAACGCTTCTCTCTGTTATCACCGTCCCCTTTGCGGGATCTGTCGCGTCTTCCAGCCTGATGTTGAAGTAATCGCGGTATTGCGCGTATTCTTCGATCATACTCTCGTCGATTATCACGCCGTTCCTGTCGAAGAGGACCTTGTATACCGTCAGCGTCCCTTCCATCGCGCCCGGAACACGGGTGTTTGTGATCGTGTATCCGTCGATGTCTTTTTCGTATACCCTTGATGTCTGCTCGTCTGTGATCTCATCGATGGTGTACTCGTACCGGTCGCCGTTCACGTCAGTGAACAGCAAGCCGGTGAATTCATATTGCCAGGTATCGCCTGTCCCGCTCAAGGGCTGCTCCCTGATCGTCTCGCCGTCCTGTTTCAGTACGATCGTTATTCCCGACGGGCGCTCGCCGCTGATATTTCCGTCGTCGTCCCATACTTTAACGGCACTAACGGAGGTCAGCAGTGTGTTAGTTATATTGTATCCGCTCACAGTTTTTATATACTCCGCGAGATCGCCGGGCTCTGCTTCAACCTCGTCCACAGTATATGTGATAAGCGCCTGTGATTCCGCGTCGTACATCGGCACAGTGAAGCTGTAGGTCCATGGCGATGATACCGTCAGAGATTCGACGACCGTATCGCCGCGTTTCAGTTGGACGACTATGCTCTCAGGCCTTGCGCCGTATACATTGCCGCCGTCATACCACGTTTTTGTCCCGGTGATCGTCACGCTTCCGGGCGACAGCCTGTTTATTATATTGTATCCGTTGATAGTCTTTGAGTATTCCGCCAAGTCGCCCGGCATTACCTCCGCTTCGTCCACCGTGTACTCGATCCGCACCTGCGTTTGCGCGTCGTACATCGGCACTGTGAAGCTGTATGTCCAGGGCGCGGATACCGTCCTTGTATCCACCACCGCGCCGTCGCGTTTGAGTTGCACGATGATGTTTCCGGGTCTTGTGTTGTTCCCGTTTTCGTTGTCGTACCAAGTCTTCGTTCCGCTTATGATCACGCTTCCGGGTTTCAGCGTGTTCGTGATATCATATCCGTCGACGGCTTTCGTGTATTCCGAAAGGTCTCCCTCGCTGACTTCCGCTTCATCCACTGTGTATACGATAAGCGCCTGCGTCTGCGCGTCGTACATCGGCGCTTCGAACTCGTAGTTCCACGGCGCTGTCACAGTCTGGCGAGCGATCTCAGTATCCCCGCGCATAAGTATCACAATGATGCTTCCGGGTCTCGTCCCGTACGCGTTTTCGTTGTCATACCACGACTTTGTTCCGGTAATTTTCACGGTTCCGGGGTTCAGCGTATTCGTTATACTGTAACCGGTCACGACTTTTGAGTACTCTGAAAGGTCGCCCTCATTGACCTCCGCTTCATCCACTGTGTATATAATGAGTTCCTGCGTAAGTTCGTCATACATCGGCGCTTCAAACGAGTATGTCCACGGCGCCGTCACTATCTTGCGCGCGATTTCCGTTTCTCCGCGCATCAGCAGTACATAGATGCTGCCCGGCCTCGTGTTGTTCCCGTTGGTATTGTCTCTCCATGACTTTGTGCCTGTAATCGTTACGGTTCCGGGGTTCAGCGTGTTCGCTATGTTGTACCCGTCTATGGCTTTCGTATACGCCGAGAGGTCGCCGGATGTTACCTCAGCTTCATCCACTGTGTATACGATCAGTTCCTGCGTCAACGAGTCATACATCGGCGCTGTGAAGCTGTATGTCCAGGGCGCCCGGACTTCCTGAGTCTGAACGACTGCATTGCCGCGTTTCAATTGCACATAGATGCTTTCAGGCCTTGTTCCGTCTCCGTTTTCGTCGTCATACCATGACTTTATTCCGGTGATTGTCACAGTTCCGGGATTCAGTGTGTTCGTAATGTTGTACCCGTTTATGGTTTTCGTATAAGCGGCGAGATCGTCCTCGTACACTTCAACTTCTTCTATAGTATACACGATCAACTCCTGCGTATTCGCGTCGTACATCGGAGCTGTGAATGTGTACGTCCAGGGGTCTGATACCGTCTGTGACTCGACGACCGACTCGCCGCGCTTAAGTTGCACGATGATGCTTACCGGTCTTGTCTTATACAGGTTCCCGTTGTCGCGCCACGTCTTTGCGCCTGATATCGTCACGCTGCCGGGTTCCAGCGTGTTCGAAATATTAAACCCAACCACGGTCTTATTATACGCCGCAAGGTCGCCCGGAACTGCTTCCGCTTCATCTACCGTGTATACTATGAGTTCCTGCGTGCCCGCGTCGTACTTCGGAACGGTGAAGCTGTATGTCCAGGGCGCTGACACCGTCCGGGATTCGACTACAGTATCGCCGCGTTTCAGTTGTACGATTATGCTCGCAGGTCTTGTGTTATCCCCGTTTTCGTCGTCGTACCATGACTTTATGCCTGAGATCGTCACAGTTCCGGGTTCCAGTGTATTCGCTATGTTGTAGCCGGTAACGGTTTTTGCGTACGCATCAAGGTCGCCTTCACCTGCTGCCTCTTCGTCCACTCTGTATATGATCAGTTCCTGTGTCAGCTCGTCGTACTTCGGCGCGTTGAACTCGTATGTCCACGGCGCTGTCACCGTCAGGCGCTCGATTTCCGTGTCGCCGCGCATTAGCTTAACGATTATACTCGTCGGCCTTGTATTGTTTCTGTTCTCATTGTCATACCATGACTTTATGCCTGTTATCGTCACGGTTCCCGGGTTCAGCGCATTAGTTATATTATATCCGGTCACTGATTTTGAATACGCCTCAAGGTCGCCTGCGCCGGCTTCCTCTTCGTCAACTCTGTACTCTATAAGTTCCTGCGTCAGCTCGTCGTACATCGGCGCTTCAAATTCGTATGTCCACGGCGCTGTCACCGTTTGGCGATCTATCTCGGTATCGCCGCGCATGAGCAGTACTATGATACTGCCGGGTCTTGTGTTGTTCCCGTTAGTGTTGTCGTTCCAAGTCTTTGTCCCCCTGATGACAACAGTACCCGGATTCAGCGTGTTCGCGATATTATACCCGTCAATAGCTTTCGTGTACGCCTGCAGGCCGCCAGACAATACCTCTGTTTCGTCCACCGTGTATACTATCCGCTCCTGCGTCGAGGAGTCGTACATCGGCGCTTCAAATTCGTATGTCCAAGGGGCAGAAACCAGTTTTGTCTCGATTACAGTATTGCCGCGCTTCAGTTGGACATAGATACTTACCGGCCTTGTATTGTTCCTGTTTTCGTTGTCGTACCATGACTTCGTGCCGGTTATCGTCACAGTTCCGGGGCTCAGCGTGTTTGTGACCGTCAGACCGTCGGAGGAGTAGCTTGCGGCGTATCCCGTCGGAACTGTTGTCTCCGCCGCGACATATCTGTACTCGGTCTGATTGCCTTCCGGGTCCGGGACGCTATGTGTCGGCACGTTGAATGTCATCTGCTGGCTGTCGGTTCCGTTGAGCTGCTGCCCTATCGCGCCGAGTACCGTCCCGGTTGCGTCGCTGGCGCCGTCGTAGCGCCGCAGAGTGACCTCTCCGCCGGCAATGAAGCTGCCTACGCTGTCGCGTCGCGTGAAGTACGCGTTATTGTTGTCCCTCCAGAGTTTGGTCACTGTGATGTTGATTGTGACCGGATCGTATCTGTACGCTATGGTCACATTACCGTAAGGCATCGTCCCGCCCACTGCTCCGCTGCCGGCGGGGTCTTCCCCGACGTCATACTTTGTCGTGTCGGTTATGATGTTTCCGCTGATGTCCGTGACGGTTATTGTAACGCCTGTATACGTGAAGCCGGCGGGGCTGAGTTTGTTTTCAGCGACCGTCGTTCCTGCTCCGCGTTCTTCGGAGAATCGTGTGACCGGGTCCGCGCTGCCGTACTGATCTGTAACCGTCAGAGTCAGCTTGGGGCTGTATCCGACGAGTACTATGAACCCGTTTGACGCGTCGGGCAGGTCTATCTCGCACGGGTTCGTCTTCTGTGTATATGTCCCGGCCCCGATGTCGTAGACCAGGTATGCCTCCGGCGCGACAACGCGGCTGTATGTGACGCCGTCTTTCAGGTATGTCGGGTCGGCGGCGTTTACTGTCCAGGTTCTTTCATAAAGCGTTATATCGTCGGCCGCCGTCGGTTTGATGATATTTTCGTTGACGTCGAGATACCCGTCGAAAAGTATTATAGCGTCGGTACTCAGTATGTTTTTGATCGTGTTGACCGACGGTCCGTCATACGGTAACTGCGTTCCGCTGCCTGATATCGCGTTGCCGTTCGCGTTCGCCGCGAAATAGATTACGCGGATCGAGTTGCCGGGACGCGTCAACTGCGGGATGGGGAACTCTCTGCTGACGTAATTCCCGAGGTAGTTCTGGTACGTCAGGTCAGCTTCCGTATTCGTATAGTATATCCCGTTTGGCACTTCCCCGCTCTCTGTTATTACGATAACGCCGTAGGTTAGGCTTATGTCGTCTTCGAGGATGTCTCCGAAGTCCCAAGTGATCACGTTCGGATTCACCGTCGTATCAACTTCAACGGTTCCGGCGCGGCTGCCCAGGCTATAGCCCGCTGTGTACATGCCGCCGTCGTTAGTAAAATCCGATTTGCCCAGGATGACCGTGTCAGCTCCCGACCTCAGCGTGAACGGTACATCCATATCCACGTAAAATTCAGCGTGTTCGCCGGTTGGGTTGCCCTCCGCGTCTAGAACTATGGGGTTGCTTTCCTTTCCCATAACATCGCGGACGACGGCGTTTGTGCCGGCCTTTTTCGCTGTTCTGGCTATATCCTCAAAAACGCCTGTTATATCTGTGACGCCTTTGGCCGGAGTGAATGTTCCGGGCGCGAGCGCTATACTGTCAAGCCATTCGCGCGCGTACTCGATCCCGTCGATCATATAACCGACCGTGAATACGCCGTTATCGCTTGACGCTCCGCCGAGCGCCGTATGCAGGGACGCGCGCGCGTTATTGATATTCGCCGCGTCTCCGGTTCCTGTCGTAGTCGTTGAGTATACTACCGGGTTGCCGGCGCCTGTCCCGCCTCTCGGCTCGCCGTCGGACATGAAGACTACATAGACCGGATGCCCGTCATAATCCGGGTCGCTTACTATGCCTGTTACTATTTCGGCAGCCGTGTTCAGCGCCGATACGTAATTTGTTCCGGCAGTCGTAGTAAGCGCGTCTATATAGGTTTTCATTGCCGTGCTTTCGCTGTAATTGAAAAAGGCGCCGCTTCTATACAGTCTCGCGTCGTTATTACCGAAGTCCACCAGTGAGACGCGGTGCGGGCTTGGTACTATGACTGTATTGAGTTCGGCGTCTATATATGTTGTCGGCGCGTACATTTCATCAAGAAACGCGTTCGCCGCGATTTTCATCTGCGCGAGCCGTGTCGTCGAGATCGTCGTCGTTACGCTCGCCGGAAGGGTGCTGAGGTTTGTCGGCATGATCACATCGCTGCCGCCAATCGCTCCGCCTGTAACCCCCGCGAACAGCGCGGCATAAAATTCTTTTGCCCCCGCAGACGTCGCGCGCCCCGTTCCCGTTGCCGCGCCAAGGTCAAAAATCCTTCCTCCGTCGCCGTTCGGAAAGCGCAGATACCGCGCGTTGCTTGCCGGGAGCGGAAGGGTGGCTGTAAAGTTAGAAACCGCCAGTATCTTTCCCGTTGATCGTTCCACGTAGGCCCTGAAACTCACGGTTATGGTTTCGTTTGTATAGTTTACGATGTTTGATGTGAAAGCGCTGTTGCCCGCAGTACCGTATGACGCGCTGACCGTAAAGCTCAAATCCACCGCGTCATTTGCCGGCAGCGTCGACGAAGGAACAGTCGCCGGAAGGCTGCTAAAAGAGGTCGCAGGCGCCGATGGCATGGTCACCTGAACTCCATCGACCATAAACACGGTTCCTGCGAAGATTGCCTGATAGAAGTTCTTCGCGCCTGTCGAAGTCGCGCGCCCGCTTCCGCTGCCAAGGTTGTATACGGTTCCTGAAGCAGTGCTCACGTAACGCAGATGGTTCACGGTCGAAGTGCTTGAGCTCAGTCCCGGGATACTCCCGCTGAAGCTCCCCGCCGCTACCATTGCTCCGGTCGTTTTATCGACATAAGCGGTAAACTGCACCCACACGGTCGCGTTGTTCTGCGTAGACCAACTGCTTGAGCTTGCTGCCGGAGCTGTGCTACCGGTTGCTGTAGCATAAGTAACCTGCTTCTCAAGCCTGACGATACCGCTGACAATGTTGGAGTTTGTCGGTACAGTGACCGCCGTGCTCATGCTCTGGGATGTGTCCACCACGAGAACTATGTCCACTCCCTGCGGCATTGGCTGCCCCGATACCGATAAAGTCACCGCTGCTGTTGTATTATCCTCGTCCAGCCAGCCTGTTGAAGTTTTTCCGAGTGATACCCCGCCGGGCGCAGGATATACAGGAAAATCCTCATTATTTGTTCCGTCGTAAACAATCGGGTTTCCGTAGTCACCCGGATCCGCCAAAGCTGCCGGTACGAGCCCTTGTACCGCAGCAACGGCAATTAGCAGGAACAGGAACAGTGAAGCTGTGAGCGCCGCTGTCCTTTTAGCCCGCTTCTCCCTTCGTTTCATGTTTTTCCTCCCGAACTATATTCTATTTTCTTTACTTTAGTTATTCTGTTTTTCCTGTCTCCTAACCTTCAATTTTGTGAAGTTATCTCTTTCCGTTTAGTCAAAACCATCTTTTCTAGTCAGTTGAACTCTTTATGGGTTCTCTTTCTTCCGCTATGCGCTGCTCCGACCGCTTAATCTTTTCACTAAAAATGTCTCCAAGCCGGCTCAGCTTCCTCATTAATTTCTCTTCTTGATAATTTCATATTCCCTTTTTATATTGTACCTTTTACTTTACTGAATGTCAATGTCAGGAGTTTATTTTCTGAAGTTTAATAATATGCGGGTAACTGTTAACGGGGCGTCGGGGCTGTACTCTGCTGAGGCGTGAAAAGTCGCGTGGCCGGCTCCAATATTATACCATCGCTTTATCCCTGCCCCGGGATGTGCGTCTGCCGGCCTCCGCCTGACGATTCACGTCTCAT
>Ga0082212_10005245_pt1 | contig 17730 bp, 12 predicted proteins | sample TergutNt197P3_FD_71548 | JGI IMG/M metagenome (GOLD analysis project Ga0082212, IMG submission 71548) | Neocapritermes taracua P3 segment gut microbial communities from Petit-Saut dam, French Guiana - Nt197 P3 | ecosystem: Host-associated > Arthropoda: Insects > Digestive system > Gut ... | reverse complement strand
CCGGCGCTTGTCACGTTTACGGTTCCTGGCTGGCCGGCGCGGTAGCAAGCTCCCGCGATTAAAGCGGCGGCAAGCCGCCGCACTCCATATGAATTTAATACGTAATCATTCGAGGTTTTGCAATTACCTCAGTATTCGTGTGTTTACGCGACCTTCGGCAAATTCCGGCATTTTGAGCACTTTCGCCAGAAACGAAGCCGTCGTGGATATACCCTCGACGGCAAACTCATCAAGCGCGGCAATCATCCGCCGCCGCGCGTGTTCGCGGTCGTCCCCGTGGATAATTATCTTAGCTATCAGCGAATCATAGAAGACGGGAACCCGATAGCCATGATGACAGTGCGTGTCCACTCTGACGCCGGGCCCCTGCGGGATTTCCCAACGCGTGATGACGCCCGGCGTCGGTTGAAAATTCTCATCCGGCTTCTCCGCGTTTATACGGCACTCTATCGAGTGGCCGGTGAACCGAACGTCGTTCTGCGCAAAAGGCAGCTTTCCGCCGTCCGCGACGTTGATCTGTTCCCGCACGATGTCGATACCGGTTACCATCTCCGTAACCGGATGCTCCACCTGAAGCCTGGTGTTCATCTCAAGGAAAAAGAATTTCTGCGCGTCACGATCGAAGACAAATTCAATCGTACCGGCGTTTTCATAAGAAATGTTTTTAACGAGCTTTATCGCGGCGTCATGAATTTCAACGCGAAGCTTGTCGGAAATGTCCGGCGCACCCGCCTCCTCAATAAGCTTCTGGTGGCGGCGCTGCGTGGAGCAATCGCGTTCGCCGAGGTGTATCGCTCCGCCGTGCCTGTCGCCTAATACCTGAACCTCTATATGGCGGGCGTTGGCAATATACCTTTCGACGTACATTGTTCCGTCGCCGAAGGCGGCCGTCGCTTCTGCGGACGCTTCCTCAAAAATTCGCTTCAGGCTGTCGCGGTCATCCTCAAGTACGGTCTTCATACCGCGGCCGCCGCCGCCGGCCGCCGCCTTGAGCATTACCGGGTATCCGATCCGTTCAACGACTTTTTTAAAATCATCGTATGATCCGACGTTGTCCGAACCGGGAATCACCGGAACGCCACATTCCGCGGCCAGTTCGCGCGCGGCCAGCTTGTTACCCATTTTCCGGATATGTTCGGCCTTAGGTCCGATGAAAACAATGCCGTTGTCAGCGCAAGCCCGCGCCAGTTCCGGTTTTTCAGACAGGAAGCCATAGCCGGGATGGAGAGCCTGCGCGCCCGTTTCCTTCGCCGTTTTCATAAGTGCGGAAACGTTCAGATATGTGTACGCCGGAGGCGGGCCTACAACAACGGTCTTGTCGGCAAGCCGCGCCCCCATCGAATCCTTGTCCGCTTCCGAGGCCGCCAGAACGGTTTCAATACCGAGAACGCGGCATGTCCGAATCACTCTGACGGCAATTTCACCCCTGTTTGCAACCAGAATACGGGATATGCTCATGCGTTGACCTTTATAGAAATGAGCGGCTGGTCGGGTTCCAGCACTTCCTCATTCTTTACGTGAATTGCCGTAACCTTACCGTCCGAGGGAGACGATATTGCTGTAAACGTTTTCATGGTTTCAAGCAAACCGACGGTATCTCCAGTTTTGACGGTGTCACCGATTTTTACATAAGGCGGCGCGCCGGGCTCCGACTGCGCATAGAAAAGGCCGTAGTTAGGGGATTTGACTATCACGACGCCTTCCTGTTCCCAAACAACCGGTTTTTCCGACGGTTTCGCGTCCGTGGGCGCGGCTTCTTTAGTTGCGGTGCCGACGGGTTTCTCGTGAGCAGTTTTCACAATGTCAGCCGGTGCCGCAACGGACGAGGTAAACTCGCCGGCCCCGTTTTTGCCGATTACAATGCTGATCCCGTCGCCCTCAAGCTTTATATAATCAAACGATGATTTTTCGAGCTTATCAATAAGAGCGGAAATTTCTTCAATATCGCCGCCGTCGAATATTCCCAAAATATTTTTACCCATTTAACAGCCCTCCGTTTCAATATTCTTCTTTAAGGAAATGCTGATTTATGGAGTGTGGGAGCTTGATGCCGCTTTCATAGCGGCGGCTTGCCGCCGCACTCCATAAAACGAATTAATCAGCATTTCTGCAGGACAAGGTTCCGCTCGCCGCATCTAACCTGTACCTGCGTTATACGCGGCTGTTTTTCCAGCTCACTTATGAGATCCAGTATCGGAGAATCCACGCCTGAGAAAGTCCGCCACGGCCGATCCTTCGTCGTCTCGCGCATGACGTCGATTTCCCTGGTTCCGTTCATTATATAGCGGAGCAGGAATTCTTCATCGGACAGGTTTTCGCCGAATTGTTTGCGGAATTCGGAAAGCGGCATATTCTGCGCGGCTTCCTGCGCCACCGTTCGTTCGGCAAGTTCTTTGGCGCGTGGCAGGCTCAGGAAATAATCCTTCAGGTTCTGATCCATCTCGAGGTAACCAGAGTCCTCGCTGTAATTGCCCATTGCAAACTGGATATACTCGTCGATAACGATTTTGTATCGCTCACCCAGCGCCACGTTGATGGCGGCCTGAGTACAGACAAACTGTGAATACGGCGTTATCATGTGCGGTTCGCCAGTCTCGGCGCAAACACGTATGACTTCTTCCATGACCTCGTCGACCCTGTTTTCCAACTTCAATTCCTTCAACTGGTGAACCATATTTGAGATTACGCCGCCGGGGATGCGGTGCTGATACTGCGCAACCTTGTAGCGCGTCGGCCCGAACGCGGGTAAACCGGCCTCTTTCGCCATCGCACAGAGTTTTTTAGAAACGTGTTTCAGACGCTCTATGTCAAGCTTTACCTCGAAGCCCAGAGCCTTTGCGTTTTCCGCCACTGTAAACACCGACGGTTGAGCCGTTCCCTCGGCAAGCGGAGGCAGTGCGACGTGGAATCCGTCACAGCCGAGTTTCATGGCCTCGACGTACACGGGATCGGCAAGCCCTGTCGTGCAGTGACTGTGGATTTCCGTGAACAGATCGCCCGAATTGTCCTTCATGATTTTATAGACGCGGCGCACGTTGTCTATATCCAGCAGACCGCCGGCATCCTTAAAATACATAACGTCGGCGCCGTAATCGTCCACCATCATTTTGGTTTTTTCCAGGTAATGTTTGTCCGTGTGCCGTGGCGATATGTAATAACACAGCGCGAAGGCGACCTCGATCCCCATTTTCTTCAGGAACGGCACGAACCAGTGGTAATGCTTATGGCCCATTACATTGCCTGTGATCTGCACGCGCTGGAGCGCTCCCATCCCGTTAAGCTTGCGCGTGAAAAGCTCGACCGCCTCGCGGTTGAAGTTTACAATGTCAAAGGGCCAGAGCGAGGGTTGCAAAATGCAACCTTTTTTCGTCCTCGGGGCCTTTTCGGCAAACATCCTGACCATCGCCCAGGGATCTTCTTTTAAATCACGTATGACCTTTTTAAATTGCAACTGCATAAGCGGACAGCAGAGCGACCTGTACCCGGCTTTGTCAATGTCTTCCAGGACTGCTTCCATCATGCCGATCGGCATTCCGGCGGCCCAGTTGCTCTGAGAACCATCCCGTGTGGTGGTATCTATAAACTCCAGAACTTTCGCCATAGTTTTACCTCAAATTATTCAGTGTTTCTTTGGATAAACGCTAATGACAGCTTATCCGAAGCGTGGTAATTAAAACAATATAATTCATGACGGAGGGTGCGCGACATAAAAGTTGATCTGCCTTATATGTCGGCATTACCCGGGTTTTCAAATTGTGTAAATTCATTAGTAATTTCTATGCCCCTTAGTTTTTATTTTTTCGTTCGGGGTTTTCTCTGTGGAGCTTTACTGTTAAAATGCTTTTTTGGCGCAAATACCGTCGAAGCTGTATTTTTTGTATCCAAATATGCCGCAAAACGTCCACTGAAATCGCAATTTCAACGTGGAGCAAGATGTGGAGCGGGAAAAACTAATCAGTCGTAATATATTGATTATATTAATATACCACATAGGCGTCCCGCCTGCATTCCCATGTCTTAAAACTTTTAAGTCGTATACCCCACGACGGAAAGAGAGGCGCTGATTAAATGCCGGAAAACTATATTAAGTGGGAATTCGAAAGAGACCGATGCGTTCTGATGGTCATTGACATGCAAAACGACTTTGTTCTCGACGGTGCGGTCATGCAGGTCAAAGAGGCGAAAAACCAGTTGCCGCGAATAAAAAAACTGATCGACAGATGCCGCGCCCTGGGCGTACCGGTTATTTATACGATCCAGGAGACCGACCCCGTTTTCTGCCCGCTTGAGGTCGCCGCGCTCCCGCATCTGAAAGAATCCGGAATGCGCAAGGGAACAAAAGGCATGCAAATCGTGGATGATCTGGCGCCGGAACCGGACGACGTAGTTATCCGGAAACGCCGTTTCAGCGCGTTTTACCAAACCGACCTGGAGATTATTTTGCGGAATATCAGGGGAACGATAAATCCGGTCGACTCCATCATCATCTGCGGTACGGTGACAAATATCTGCTGTGAATCCACGGCGCGCGACGCGTTTTTCAGGGATTACAAAGTCGTCTTTGGTACGGATATATGCTCCGCCAATACGCCGGAAAGTCACGCCGCGACGCTTGTAAACATGGAGATATTCGGCAGAAACATGGACTGCGAAAGCATCATACAGGTGCTGGAATCAGGCAAAGGCCAGGAAAAGGCCGATTAATTCGCCATGTGGCGAATCGCTGCGTTGCGCGGTGCTCGCAACCTCGACATAATTATTATGTGCCTCTCCTGCGTTCCGCGCGCCTTGCGTTTCATCCCGCACGGCGAATATTCGACTTTTACCTGATGATTCTTACATTCTCAGCATATAACTAAACTTCGCAAATATCTGGCGGCCTACGGAAGTATCGGGAAAAGAACCGCGCTGAACCCACGGGGAAACCATTGGATCATAGCGAAGGTTTTGATAATTGTCCGTATAGCCGATATAAAAAGCCGTGCCTGGATTTAGCATATATGTAAGAAGAAAATCCATCCCCAGCAGTTTGCCTTGTTCCAGAGGCACAAGCGTGTGGTTTGGAAGTACGGCGTTGTAATCAATAATAGCGCGCAGTGAAAGTTCGCGGGTGAACTGGTAATTTGCCGTGGTACGCCAGATGTGATTGTTTATGACCGTTCCGCGTTCGTCTTTTCCAGCAAGCCGTGTATACAGATAGGTTTCTTCGATCTGCAGTTGCGGCATCGGAAAAAGCTTCATTGTGGAGTTCGCATCCAGCGATTTGGCCGAAAAAGGCTGCAATCCGGGCAACGGACGATAGACGATGTTGCTTCCATGTTCCACGCCGGTTGAAAAATGCATCCATCTTTGCCATTGGGAAGAAAATGAAACCTGGTTGCTGTTCTTGCGGAAATCCATGCCGGCGAAGTGTTCAAACCGTTCATTGCGGGTAAAAGACAGCAGGGTGTTCCTGGGCAGTTCAACTCTAAATTGCGGGCTTATTGTCCAGTCCGTCAAAGTCCCATCGTAGTCGTAAATAACACTTCCGGAAACAGACGGCCCATAACTGATAAAGGTTCCTCGTCCCGGACGCCAGTAATAACGGGTACTCCCTCCGACTTCGCGCATGTCCACGCGTGTGATAAACCCCATGTCGGTTTCAAATTCGGGGCTTCGGTCGCGGTAATATACGCTGGCGTTCAAATTGCGGCCACCCTGATTAAGACGTATAAATCCCGAATTTCCACTACGGTGGGTACCGTCAAGCCGCCGGCTGCGGCTTTCAATCCATTGCCCGGTCAGGGTGAGATTCCGGTTCAGTTGCAGACGCGTATCCAGCGAAAATACCCGATTATGGCTCCCCGCGAAATCCCGGCTGGTAATAAGCGCCCCAATCCGGGATTCATCTCCAATCTCCCGGTAAACCCGGAACACTCCGACGGCGGCGCGGTCGCCGTAATATTCGGAGTCTTCGGGTACTGTTTCTCCCTGCGCCCGGTCGTCACCGGCCAGAACGCCGATGCCCCATCCGCCCAATTTGCCGGTAAGCCGCACGCCGAACTGTGGATCGGCCATACGTCTTGAAAAAAAGAGATTTTCAACCGTCTGGAAATAATCGGCGTTTTCCATAAAAAACGCCCGTTTTTCCGGAAAAAAGACCTCGAAGCGCTGGTTGACGGTAACCTGCGGCGAATCGGATTCCACCTGGCTGAAATCGGGATTGATCGTCATGTCAAGCGTCAGCGCATCGCGCAGCACCAGCTTGCCGTCGAGTCCCGCGCGTACGTTGTTGTCGACGTCATATTGCAATCCGGGTTTCACGGGATTCCAGAGGCTCAGACGGGACGCTCCGATGTAAGGAATAAACTGCATGTTGCGCCCGGGTGATATGTCACGGATTCCGGTCATAACGCCGAACTGCCCGGCCCAGGTCGGCATAAGCCGCCAGGATACATATGGCCAGTTGGCCCATTCGTTGTTGCGTTCTATTGTTCTGCTGACCATCACCCCCCAGGTTTGCTCAGGCGTGTTGGGGAAACGCAGGCTTTTGAAGGGAATTGCGATGAGAACCACGTATCCATCCTCAACAATGCGGCCTTCGGAATACCAGACGGTATCGAAAGTTGCGTCGTTTGAGCCGTTGGTATACATGCCGTCCCGCTGCACTCCGTAGGGATTCGCTTCAAACCAGTAATTGCGCCGGAAATCACGAAACGTATCAATAGAGACGGTAACCCGGTCGTCCCTGCCGATCCCGTCGCGGCGCGCGATCGTCGCCCGTATCAGAGAAGGGTCGTCCTTACAGATGAACGCCGCATACAAGTTTTTATCGTCGTAGGAAAGAAACGCGGTGGTTGGCCGGCTGATCTGTTCGCCGTCGCCCGGATCGAGCTGACGAAAGTCGGTGATTACAAGCTCTGCTTCCCTCGGTATGTCGTTAATAAAATCCTCAAATTTCGGCGGTCCGGATACTCTCGGAATATCGACCATTCGTATCTGTTCCTGCTCAAATCTCTGTTCCTGGGCAAAAGCCGCATCGACCGGGGCGAAAACGAAATACGTTACAGGAATCAGTATAAATGCATATAACAACTTTATAGGCGCGTTCCCATGTATTGCCATTTTATTTATACGCCCCTCCGTCGTACTCCGGGTTTGTGACGACGGAGAAATGAAAGATCGGTCTTTTTACCTCCAGAATACGCATGGGATTGTGTTTCGTTCCTCCCGGCACAAAAATGAGCGTTGACCGTGTGAGCCGATGCGTCTCGCCTTCGATCGAAAATTCAATCATTCCGCCCAGGTTATAAGGATCGTCGGGATTGGAACCGTAAAATCCGATGAGTTCGTCATGATCGTGTTCATGCACATTCAAAAACGGCCCGTTCTCCGGCGCAACGCAATACCAGGCGGTATTCATCTGAAACGCGCCGGGCGCCACATTACCGTCAATCCACAAAATGCGATTGGCGAATTTCCGGTACATTTCCTGAAATTCCGGGACCTTCATGCTTTCGGGCACCTGCAATTCCTGAACAAAATACTTGCCGTATGTTCCGCCGTTGTTGTTGTCGTAAATCATCGAGGCTCCTTGTCTATTCCTTAGGAATGTCCCACTTAACAAACTTCCAGTATGGCGCGTTGACGCGCTTTCGATATGCCTTCATATCGACGTCGTTCCAGTCATAAAATCCGACGCGCGAGGGCGAGGAATATCCTAAATCGCCGCGCGCTATACGATCCGTGATTGCAGCCGGCGCTTTGTCGATGTTGCTCAGCGTCGGGAAAATCGCGTTGCAGCCGGCCTGGTTGAGTTTCATGCCGCCGCCGTCGAAGTGCTCAAAGATGCCGATGGAGGTGTAGCGCGGACAGAAGCTGTAGTTCAGGCAGGTATCGACGTCACGCGGATCACAGATGCCGCTTTCGACGAGGTTGAGAGCTTCACGCCACAGTGCGAACTGAAGACGGTTGCCGATAAAACCCGGCGCGGGTTTTTTCAGGATTATCGGCTTGCGATCCAGTGATTCGAGCAATTCACGCGCGAATTCGAGCACGCCCGGAGCCGTAGACGCGCCGCCGCACAGTTCAAAATACGGCACCATGTGCGCCGGGTTGAACGGATGCGCAACGATTATGCGATCTTTCAGAATTGTCGTTTTTTCCGCAAGTACATCCGGAACGAATGCGGAACTGGCCGAGCAGACCGCTCGAACCGCCGGACATGCGGCTTCCAGTTTTGCGTAGATTTCGTGTTTGAGACCAATGTCCTCGTTTACGCATTCAAAAATTACATCACAATCCGCCAGCGTACCGTAGTCCGTCGTAAAACCAAGGTATCTTTTACAGATATCGAGTTGATTTTCCGGCATAAGTTCATGTTCGATAATCTGCCGGAAATAGTCTTCGTATGTCTTTTCATATTTCGGAATTTTTTCAGGATGGCGGACGATGCAGGTGGTGCGATAACCGTGTCCGGTTGTCAATACCGCCATACTGTCGCCGATCATTCCCATGCCTATGATGCCGATATGCCGCACATCGTTTAATTTCATAAGGCCTCCCGTCCGGTGATAAGCGGCTACTCTACCACGAAATCTTTTGCGATTCATCCTGCACGGCCATTTTATCTATTGTTGCATGCAACCTGTGAACAACTTCATCGTTTGAAGGAAAGTCCCGCAAACATTACATGCGAGTCAATGCCGGGATTCACATTTCCGGTATTCGCGTTCGAGATGTGGTGATAACGGTATCCAAACAGGATGGAATGTTTGCCGCCCGTCATGTACTCGCTGCCGCCGATGAAGCTGAATGTAAAGTTGTATTGCGAAGAGTTTGCGACGGGTATCTGTTCCGTGAAGTAGAGAAATCCGCCGCTCCCGGCAAGAAACGGCTGTAATCGCTTTTGGCTTCGAAAGTTGAACTGCAGGCCGATCGGATCGGCACCGCCGCCGTAAATCATGCGGTTTGAGCGCAGTTGCAGAGTCGCCTGATCGCCGTGTATAAAGGCGACGGGAATAAGCGACGCCTTGTATTTGAAAGAAACGTCCTGCCAACGATACAGAACGAATCCAAAATCGATGCAGGTCTGAAAGAACTGCTGCCCTTCGGTGACGCCTATGCCGGTAGTCGAACCCGGAGAATATCCCGCGCTGAATCCGAATTCCTTTTTGTAGTCTTCCGCAATGACGCCAATCGCGAACGGCCCAATCAACATAAGCAACAGCGTCGAGGCAATAACAAACCCCTTTGGATTACAGACAGGAAAAACAAGTCGCATTTTCTTTTCTACCTCATTTTCTCACTTTTCGGATGTATCCCCATAAGCTTTAGAGAGACCGCGAAGCATAGCATTATTCCCCGCCGAACTGGGCGTACCGGCATATCAGACAAAAGTAAGGTTTATTGGGGATTAATTGATCCTTACATCGAAAGTGATGCCGCAGGAAGTAATTGCAAAACCTCGAATGATTGCGTCGCAAATTCATATGGAGTGCGGCAGCTTGCTACCGTTTTCAGTCAGGGAGCTTGCTCCCGTCATAATAAAAACATATCCGCGGATGATATAAGCCTATGCTTTGAAATCAGTTGCAGGCTGTGCAATTAAGAAAATTCTGCCCGGCGCGGGAGCGGGCTCCCTTAAACAAAGCGGTAGCAAGCTACCTCACTCCATAAAATCATTCGAGGTTTTGCAATTACCTCGCAGGTAATGATTTTACCGTCGCCGTTCACGGTAAACGGAGCTGACGTCACCAATTCCTCATCGACGTCGTAAAGGCGTGCTTCATCCTCATCCTTTATTTTGAACGGTTTTTTCTGCGCCCCGTCGTAGAATTTTCGGGTTGTTCCGAGTCATCCATCTGGTTCATCTCGTCGCTATAGATAAAAAAGGTGTTTTTACCTTTGCGCTTCGCGTGATACATGGCGACGTCCGCGTACTTGATCAGCACATTGAAATTTTCGGTGTGATAGGGAAATAGCGCGACGCCCACGCTCATGCCCACTTGGTACTTTTCCACGTAGCGATCCAGGGCGGCGGTATGGAAGTTTTCCAACAATTTTTTCGCTACCGCTTCGGCCTCAATTTCGGATTTGACATTCGGCACGATTTGGACAAATTCATCGCCGCCGATGCGCGCCGATACGTTTAACGCTCCAGCCTGCGGCCGGAATGACTTGCCGGCTTTGTGCGTGTCGTCCAGGTATGCGGCGATATGACGCAACAGTTCGTCGCCCGCGTCATGCCCGGCGCTGTCGTTCACGCGCTTGAAATTATCAAGGTCGATCAAAAGAAACGCGAACGGCGCCTGTTTTTTCAGGGCCCGCTCCGCCATGGTGGGAAGGTATGACATCAGGTACTGCCTGTTTGGAAGTCCGGTCAAAACGTCGTAACTGGCCATGCGAAACAGCTTGTCCTGTACCTTTCGGATGAATCGCAGCAACAGCGCCATGATTACGGCCATCGCGGCCAATATGACGGCCAGCGTCACAACCAACGCGGCGGCATTGCGCAACGCCGCCGCGTTGCTGTCATGAACAAAGACATCCATGATATCCGTGCAAATGATGCCTATGGTCTTTCCGTTGCGTATAATTGGCACCGCACCCGTATTGAAACTGCCGTATTCGTCGATAACGTTCATGATGCCGGCTGATTCTTCGCCAAGGAAGGCGCGCTCGTGAACGGTGGACAAATCGTATTCTTCGAAACGCGTATCTTCTTCCTCGTCGGTGTCGAAAATGAAACGGTATTTTCCGTCGATATATTTAAGCGCGTAAATATATTCGGCCCCGACCTGTTTTTGCAACTCGCGCAGTTCTCCGAGGGTTTTAAAATAAAAATCCGCGTCGTCCTCGGTATCGCTTTTTTGGTTGTAAGAGTCGAACCTGTCGGCGTCTAAAATACCGCGCGCCGCGATGGAAGTGGAAATCAACTGCGATCGTATGCTGCCTTCCAATATTTCGTGCAATTCGCGGTTGTTCTTCAGCGTCATTGAAACGACGATGGCGATCACGATGACGGAAAACCCTATGAACGACAGCACCAGGATGTTTTGGAACCGGTTGTTTTTCAAAGCCCTTACTCCTGTCCGAAATGGATGAAAACAAACCCGTTAATACGGTGCATCCGATCAAGCCCGCGCCCGCATGGGGCGTCGGTTTCGTCTGCGCGTTCCATTACATTCAAAAAAACAATGAAATTTTACAAGGTTTTGCGGTAAAATCAATGCTTGTAATTTGCCTAAAAAGTTGCAAAACGCTTAAAAAACAGAGTTTTCCTGGCATTAATCGAAAAAACGGCCGAGTGCATCATATTGTCGGGTTGAGCAACCGTTATGTTTTTCAAATCGCCATCCATCCGGTAGAAAGGAATATCGCGTATCCCCGTTTTGGGATATTGATACGACCTGATGGAACGATGAAACCATTCATTATTCAGCGAGCTGCGGAACGGGGTTGGCCCGACGACTTGCGTGTAAATTCATCGTTGATGAATTTACACGCAAGAAACATAGATTAAGTCAAAACGAGGTACGACACGTGAAAGTCGGAGTAGGCTACTGCGATTACCCTGATTCCGCCGCCGCCGGTATTGCCGCGGCGGAAATGGCGCTCAACCGGGCAGACAGAACCGGATCACCTGACATTGCCCTGTTGTTTTGCACGGCGCGTCACGACCAGGCTTCTCTGCGTGACGCCGTCGGCACTATCATCGGCGAGGACGTGCCGATTTACGGCGGCGGTGCCGCAGGCGTAATTACGAACGAATATTACGGTTACGCCGGCGACCAGGTGGCGATCGCGTGCATTTGGCTGGACGGTGTGAGATGCGACGTTCTTATTGAGCGCGGACTTAACGAAGGCGAGGAAGCGACCGGCGTTCGGCTCGGCAAACGCCTTTCAGAACTGGGCGCGCAGCCGGATTCACCCGTCATGTTGTTTTACGACGCGCTTGCCGTTTCAGAAAAAGGCGTGCGTATGCTTATGGCGACATGGCTGCTTGAGGGGATAAAAAACGAGTTGGGTTTTCTTCCCGATTTGACCGGCGCCGGACTTATGGGCGACCACCGTTGTTCGCCGACAAGTCAATGGATCGGCAGCGGCATGGAAAAGTTTACGGCGACGGCGCTGGCTTTTTCAGGGGACATACGAATTGACAGCGTTATCATGCACGGCTGCCGTCCATCCACGGGATATTATACGGTCACGAAATCGGAAGGGCCGGTAATACTCGAAATCAACGGCAGACCGGCGATCGAATTTATCGACGAACTTATCGACTCGGCGATCCGCCCCGAGGAGTATCCGTTTTTTCTGATTTTCGGCGTTAACCATGGCGACCGCTGGGGGGAGTATGACGAGGATTATTACGCAAGCCGCCTTTGCCTCGCCATAGACGCGGAGCGGAACGGGATTGTCATGTTTGAACCGGACATGGTGGAGGGAACCGAGTTCAGGCTTATGTTCACCGCGCCGGATCTCGAATATATTAAACCCAAAATAGAAAAAGCATTCGACGATCTGGACGGACGCGAGCCGGTTTTTGCCGTATATATCGACTGCGCGGGACGCTGTTCCGGTTACGGCGGAATAGATATGGAAGACGCGGTGATGCTGCAGGAAACCGTCGCCGGACGCGTTCCCGTTCTAGGTTTATATACCGGCGTTGAGATCGCCGGCATCGGCGGACAACCGAGAGGGCTTGATTGGACGGGCGTATTCTGCCTTTTTTCAAAAAGCAAAGACGGCGGCGGTTCAGGTAAACGGGCAGCTTCAAATGCCGTATGGAACGAAGGAAACAATTCACAGACATTGCAGGCAAAGGAAGCGTCGGTTGAGACGATGTCACGTCTTGCAGAGCAGAACGCGGCCAGGATTTTATCGCTTAGCAACAGCTCGATAGCAATTCGCTGTGAACTGGAACAAAAGCGCAGGGGATTCCGTCTTCTCGCGGATTTGTCCGTATCGCTGCGTCGAAATTCGGATTATTCCGACGTTTTCGTATCCACCGCAAGGCGGATCAACGCGGCGCTCAATATGCAGCGCACCGTTGTCCTGGTGCGAAACGACAACGGGCCGTTTACCGCTGAAGTTTTGCAGGGATATAACGCAGCGGAGAAAGTGCGATTCGCGGGGAAACACTTCAACCTTTCGGCGGAATTTCTCGATCCCGACTCCGCCGTTCTCGTTACCGGAGCCGACGCGCCGGAACGGTACGCCGATTTTCGCGAGTTTTTAGGAATGCCGTTTTTTACATCATCCCCGGTTATCGTAGGCGGCGAGGTTTTCGCTATTCTTGTAACAGGACGCCTGTTGGAATCGCCGCCATATCTTGTACGTCTGAACCGGAGCGACGCTGAAACCGTACAGGCCGTCGGCGCTGTTTTGGCCTCCGTCATCGCCGGCCAACGGCTTGCGGCGTCCGAGGAAAGAAACCGCATCATGCTTGACACGCTGCCTTCCTGCTGCACGCTCTGGGACGAAAACGGCACCCAAAAAGACTGTAACCGGATGATGCTGTCTCTGTTCGGATTGTCGGACCGAGATGAGTATTTGGAAAAATTCGACAGTCTGTCGCCTGAGTATCAGCCTGACGGACGCCGGTCGGATGAGGCGGCGAAGGAATATGTTAAAAAAGCCTTCGTTTCCGGCAACGCCAAATTTGGCTGGACGCACAAAACCTTAAGCGGTGAATTGATCCCGACGGAAATAACTCTTATCCGTGTTCCGGGCGGCGAAAACTATATGGTCGTCGGCTATATACGGGATCTGCGAGAACAGCAGGCGATAGAGGCGAAGCTTGCCGAAGCGAAAGAGACGGCCGAGCGTTATACGAAAGCGAAGAACGAATTTCTGGCGTCGGTCAGTCACGAAATCCGCACGCCTATGAACGCCATCGTGGCTATGGCGCGCATCGCTTCCGAAGGCGGAGAGGCAACCGAAAACCGCCGGAGCATAATCGATCATGGCGTCCGCGCCACAAAACTGCTGACAAGCGCGATCGAAACTATTCTGGATTTTTCCAAGCTTGATTCCGGCCAGATGTCACTTGAGCAGGGCGAATTTTCCGTTCGCAATCTTATCGACGGCATATGTCATTTGGTCGGACAGGACGCGGAAGCGAAAGGGCTTTATCTGCGCGCCGCCGTTGACGCCGGGGTACCGGCATGTCTTGTCGGAGATGCGGCGAAACTACAGCAGGCGCTGTTCGGAATAGTCATGAACGCGGTCAAATTTACGGAGAACGGCGGCGTCGATATTATAGTTCGCGTCATGGACGAAAAAGACGGCGAAATTACGATTAACTTTGAGGTTCGCGACACGGGCATCGGTATAGCCGAAGAAAACATGGCCGCTCTTTTCAAACCTTTATTTTCGGGCGACTCGTCTTATAGCCGTAAATATGAAGGTATGGGAATGGGCCTGCCGGTAAGCAACGGACTAGTCAGGCTCATGGGCGGCGAGATCACCTGCGAAAGCAAACCCGGCGAGGGGTGCGCGTTTATGATAACGATTCCTCTTGCCGTGCCGGCCGCCGAAAGCGCGCAATCATCGCGCGAAGCCGCGACCGCGCCGGTACGACTCGATATGGACGCTCTGCGCGGACTGCGCGTACTTGTCGCCGAGGATAACAACATCAACCAGATGATCATGGAGGAGTTGCTCGCAAACGCCGGAGTGTCTGTTACGCTCGCGAACAATGGCTTAACGGCGCTGGACGCTCTCTCAAAAGGTACGTTCGATATTGTTCTTATGGATATTCAGATGCCGGAAATGGACGGTTTAACGGCGGCCTCGCAGATCCGCGCCGACGGTCGGTTCGACAAACTGCCAATTCTCGCCATGACCGCCAACGCGGGAGCCGATCATCTTATTGAAAGCATGAACGCCGGCATGAACGACCATCTCACAAAGCCCGTCAACGTGGACCAGCTTTACGGTGCGCTTATCAAATGGAGCGGGAAGCCAGAGCTGCCGCAGGAGCTTTAATGAACAGGCGTACATTTCTTCAGTATTCAACCGCGGCTCTTGCAGTTGGCCATGGTTTTACCGCTGCGCAAGCGGTTAAAGCGCAGCAAGCCCACGACACGACACGATTCTTTTCGCCCGGCTTTAGAGCCATGACTGTAAAGACATCCGGCGCAGCAATCAACCTCGTAACCGGAGGCGACGGCCCGCCGTTGCTGCTGCTTCACGGAGCACCCATGAGCCACATCACGTGGCGGTTAATGGCGCCGCTGCTGGCGAAAAACTACACGATAGTGGCGCCGGATTTGCGCGGCTATGGCGACAGCGGCAAGCCGCCGGACGGCGACAATCATTCGAACTATTCAAAACGCTCCATGGCGCTTGACAATGTGGAGGTAATGAAGCATTTAGGGTTTGATTCTTTCCCGGTGGTAGGCCAGGATCGCGGCGGCCGAGTTGCGCACCGTATGGCGCTCGACCATCCGGACAAGGTCACCCGTATCGCCGTCCTGGACATCGTGCCGACGCACTATCATTACACCAACGTAAATCTTGCATTCGTTCAGGCATACTATCACTGGTTCAGTTACCTGCGTCCCGCTCCAGTCCCCGAAAACGAGCTGAAAGCCGCCAATGACGCCGCGGCAGGGCGCGCCACGACCGATGTTCAGAAGGAATATTCCAGGATTCAGTGCGATCCAGCCAATATCCACGGCATGTGTGAAGATTACCGGGCCGCGGCTTCAATCGACCTGGAGCATGACAAAATCGACATTGAAAATAAAAACCGCATACGCTGCCCGGTGCTGACGCTCTGGGCCGAACGCGGCGCGATAGGACGACTGTTCGACGTTGCGGGGGCATGGAAGAAATACGCCGTGAATGTCGCAGGCAAAGAGATGCCGGGCGGGCATAATCTGCAGGAAGACATCCCCGCGGAAATTTTTGCGGAGCTGCTGCCATTTTTAAAAAGTTAAGGAAGCGCTGATTAATTACTTGTGCGGGATGAAGCGCAAGGCGCACGGAGCACAGGAACCGAAGCATATATAGAAATATGTTGAGGTTACGAGCACCGCGCAACGCAGCGATTCGCCCGCACAAACAATTAATCAGTGTTTCATTAGGGAAATGTTTCTTTCTTTTAAAAATGTAACTTTTACATACGAAGGTGCGCCCGAGGCCGTTTTCGAAAACCTGACATTTACCATCGGGCAGGGTTGGACCGGCGTTGTCGGCGTTAACGGGTCGGGCAAATCAACACTGCTGCGCCTGGCGTCGGGAGAACTGTCGCCCGACAAAGGACAAATCCATCAGCCATGCCGGGGTTTGTACTGCCAGCAGCGCACGGATTTTGCACCGGACGGCCTGGAGTACCTTCTTGATGATTGGCGGCCCGAAGCACAAAGACTGAACCAAACCCTTGGTTTACGGCTGGATTGGGCCTACAAATGGGAAATATTGAGTCACGGAGAGCGTAAACGCGCCCAAATAGCGGCAATGCTGCATCAGGGGCCCGGTCTTTGGGCCGTGGATGAACCTACGAATCACCTTGACCAGGAGGCGGCAAAGCAGGTTTGGCAATCCCTCAAGATGTTTCAGGGCATCGGCTTGCTGGTCAGCCATGACCGGGAGCTCCTGGATGATTTATGCCGTCAGTGCCTGTTCTTAACGCCGCAGGGAATTATTTTGCGTCCCGGTAATTACAGTGAAGGCGCAATACAGGCTGCAAAAGAGGCTTTGGCCGCACAAAGGCAGCGGACTAAAGCCGCCCGTGAAGTTGAAACGCTTCAAAAAGAGTTTTATATCCGGCGCGAACAGACAATAAAGGCGGAAAAACAGCGATCCAAGCGAGGGGTGGCGAGGAAGGATTATGATGCCAAAGCAAAAATAAATGCCGCCCGTATAGCGGACAGCGGCAGCGGTCAGCGAATGCGTCAGATTGAAGGCCGTCTTGAACAGGCAATAGATAAAAAATCGGAAATTAAAACGCAGCGCGAATTTTCGCTTGGGATAAGCATTGGAGGCTCACAAGCCCAAAAGCGAATTTTATTATCGCTGGAAGAGCAACAGATTCCGCTTGGCGAGGATCAGCACCTGTGGATTCCGGCGCTGTTCATACGATCCGACGACCGAATCGGGGTTCAAGGCCCGAATGGCGCGGGCAAAAGCACATTGATCAGGCTTATCGTAAACACTTTTATCCATTTTGGCGATTCCGACCGAGCCGGCCACAAAATCGCATATATACCGCAGGAAATAGACACCGCTCAGTCCAGGCGGATACTTGAGGATTTCCTTAAACTTTCAAATGATCGACTTGGGCGGGCAATGACGCTTGTACGCCGGCTCGGCTCCGATCCGGCACGCTTGCTGAAAAGTATCGAACCCAGTCCCGGAGAACTGCGCAAACTGTTGATAGCGGCCTGCATTCAGGACGATCCCAATATTTTAATTCTGGACGAACCGACAAACCACATGGATCTGCCGTCCGTGGAGTGTCTTGAAAACGCCCTTGAGGACTGCCCGACGGCGCTATTGATGGTGAGCCATGACAGGCGCTTTCTAGGCAAATTGGCGAAGCAGATTTGGACGATACGCCGGGGTCGGAAATACGCCTGGGAATTGGATAAATGATTTCAATAAAATTAAAATCTTCAATTAATTCAGATATTAGCATTAAGAAAATACTGATTAATTGCCTGTGCGGGATGAAGCGCAAGGCGCACGGAGCAGAGGAACCGAGGCATATACAGAAATATGTCGAGGTTACGAGCACCG
>Ga0082212_10005244_pt1 | contig 17731 bp, 14 predicted proteins | sample TergutNt197P3_FD_71548 | JGI IMG/M metagenome (GOLD analysis project Ga0082212, IMG submission 71548) | Neocapritermes taracua P3 segment gut microbial communities from Petit-Saut dam, French Guiana - Nt197 P3 | ecosystem: Host-associated > Arthropoda: Insects > Digestive system > Gut ... | reverse complement strand
GTAACCCCCGTCCCCTAACTCCTAACTCCTAACTCCTAACTCCTAACTCCTAACTCCTGGTTATTGTGGGATTTCTTCCATGGCGAAGCACTCGATGACGTCGCCTTCCTTGATATCGTTGAACTTCTCAAGCGAGATCCCGCATTCATAGTTCGTGGCGACCTCTTTTACATCATCCTTGAAACGGCGAAGAGAAGCTATCGCGCCTTCATGAACGACGATGCCGTCCCTGACGAGGCGCGCCATGCCGTTCCTGATCATCTTGCCGCCTTGCACGTAGCAGCCGCAAATAGTGCCGACGCTGGACGCCTTATAAAGCTGCCTGACCTCGGCGTGGCCGTATATGACCTCCTCATACTTCGGCGCGAGCATACCCTTCATCGCTGACTCGATCTCGTTTATACAATCATAAATGACCCGGTACATGCGCATATCGACATTTCCGCGCGCGGCGCTGTCGCGGGCCGAGTTATCCGGGCGCACGTTGAACCCGACGATTATCGCGCCGCTGGTCGAGGCGAGCATGACGTCCGACTCGCTGATCGCGCCTACCCCCGAATGAATGACCCTGACGCGGACTTCTTCATTAGTGAGCTTCTCAAGCGATGATTTTATCGCTTCCGCGCTTCCCTGGACGTCAGCCTTGACAATGATATTGAGGTCTTTGAGTTCGCCCTGCTGTATCCTCGAGAACAGGTCTTCGAGCGACACTTTGAAAACAGGCGCCTGTGAATCTTTCTTTTCGGTTTTGCGCTGCGAAGCCAGTTCCCTTGCCATGCGTTCGTCCGTGACGACATTGAATGAGTCGCCCGCGTTCGGCACCTCGGACATACCCGATATTTCGACAGGTACCGAAGGCCCCGCGCTCTTTATCCTGTCGCCTTGCTCGGTAAGCATAACGCGGACGTTGCCGACTGCGGTCCCGGCTATGATAGTGTCGCCCTGATTCAGCGTGCCGTTCTGGACAAGGACTGTCATAAGCGGGCCGCGGCCTTTGTCGAGCCGGGCCTCGATAACGGTCCCCCGCGCAAGGCGCTTCGGATTGGCGCGCAGTTCCGCGATATCGGCAGTCAGGATTATCATTTCAAGCAACTGGTCGATGCCCTCGCCGGTTTTCGCGGATATAGGGCACACGACCGTCTCGCCGCCCCACTCTTCGGGAACCAGTTCATATTCGGTGAGCTGCTGCTTTATTTTTTCCGGGTTCGCCCCCGGGACGTCCATCTTGTTTATCGCGACGATGATCGGGATCGAAGCGGCTTTTGCGTGGTTGATCGATTCGACGGTTTGCGGCATGATGCCGTCGTCCGCCGCAATGGTGAGTATCGCTATATCGGTCACGCTGGCTCCGCGCGCGCGCATCGCCGTAAACGCTTCATGGCCCGGGGTGTCGAGGAATGTGATCGGGTTGCCGTGGATAGCGGTCTGGTAGGCGCCGATATGCTGCGTTATCCCTCCTGCTTCGCCTTCGGCGACGCTTTCCTGACGGATCTTGTCAAGCAGCGACGTCTTGCCATGGTCGACATGGCCCATAACGACTACGACCGGCGCGCGCGGAACGAGGTCTTCATCCTTGTCCTTGCTGTCGTCGATGAGCCGATCTTCGATGGTAACGACGATTTCCCTTTCGACATTACATCCCAGCTCGATAGCGACGAGCGCCGCGGTGTCATGGTCTATTATATCCGACAGTGAAGCCATTACGCCCAGCTTGACCAGTTGGCGCACTACCTCCGTCCCGGTTTTTTTCATGCGTGTCGCGAGTTCCCCGACGCTGATTTCGTCGGGTATCATAACTTTCAGCGGCGCCTTTTTCGCGATCTCAAGCTGGAGCCGGTGCATCCTGTCGCGTTCCTCCTGGCGCCTCTTCGCGCCGGAAGCCATCGTCTGTTGGCGCTGCTGCCCTTTCTTTACGAATTTTTCCTTTCCGCGTTTCATGTTTTCAGCGCGCTCGGGAACAAGGTTGTCGAGCCGCTCGTCATACTTCGCGATGTTTATCGTAGCCCCGGAGGTGTCGACGACGCGCTTCTGCGGCGCCTGGCGCGGGGTGAAAGGTTTGTCGGGTTTTTTCTGCTGCGGCTTGCTTGCCGGTACGGCGGCTGCGCCCTTTTCCGGGCTTTCTGTGACGGCGTCGGCCTTCGGTTCTTTTTCGGCTTCTTTTCGGGGCAGCATTGCCGGCGGGGAGACTACCGCGTATATTTCTTCGATACTCTCGATCTGATTGCTGACAGTCAGATATTCAAAGATGATATCGAGCTCCTGTATTGTCAGGACCTGCATGTGGTTTTTGGGCGTGGCCGCGTACTGGGTGAGGATTTCGGTGATTTTCTTTGTAGGCAGTTTAAAATCCTTAGCGACCTCGTGGACCCTGTATTTAAACATTGTACTCATTGCGCAGTCCTCCTCTTGCCGGATTGGGTTTGCTTCTTACCCGCCTTCAGCTTATGGTCTTTTTCAGCCAGCAGTTCCGCTTCCTTGCTGTATCTTTCCGGGTATGTCTCCGCCAGCCCTTTGAGGAAACGCGCGGCGAGCCCGGTATCCATAACAGCCAGCGTCCCCGGCGAGCCTTGCCGGGTCATTGTCCCGAAGTCGTATTTCGTGTATGGCGCCTTTATATGCACGACAAAGGCGGTTTCCGCGCTGGTCCGGGCCCGGCGGCCCGAACCGTCCGATACGTCGGATGCGGATATGACCAGCTTTGCTTTCCCCTCGCGTACCGCCGCGCCGACGGCGTCGCCGCCGACGGCGAGCAGTCCTGCTTTGTTCGCTAATCCCAGTATTTGCAAATTACGATCCATTCAGCCTCTCCGTCAATTCTTCAATGATTTCCGGCGGGATCCCGACTCCGAAAGCCCGCGCCAATGCTTTTGATTTTACGGCGCGCTTCAGGCATTCCGGGTTGGGGCAGATATAGGCGCCGCGGCCCGGGGCCTTGCCTGTGAAGTCGAGCGAAACCTGACCTTCCGGGGACCTGACCGCGCGGATAAGCTCGCGCTTAGGTTTCATCTCGCGGCATCCGAGGCACTGCCGCAAAGGAATTTTCTTTGGCATAATTTATGCTCCATAGAAGTAAGTACAACGAACAATGGAATGCGCTCAGCACTCAGCACTCGAAATTCAACATTATTATGCCTGCGACTCCGCTTTTATATCGATCTTAAACCCTGTGAGGCGGGCCGCCAGACGGACGTTCTGCCCCTCCTTGCCTATAGCAAGCGACAGTTGGCTGTCCGGCACGACCACCCTGCAGGATTTGCCGTCTTCAAGCATAGTTACGGAAACGACTGCTGACGGCGCGAGCGCGGACGCGATATACTCGGTGGGGTCGTCGCTGAACTTGACGATATCGATTTTTTCGCCGCCCAGCTCCTTGACGATAGTGTTTACGCGCGAACCTTTGGGGCCGACGCACGCCCCGATCGGTTCGACGTCAGGGTCGTTTGATAATACCGCGATTTTTGTGCGGTTCCCCGCTTCGCGGGCTATACTGCGGATCTCGACCAGGCCTTCGAATATCTCCGGTACTTCAAGCTCAAACAAGCGTTTGACAAGGCCCGGGTGGGTGCGGGAAATGAGTATCTGCGGGCCGCGCGTGGATTTCCTGACCTCGATCACGTAGACCTTGATCCTGTCGCCGTCTCTGAGTGATTCGCCGGGTATCCGTTCGCCGGAGGAGAGCATGGCCTCCGTGTGCTCGGAGCTCGAGCCTATCTGTATAGAAACGCCGCCGGTACGCGGGTCGACCCTCGTCACGACGCCGGTCAGTATTTCATGTTCCTTTGATGTAAACTCGTCGTATACGATATTTCTTTCGGCTTCCCTGATCCCTTGAATAATGACCTGTTTTGCGGCTTGCGCCGCGATCCGTCCGAACCTGTTTGTGTCTACCGGCTCATTGACGATGTCGCCGGGGGAAAGGTCGGGGGAAATCTCATGCGCCTGCTCGAGCGAGTATTGGGTGTTCTTGTTTTCAACGGTTTCCACAACAGTCTTCTCGAGGAACATCTCGATCGTTTTTTCGACCGGGTCCAGCGCGACGCGAGCGCATTCGGAGCAATTGGGGTAGTCTTTTTTCAGCGCGGCCAGAAGGGCCTGCTCGATTTTCTCAAGCATATATGACTGAGGTATGCCTTTTTCCCTTTCGATGTCCGCTATGGCGGAGAAAAATTCAGCGTTCATTGCTGTACTCCTTTTATACATAATGCCTACATAATTTTTACATAATGAAGTGTTGCAAGAAAAAGAGTGGGAGTTTCCCACTCGGATACTGTTTCTTTGCCGATCACTTGCCAACGAGGGCATTCTATCACACCTTATAAGTGATTGCAAGACTTTTTTTGTTGTTGTAATGAAAGACGGCATTTGATATAATAAGCAGCAATTCTTATGTTAGGAACAGATGACAGATGAACAAGAAACTGCCGAGGATTTTCCAGCCTACAGTCAGGCTTTATGTCGTGCTGCTCGTGGCGTCGGCGGCGGTCACGTTCTTCTTCGGCGAACACAATTATATCATAGCCGGCGCGCAGGTGGCCGCGCTGCTTTTGCTTTTGATGTATTCGCGCGTTTCAACGAGAAGAAGAACTGCAAAACTGCTCGACTATCTGGAATCCATGTCGGAAGGCATGGATCTGACCGTACGGGATACGCCGCTGCCGGTAGTAGTTTACAACTCGCAAACGAACGGGATAATATGGGCCAACAGCAGGTTCACGTCTATCGCCGGTATGCGCGTGCCGTTTTTCGAGACGTCGATCACCGACGTAGTGCCGGGTTACTCCGGCGACTGGCTGCTCGACGGGAAAAACGAGTGCCAGGATTTTGTTCCCGTCGGGGACAGAAGGTATAAAGTGTACGGGAGCATGGTGCGCCCTCAACGCGAATATATCGCCACTACTTATTGGGTCGACGTGACGGAGCAGGCACGGGTCAGCGACGAATATCTCGACTCGCGCCCGGTTTTTGCCATACTTACCCTTGATAATTATGACGATCTCCTCAAAGGGATGCGTGAGAAAGAGAAAAACACGCTTTTATCCGATATCGACGATAAGATCGGCGTTTGGGCAGGCGATATCGGAGGGTATTTGTGCAAGTTCGACAGGGACAGGCATTTTTTCCTGTTTGAGGAACGGCATCTGGACGCATTTGTCAAGGATAACTTCTCGATCCTTGACGCCGTTCGTTCCGACGTCGGCGCCGACGGCGTCCACGCGACCTTGAGCATCGGCATCGGTAAAGACGGCAAGACGCCGCAGGAGAATTACCGGTATGCGAGCCTCGGCGTCGAGATGGCGCTCAGCAGGGGCGGCGACCAGGCTGTTCTGAGGAACCGTTACGGCTTTGAATTCTTCGGCGGGCATTCCCCGCAGCTTGAAACCCGCGCGAAAGTTAAATCGAGAATAATGGCAAACGCGTTCGGCGAACTCCTGTCGGATGCGTCGACGATCTTTATCATGGGGCACAAGCCCGCGGATTTCGATTCTGTAGGCGCCGCTGTCGGGGTATGCTGCATAGCGAGGGCGAAACGGAAAACCGCACGTATCGTCATAGATCTTGACAACCATCACGCGCACCCGCTGATAGACATAGTGATGCAGGCCCCGGAGTTCAGAGGCGTGTTTATATCGGAACAGGAAGCAATCGTCCGCGCGGACAGCAAAAGCCTGCTTGTAGTCGTAGACACCAGCAGGCCGGACAAGGTCGAGTCCAACTCGCTCCTGTTGTCATGCACAAGGATAGCCGTTATCGACCACCACCGCCGCGCCGCGGACTATATTGAAAACGCAGTACTGAACTTCCATGACCCGCACGCGTCGTCGTCTTCAGAACTGGTCGCTGAGATGATGCAATACCTTGTTGAAAAATCAGACATTCTGAAGGTCGAGGCCGAAGCGCTGCTCGCCGGCGTAGTGCTGGACACCAAAGGGTTTGCGATCAACACCGGCAGCGGTACGTTTGACATAGCCGCGTACCTAAGGAGGGCGGGCGCGGACGCCGCTTCTGTTAAGAAGATCATGCAGACAGACATCGAAACAGCGACCGCCAGATATGCCATAATGCACGGCGCCGCTGTTTACAGGGACGGGATCGCGCTGGCGTCAAGCGAAGAGCCGCGAAGCAGGGTGAGTATAGCGCAGGCCGCGGACGAGCTGCTGAATATTACCGGCGTGCACACGTCGTTCGTCGCCGCGAAGGACGGGGATAACGTCTTTGTCTCGGGCAGGAGTATCGGCGGCGTGAATGTCCAGCTTATACTTGAAACGCTGGGCGGCGGCGGGAGCCAGTCGACCGCCGGCTGCCAGATTTCCGGCGCGACGGTCGGCCGGGTGATGGAAGACTTGAAGCAGGCGATAGACAAGTATTTTGACAGGTGACGGGCGACAGGCGACAGGCGACGGGCGACAGGCGACAGGCGACGGGCGACAGGCGACAGGCGACGGGCGACAGGCGACAGATTCTTGCGCATGTGAAGAGGAGAAAGGCAAAAAGTTGGTTTTACCACACCATACAGGAGGTGGCTTCCGCAGGGAGCCGTAGAAAGATTATGAAAGTTATTCTGCAGCAGGATGTCAAGGGGCAGGGGAAAAAGGGCGAACTCATCAATGTTTCCGACGGATACGCGCGCAACTACCTCTTGCCGCGCAAGCTTGCGATCACTGCGACCGATGGAAACGTGACTGTGATGAAACAGCAGGAAAAGGCGCGCCTCAAGAAAATGGAAGCCGACAAGGCGGCGGCGAAAGAAATCGCTGAAAGGCTCCAAAGCTTTGTAGTGAAGATACCCGCGCGCTCCGGCGGCGCGGGCGGGAAACTGTTCGGAGCTGTGACGTCCAAAGAAATAGCGGAAGCGCTGCGCGAGCAGTTTAACGTCGATATAGAAAAGAACAAGATCATTCAGGACGAGCATATAAAGACATTCGGGCCGCACGAGGTGAAATGCAAACTGGGGTTTGAAATAGCCGGGGTCATAAACGTCCTTGTGGTAGAGGCGTAACAATGGATGAATTACTGATCAGGCAGGCGCCGTACAGTATTGAAGCGGAACAGGCGGTTCTTGGGGCTATGCTTATAGACTCCCGGTGCGTCGGCGACGTTATAGGCATGGTGAGGGCGTCCGACTTTTACTCATCCCTGAACAGGGGAGTATTTGAAACGATATATTCGATGTTCAATTACTCGCACGTCATCGACCCGGTGACAGTTCTGGATCAGATGCGCGCGGAAGGGGTATGGAACGACGATTCGCCCGGCTATATACGCGACCTGATGCTGATCACGCCCACAGCCGCGAATGTTATGGAATACGCGGCGATCGTAAGGGACAAGGCCTTGCTGCGCGCCATTGCGGACGCCGGCGGGGAGATAAACTCTATGGCGGTCTCGGGCGAAGGAGGCGCGATGAATATCCTCGAAGCTGCCGAAAAGAGGATATACGCCCTTCGCCAGGGAAGGAACAGGGAGGGGCTTGAGCCTGTATCCAAAATCCTCGTCGACGTCTACGAGCGGATATCTGTCGCGGCAAAAAGCGGCAGGAACCTGCCGGGGCTGCCGACCGGGTTCCGGGACGTCGACCGTTTTATAATGGGGCTCAATAATTCCGACCTGATACTTATCGCTTCGCGGCCCGGCATGGGTAAAACAAGCATCGCGCTCAACATCGCTTTGCACGTCGCGAAAACGTCCGGGAGATCCGTTGCTGTCTTTTCCCTGGAAATGTCCCGTGAGCAATTGGCGATGCGGCTTTTATCGTCCGAAAGTTTCATCGACGGGAAAAAGCTGCAAAGCGGGAGGATAAAAACCGATGAATGGAGCCGTTTGGCAAACGCGGCGGCTTCGATAAGCGCCGCGGATCTGCTCATCAACGACGATGCGTCGCTGACAGTCGCGGATATGAACGCGCAGTGCCGCAGGCTGTCCAATCTCGGGCTTGTCGTAATAGATTACATACAACTCATGCAGTCGGCGTCCGGCACGAAAGGTTACCAGGCGGAAAACAGGGTGCAGGTCGTCTCCGAAATCAGCCGGATGATGAAAATCATGGCAAAAGAGCTCAATGTGCCTGTAATATGCCTGTCGCAATTGTCGCGGGCGAATGAAACCCGCAAGGATAAACGCCCGATGCTGTCCGACCTGAGGGAATCGGGGGCTATCGAGCAGGACGCCGACGTCGTTATGGGGCTGTACAGGGACGATTACTACAACGAAGAATCGGAAAGCCATAATATCGTGGAGTGCATAGTTCTTAAGAACAGGCGCGGCGAAACCGGGAAAATAGAGTTGCAATGGCTCCCCGAATATACGACATACCAGTCGATAGACAGACATCATGTTGAGTAAGATCCTAAAGTACGCCGATGAGTTTGATATGCTCCCGGAAACCGGGGCCGTGCTCGTATGCGTGTCCGGCGGGGCAGATTCCATGTGCCTTCTTTGCGCGCTGCTTGAGATATCCCGCGAACGCGGGTTTACCGTCGGCGCGGCTCATTATAATCACAGACTGCGAGGCGCGGAGTCGGACCGGGACGAAGAGTTTGTCAGGGAACAGTGCAAAGCCCGCGAAGTGCCTTTTTTTCCGGGCGGCGGCGACGTCCGCGCCTTTGCGTCGGAGCGCAGGCTCAACCTTGAGGCGGCGGCCCGCGATATGCGGTACGGTTTTTTTTATGAAACCGCTTCAGCCGCCGGCGCCGTGCGGATAGCGACTGCGCACACTGCAGACGATAATGCCGAAACCTTGCTCCTGAATCTGGCGCGGGGCGCCGGAGCTGCCGGTATGTCGGGGATACCGCCAAAAAGGGGGATCCTCGTCCGGCCGATGCTGGGCATAGCGAGAGAAGAGGTAATGGATCACATAGCCCGGCGCGGTATCCCGTTCGTACAGGACTCGACGAACGAACTCGATATATTCACGCGAAACAAGATCCGGCACTCGGTAATACCGGTCCTGAAGGAGGTCAATACGAAGTTTATTGAGGCGGCAAGCAATGCGGCGGCGCTGTCACGTGCCGATGAAGAATATCTCTCCGGGCTGGCAGATGATTTCATCGCGGAGCATACCGCCGCCTGTGTCTGCGTCCACTCACCGTCCTCTCACCCCCGGCAACCCACGTCCCCTAACCCCTCGGCCCTGACACCTCGCCCCTCGCAACCCACGTCCCCTAACGCCTCGCCCCCGACCCTAACCCCTAACCCCTCGCCGGCCCCGGCTCCCTCGCAACCCACGTCCCCTAACCCCCCGGCCCTGAAGACATGCGAGCTCCTTGGTCTGCCGTCAGCCATATCCGGCCGAGTCATAAGAAAGCTCCATGGGGGCGACCTTGCGTATAAGCATGTTGCGGCGATCCTGGAGGCATGCGGAAAGGGCGGGCCGCCGCTGAAGCTGTCGTTACCGGGCATGGATGTGTTCATAGAATACGGCCGCGTTGTGTTTGACAATGATCCGGAGGCCGGTTTTGCCCCGGCGGACCTCGCTGAAGGCGGCAGCGTCACAATACCTGAACTCGGCCTGAGAATATCATGCGAAACGCTGATTTACGGAGAGAGTCAGCATGAAGCGCCGGCGCAGGTCACGGATTCGCCCGGGCAATCGGAAGGCGCGGCGCGTATAATTAATAAATCGTTTACTTCTTTCCTATTTAAAAAGGTTGACATATGTGGTAAAATGACCGTCAGGTCGCGCCGTGAAGGTGATACTATCAGGATCCCGGGCGGAAACGGGACCAAAACACTGAAAAAACTCTTTATCGAGCGCCGCATACCGGCCCGTGAGAGAGCGCTTGTCCCGGTTCTGGCCGACGACGCCGGAGTCCTTGCGGTATACGGGCTTGGGGCAGGCAGCAGGGCGGCCCCGCAACCGGGCGACCCCTCGTATAAAATAGACTTTGAGATTGTTGGCGATCAGCATATTTGAACGATTGCGAAAGGATCGGAACCATATTATGATAGATGACATTAAAGAGATCTTGTTCACCGAGGAAATGATCGAGCGCCGCGTGGCTGAAATGGGGGCGCAGATATCAGAAGACTATGCAGGTAAAGTGCCGATGTTGGTCGGGGTACTAAAAGGCTGCTATGTCTTTATGGCCGATATTTCGCGGTCGATAAGCATCAACTGCGAGATCAGGTTTGTTTCCGTATCTTCATACGGGTTTTCGTCCGTCACGTCCGGTAAAGTCAAGATCGACAAAAATCTCGATTTTGAGATAAAAGGGCGCGACATCATAATAATCGAGGATATCCTCGACAGCGGGGTGACGCTGACCGCGCTGCGGAAATTCATCAGCGAGGGCGGCCCCGCGTCGCTTAAGATATGTACTTTACTGGATAAGCCGTCGCGCCGTGAGGTACAGATAAATTCTGATTACCTCGGGTTTGAATGCCCGGACGAGTTTGTTGTCGGTTACGGTCTTGATTATGCGGAACGTTACCGCAACCTGCCGTATATAGGCTCCCTGAAACCGGAGATATACTCCTAACGTCCCCCCTAGCTCCGCACGGCGGGCGATTGATAATCGCCCCTACAACGTCCCCCCTAGCTCCGCACGGCGGGCGATTGATAATCGCCCCTACAACGTCCCCCCGTCCCCTAACTCCTAACTCCTAACTCCTAACTCCTAACTCCTGACTCCTAACTCCTGATCAAGAGGTGATATACATTTGAAGTCCAGAAACAGAAGCCCCCGCGAAATAGGTTTCTATTTTCTAATTTTGGTCATCCTGGCATCGGTCCTGTTCCTGGTGTATTCGCCCGGCGACCCATCCTCAACTTCGGTCGAATACTCGGAGTTACGGCGGCTGTTCATGGATTACGAGGTTTTGTCGTTCAAAATAAACAGCCGGAACAAGGTCACCGCCGAACTGAAGTCAAATTACAAAGATTCTTCAACCGAGTTTGTCACCCATGAGCTCCTCGATATAGGTATCTTCTATAGTGATTTCAGAGACTATATCAATGAAAGCATGGAGCGGGACTCGAATTTCAAATATAATTACGACCCCGGCATCAGGATACCCATATGGGTGTCGTGGATACCCTATGTCATACTTATAGCGGCATTCTTCTTCATATGGAACTCGATGATAAACCGTTCCGGCGTCGGCGGCGACAAAGGCGCGATGAAGTTCGGCAAAGCGAGGACGCGCATTGCCGGCGATGAAAAGAAGAAAGTGACGTTTGACGACGTCGCCGGGGCCGACGAAGAGAAAGAAGAACTCCGGGAGATAGTCGATTTCCTGAAAGGCCCGCAGAAATATATAACCCTAGGCGCGCGCATCCCTAAAGGCGTCCTTCTCATCGGGCCTCCGGGCACGGGGAAAACGCTGATCGCCAAAGCAGTCGCGGGGGAAGCCGGCGTACAGTTCCTGTCGATATCAGGCTCGGATTTCGTAGAGCTGTACGTGGGCGTCGGAGCGTCCCGCGTGCGGGATCTCTTCGATCAGGCGAAAAAGCTCGCGCCGGCGATCATTTTTATCGACGAGATAGACGCGGTCGGGCGCCAGCGCGGCGCAGGGCTCGGCGGCGGCCACGACGAGCGCGAGCAGACGCTCAATCAACTGCTCGTCGAAATGGACGGCTTCAACACAAACGAGGGAGTCATAATCATAGCGGCGACTAACAGGTCGGACATACTTGACAACGCGCTGCTCCGGCCGGGCAGGTTTGACCGCCAGGTCTATGTCGGCATGCCGGATATCAAAGGGCGCGAGGAGATACTGAAAGTCCACTCGCGCGGGAAGATACTGGGCGAGGACGTCGACCTTTCGAATATCGCGAAGGGGACCATCGGTTTTACCGGAGCCGACCTCGAAAACCTGCTGAATGAAGCGGCGCTGCTGGCGGCGCGCGAAGACAAACGCGTAATAACGATGGAAGACATTGAAAAAGCGACGCTGAAAGTCATTGCCGGCCCCGAAAAGAAAAGCCGCGTGGTGACGCCCCGCAGCCGGAAAATCACAGCGTATCATGAAGCGGGGCACGCAGTCGTTTCATACTACCTGCCGAATGTAGACCCCGTACACCACATAACTGTGATACCGCGCGGAGCGGCGGGCGGCATGACAGTCTATCGCCCTCAAGAGGATAAAGACTATACTTCGCGGACAGAAATGTTCGAGAAAATAGTTTCGGCGCTCGGCGGGCGCGTGTCGGAAAAACTCTTCCTCGACGATATTTCCACCGGGGCGTCGAGCGATATACAAAGCGCGAGCGCGATAGCCCGTTCTATGGTCACCAGATACGGTATGAGCGACAAACTGGGCCCGATCTCATTCGACGACAGCAGCCATTCGGTATTCATCGGGCGCGACTTCACACAGACGAAGAGCTATTCGGAGAAAACGGCCGCCGCCATCGACGATGAGGTCAAGAAGATATTTGACGAAGCGAGCGAGCTTTGTGAGGAACTGCTCCACGAGCACCGCGATCTCGTGGAAGCGACGGCGGAATACCTGCTCGAGCACGAGACGATGGACGGAGATGATTTCAACGCTTTCTGCCTGAACGGCGGCAAGCTTCCGTCGCAAAAAGAAAAGGAAAGTAAGGCGGACCCTTTGGGCGCGGACTTCCCGGACGTGCCTGACCTTTCGGAGTTTTTCCAAAACAGAGACGGCTCAAAATGATAAAACAGGCGGGTGAACGGGGTTACAGGGTAACAACGTATTTATGATTCGTATAAAGCTGAATAAAAAAAATCTCCGTTTGCCGATACTCGCCGCTGCAGCCGCCATGCTGCTGATCCTTGTGGGCTGCCGCGATGAAAGCCCGCCAAATGAGGTCCACACGGTCGATGATATAGAGGGGCGCATAATAGGAGCCTTGTACGGTTCGCCGTCGGTCAGGCTGGCGGATGAGCTTGGAACGGCTATGCCTCTTTACTCAGGCAATGATTTGATGCTGAACCTGAAAGTCGGCACGGTCGATTGCGTCATTATGGAAAGCACAGCCGCGGAATCACTGGCGGCAAGGACGCCGGGCGTCAGGCTATTGCCCGAACCGCTGACAGAATATGATTTGCGGTTCGCGATCGCCAGGGAAAACGCGGAACTGTTGAAAGCTGTCAATACAGCGCTTGCGGCGATCGATGAGAACGGTACGCTCGACGGTTTGAGGGACAAGTATTTCGCGCGGGGCAGCTATGAGTATACCCCGCCGGAGGATCCGCCCTCGCGCTCCGGTACTCTGACGCTTGCGCTCCCGCCGGATTCCCCGCCATATTCAGTTATGGACAGCAACGGGGAGTTTTCGGGTATGGACGTGGACGTCGCCCACGCGATTTGCGATTATCTCGGCGTAGAGCTTGAAATCATTGAGTATGACGCGCGGGAGCTTGTTACGGCAGTATGGTTCGGCAGGGCGGACCTCGCCCTGGGGTGGCTCCCCGGCGAAGGCGAAGGCCTTGTCAATATCTCGGACGCCTACGCGCGCGCGGTACACGTGATAATAGTGAGGAAGTAGGGGCGGAACGCCTGCAAAACCGCAATACGGAAGGATCAATTACCACAAGGTATTCAATATATGTTACTTGTCAGGGGTGTGATGAAGTGATCGATGTCGGGTGGTTGGCTGAAACCGGGCCATGTAAAATGTTCAAGTCGGGGCAAAGCATACCCTGCCCGGGTCTGTCCGAAAATTCGGAACGGGCGATGTATATCCTCATCGTAGGTAAAGTGGACGTATACAGGGCCGGCGAAGACGGCGCCGCGGAACTGGTCGGGACGCTGCTTCCCGGAGACGTTTTCGGCGGGCGCGAGTTCTTCGGCAATATTGCGGAAAATGTTTACGCGACAGTGGCTGATTCGGTCGTTTACGTTTTGTCGGAAAGCTCGTTCAACGATCTTTCATGGGCGCAGCCGCAGATTTTATTCGAGGTAATGAAAGCCGCGTACACACCGCTCCGCAAAGCGGAAAACGCGGCGGATAACGCGGCGGAAAACGCGGCGGAAGGCAAGACGCAGGGCAAAGCGGAAGGCAAAGTGAAAAGCGCGTCGAAAGGCGCGGCGGAACGTAAGGCGAAAAATACGGCGGAAGAGGAAAACGGGCAAATAACCGAAGAAGCGGCCGCCGAAGAGAAAAGCGCGGCGCCGGCTGCCGCGAAAGCTTCGATCCCTGAAGATTTCAGTATTTTCCCGGAAGGCCATAAAATGTATCCGGGCGTCGTTAAGCCCGAGTATGCGAAGCTCGTCTACCCAAAGGACTACGTTTGCCCCTTCTGCAAAAAGAAGTTCATGGAGTTTAAGGTTTTCCAGTCAAAACTTTACGAAAGTGCGCCGGTGCGTTACGACTTGCGAAGGTCTTATACAGACTTCCAGACAGAGTGGTATGACGTCATCACCTGCCCTCATTGTTATTTCAGTACGCTCCATAATTATTTCACGGAACCGAAACCGCTGCAGGCGGTAAAGATAGAAAACGAGCTGACGGCAGTCAGGGCGGCGATCCTTCTGGATTTTGAATCCGAACGCGATATCGACTTCGTTTTTACATCGCATTACCTCGCCAATCTTTGCGCGGAGGGCTACCGTTCGTTCAAAACGCTGATACGCTCGAAACTCTGGGGGAACCTGAGCTGGCTTTATGAAGACGTCGGCAACGAGGAAATGATGATAATGGCCGCCGGCAAGGCCGCCGCCGCCTACGAGTCGGTCTACACGGAAACGCGCCTGACCCCGCTGCAGGAGCAGGTAACATGCCTTTCCATCGCAGGGATGCAATACCGGGCGGGCGTCGACCGCGACCTGAAAAAATATCTGTTTACAGCCAAGACCGTAAAGGATGGCGACAAGACATACGCCAAACTGGCCGAAGACCTTCTCTACGAGCTCCGCGACGATAAAAATGAAAAATAAAACAGCGTTCTTCTGCACTGAGTGCGGAAATGAGACCCCGAAATGGGCCGGGCAATGTCCGGCTTGCAAGAGTTGGAACACTGTTGTGGAGCAGCCGTCATACGCGAGGCCCGCATCCGGCGGGGCGAAAAGCCGCTCTTCGGGGCTTGCCGCCGGATCCGGAGAAGGCGGGCGGATAAACTCGCCGCGCGATCTTGAGCAGCTCGATATTTCAGGTGAAATGCGTTTCGGGACCGGGTTCAAAGAGTTTGACAGGGTACTGGGCGGGGGCGCGGTGTCAGGTTCGCTCGTGCTTGTAGGCGGGGCGCCGGGCATAGGCAAATCAACGCTCCTGCTGCAGATATGCGGGCTGGCCGGCAGTTCGCTCAAAGCGCTTTACGTGTCTGGTGAAGAGTCCGAACGCCAGATAAAAATGCGCGCCGAACGCCTTGGAGTAAAAGGCGGCGGCGTTTTTGTGCTTGCGGAGACGGAAATCAACGAGATCATAGCGGCGGCGGAAGAGTTAAAACCGGACATACTGGTAATTGACTCGATCCAGACGTTGTATGACCCGGAGATTACGTCGTCGCCGGGCAGCGTCGGGCAGGTCAGGGAATGCGCGATGTCGCTGCTGAGGCTGTCAAAAGGCGGGGGCGCCACCGTGTTCCTTATCGGGCACGTCAACAAGGAAGGCGCGATCGCCGGCCCGAAGGTCCTTGAGCATATGGTCGACTGCGTCCTTTATTTCGAGGGCGAGAGCTCGATGAATTACAGGATTTTGCGGGCGGCGAAAAACAGATATGGTTCGACGAATGAGATAGGCGTTTTCGAGATGCTGGATTACGGGCTTTGCGAAGTAATGAATCCCTCGGAAATGCTGCTTGCCGGCAGGCCTTCGATGACGCCGGGGACGTGCGTGACTTGCGTGATCGAGGGTACCAGGCCTATCCTGGCTGAGATCCAGGCGCTTGTGACGCCCGCTACTTCAAATATGCCGCGCCGCAACTCGAACGGCGTCGAGTATAACCGGGCTATGATGCTGCTTGCCGTACTCGCGCAGCGCGGAGGGCTGCGCGTAGGAGGCTGCGACGCTTACATCAACGTTATAGGCGGGTTGAACATCGACGATCCGGGCGCCGATCTCGCGACCGTGCTTGCGCTGGCGTCCGCGTATAAGGACAAGCCGGTCATGGGGAATGTCGCCGCGTTTGGCGAGGTCGGGCTGACGGGAGAACTGCGGCAGGTCTCGCAGATCAACCCGCGGCTCGCGGAAATAGCGCGAATGGGTTTTGAGGCGTGTATTTTACCTCAGTACGGGCACAGCGCGCAGAGCGCCAAAGGTCGCATTCAGGCGCCGAAAGGGCTCGAGCTGATACATGTAAAGAATATCTCGGAAGCGATCCGCCGTGCAATTGAAAATTAAGCGCGACACGAAGTGTCATTACTGATCACGCCCTTTGATGTAAAATGGCGGCGAAGAATCTTAAGCGCGACACGAAGTGTCATTACTGATCACGCCCTTTGATGTAAAGGGCGGCGAAGAATCTCAAGCGCGACACGAAGTGTCATTCTGAGGTTACGAAGAATCTCAAGCGACTGCAATCAACAAGCATCATACGAACCTGTAAAGAGCTCAACAGAATCGGGCGGGACGGCGCCGAGGGCGGAAACCGCTGCGCTGCAACCGTCCGTGTGGTACAATTTTGAAAATACATTTTCCTCTTTGGATAGAATCTTATCGTTTTGGCGTGAGAAACGCAGATTTTTCACCGAAGCCAGAGTCCCGCCGATCAGCTTGACATAGCTTTCCTTAAGGACCCAAAGATCGAGCGGGTCAAACAAAGCGCGTTCCTCGTCCGAACAGAAAAAACGTATCGCGCGCTCGCTTATATCGCGCGGCGACTCGATATCCACGCCTACCGGCACGTCGGATAAAGCGCATGCGACATGGCTTTTTGAGTGGCTCAGTGAAAAATAAACTTCAGGTCTTTCGGGAAAAAAGGGTTTCCCGTTAGACGTCTTTTTTATTTCGGGCAAGCCATCCCCGTATACGGCGCGAAAGGCGTAACCCAACAGCGCATAGACGGCCGCGGAGCCGTTGCGGGCGCCGAGCCGCGCAATGTAAATATTCATCACTCATGCCCCTCAAACGTGTATTGACCACCGCGTGATTTCAGTATAAACTATAGAGTACGGCTATTATAGAACAAGCGCCAAGATAATACTAGCGGTTTACGCGGATTTATGATATGATATTTCCTTAAAGTTAGGGGAGATTGGTATTGAGGCAGTTAAGTAAAAGAATCTTTACAGCGCTGCTTTCGGCGGTAATAGCCGCCGGCGTTTCCGGATGCCTCCGGATCACGGCCGACGAACTTTACAGTTTGCCGCAGGCGTCGGAGCAATACCTCCGGCTGCAGGCGCAGATAGATACTATATTGAACCTCGGCGCGGAGTTTTCGCCCCCGACCGGCGGGCCGAACAGGCAGGCGGTGCAGCTTAAGGACCTCAACGGCGACGGCTTGAACGAAGTTATAGCGTTTTTCTCGGTCCCTGCCGAAAGCGCGCTGAGGATCTATATCTTTGAAATGGTAGATGAGGACTACTCGGTAGCCGATATAATCGAGGGAGTCGGCACGGCTTTCGAAAGCGTCCGGTACGCGGATATGAACGGCAACGGCGCCTTTGAGATCATCGTAGGGTGGCAGATGAGCGCCGGGCTCAAGCATATGTCGGTTTTCTCCATGAAGGACCTGCACAGCGTGCTGCTTACAAGCGCAGAGTTTTCGTGGCTTACTGTCTGCGATATGACCGGCGACGGAAGCGACGATGTGGTCGTGCTGAGACTTCCGTCCGTTGACAGCGGCGCGGCAGCGGAGATTTTCAATCTGATGGCCGACGGCGAGAT
>Ga0082212_10005243_pt1 | contig 17735 bp, 18 predicted proteins | sample TergutNt197P3_FD_71548 | JGI IMG/M metagenome (GOLD analysis project Ga0082212, IMG submission 71548) | Neocapritermes taracua P3 segment gut microbial communities from Petit-Saut dam, French Guiana - Nt197 P3 | ecosystem: Host-associated > Arthropoda: Insects > Digestive system > Gut ... | reverse complement strand
TGACTATATCACGGTTCACGCAGAAAGCGAATACACCGAAACGGATATACGAACAATGCTCGGTCTCATCAAGAGTACGGGGTGTAAGGCAGGGTTGGCAATAAATCCGCCTACACCTGCTGACGCTGTGTTCCCCTATGTAGACGTTGCGGACATGATTGTCGTCATGTCTGTCAACCCCGGCTATGGCGGACAGTCATTCATACACGGGAGCATAGACAAAATCGCCGCAATCCGCAAACACGCCGATTCATTAGGCGTGAATCCGCTCATTGAAGTGGATGGCGGCATAAACGCACAAACCGCCCCTAACGCTGTAAAAGCAGGAGCGGATATTCTCGTTGCGGGAACGTATTTGTTCGGCGCGCCCGATATGCGCGAGGCGGCTGATTCGCTCATGAGGCTCTAACTCATCTTCTCGATTGCGTTGTCCTGTGCCAAGAGCGTGAAATGTTCAGCGGTGTAGGCTAACTCACGTTCTGCGTCTAACAGCGTGCCATACTCAACGGCGATTGCCTTGAGCGGTTTATGATTGTCCGCGCTAATCAACAGCCGATACACGCCGCCGGCTCCGTACAATGTCCCGGTGAACTCGGCTCTGCCTTGTGCGCGTTGCCATGACAGGCTCTTGCACAATCCTTCTAACTCGCTCACGTTGCCTAAGTGACACAACAATTGCGGTTGCGGCGGCTGAACGCTACTGACAGGCTTGACCGAAGGCTTAACACGCGGCACAGTCGTGAGACGTACGGGTTTGTCTGCTTTTTCGAGTTTTTCCTCATCGTTCAAACCGGAGATATACAGCATACAACCACCGTCAGGGCGCGGGAACGCTTCCACGAACAGGCGTTCGCCCGAGAAATCCACCCCTGCGTTTTTGTCTAACTTGACCGTTCGCAGAACGTGTGAGAGCAGCCGTTTGGTGTCGGGGTTTTTGCCCGAGAGGCTCTCGTACCTGATGTCCATGTCGAACATATCAAGGCGGCTTAATGTGAGTTTCAGCGTGTTTTGCGACAATACGTCTATCTGCATAGTTATCTCCTTTTTTATGCGGTATCAACATTGTTTAGTAGTTATAGTCGATTAACTCCAAAATAGTCTCGCCTTTGCGATATATTTTTCGCCATACTGCGTTGAAAAATTTTTAAATAACGGCGGTTATTCGCGAATTTTTCGCCTTGTCTGACAAAAAATATCCTCGCAAAAACAAGCCCATTTTGAAATTAACCGACTATATCCAAGGAGTTCGGCTCTGCCGAACCCGCGAAGGGTAAGGAACGTAGTTCCGGTTGCCCATAGTTAAAAGAATGGAAATGCTTCCTTATATGGATAAAGAAAAAATAGAAAACATAGAGTACGCGCTTGAAGTACGCGGTAAATCGACGGACGGTGAAACAACCGCGCTTTCCGTCGCTGTTTCTGCGCTTGCGCCCTCGGCTGAACCTGCCACCGAACCCCCGCCCGATAAAGCCCCGAAATTCAAGAGCAACCGTTCGCGCATTTATTTTGAGCAGTTGTTGTGCCTTTTGTTAATCGGCGGCGTGGGATACTGGAACGCGGGGGGGCGCGTAATCGCCATGGCGGTTTTTTCGCTGCTCGGCGCGGTTATCATGGACATGGTGGGTTGCGCGCTGACCAAAAAAGTTTATAACCCGCGTGACCTCTCCACGCTAACGGCGGGGTTGTGCGTTGCATTGCTCATGCCCGCAGGGATTGACTATCGCTTGGTATTTTTCGGCTCAGTTCTTACAATCGCCATTAAACACGTTTTCGGCGGCAAAAACAACTACATATTTAACCCCACCGCAGTTGCGTTCGTTTTCCTTATACTATGCTACCCCGGTCAGATGTTGTTATTCTCACGACCTTTAGAACATCTTCCGCTTTGGGGCGAAATTGACCCTACTGTCCTCATGCGAGCGGCTCCGTTAGAGAACGCGCGCTCATTCGACATTCTGATGGGAAATATCACGGGAAGCATAGGAACCGTACATATCTTAGTCATCACCGTGAGCGGTTTGTGCTTGCTGTTCCGCCGCTCTGTATCCGCTACCGTAACTGTTACCGCGCTGTTGACGAATTTATTGTTCGCGGGCGTAATCGGGGGGAGCGTGGCACAGACGTTTCATGCGTCGTTAGTTGTCATGGCGACAAGCTCATTTTTATTCGTACTGCTGTTCTTAGCCAATGACCCTCAAACGCTTCCCGAGACGCTCTTGGGTAAAATCTACTACGGTATCATGTTTGGCGGCGGAACGGTGTTGTTTAAGACGTTCGGCAAAGTGGACGGGACGCCCGTGTTCGCGTTGCTGTTAGTCAACACCATGAACGAACGCGCCGACATTCTCGCGCAACAGACCATCACCTACGTCAAGCGCGCCTACGTGTCCGCTAAGAACCGCCTCAACTCGTATGAGCGTATTCAAGAAAAAGTCGCGGGGGCGGTTGATACGCCGCTGTTGGCGAATCACGACAGTGAAACCCCTGCCGCGTTGGAGATGTTTATTGCGCGCCATATCCCCGGCAAATCGGGGGACTCTCCTGCCGCCTTGACTTATAATATGCCGCCCATTGATAATAAAATCATAAAAATCAACCGAAAAAAACCAAATTTAATTGCCCGATTCAAAGAAAAATTGGGAAGTTTAGCGGAAAACGAAGATTATCTGCCCGAATCCTCGTCCGAAACGTCACGGGCGGACTTTTTTGAGAACCTCCGCGCAAGCGTGAAAGACTTAGGGGCGATGTTCCGCAAATCCGCCACGCTCCCCCCCGAAGTCTCCGCTGATGAAGAGCTTGAGGCACCCGAGCTGACTCCGTTAGACTTACTGCTCAGAGTGGACGAGAATGACGTTGTGGAAGTGGAAGTCAGCGGTGCGGAAAAAGAGAAAGAAAAAGTCGATAAGCGGAAAAAGAAAAGGGCGAAATCGAAATGAGTAATAATAACAAAACCACTAAAAAGTCGGGATTATTCGACGGGCTGTCGCGCCAAAACATCGTGTTGATGAGCGGAATCGCCATCGCGCCTGTTGCCGTCGTCGCCAATAACTTCCACAACTCCGCCGCGCTTGCGTTAGGTTTCACCATTATCGCACTTCTCGGCGTGACGGCTTGTCGATTCATTCCGAAAAAAATCGTGTACACCGTGCGCGTAATCATCTACGCTTTGATTGCCGGGTTAGCGGTCATTCCCGCTTACTTAGCCCTGCGCCATTTCTACGGCATGGAGATGGTCGAGAACCTCGGCGTGTATCTGCCGCTTATGGCGGTTAATCCGCTGATTCTCACCAAAACCGAAACGCGGTTCAGCCTGCGCCCGCCTCACCTCATGTTAGTTGAATTATTAGGCTACATCATGGGTTTCAACATCGTTTGCGTGGCTGTGGGAACCACGCGTGACGTGTTGGTGAACAGGCAAATCGGGGCAATCCACTTTGACGTGGGCTTTGAAGTCCCTGCCCTGTCCTCGACGTTTGGCGGGCTGATTATCATAGGAATTGCGGCGGGGGCGTTTCGTCAACAATATAACATGAGAAAAGCGCGCAAAATCAGAAAAGCGGAAAAAGAACGGCTGCGCCGCAAAATGATTGAGGAGTTATAATAGACCTCCACGGAAACCCACGCACGGCGGATATTTCGGCAAATTTTCCGCCATACTGCGTTAAAATTTTTTACAAGGGCACAAAGCCTTGCTGTAAAATTTTGCCTTGTCTGACGAAAAATTTTGCTCGAAATTCCGCTCGCGCGGGGTTTCCGTGGAGGTCTAAATGGAACTGATTGGTAGTTTTATATCGGCGGCATTGCTTGCTTTGTTCCTGCAAAACGCCATATATGAACGTGCATTAGGCATCAACATACTGCTGTACGCGTCCCGCCGTCGTCAAGATGTAATCGGGTTCACGTTAGGGTTGTGTTACATCACCACGCTGTCATCGGCGGCTGTGTGGTGTTTGGACTATTTTTTCGGCGATTATAAGCATTATTATCTGATTGTCCCTGTATTATATATATTGACGGTCGGTATAATATATATGGCGAGCCTGTTGGTATTGTGGCGATATTTTCATGACTTGTTTAAGAAAATCCGCAAGTTCGTCCATTTAACGGTGTTCAACTGTGCCGTACTCGGCGCGCTGTTTCTCAATGCACAGCTTGGCGAAGGAATATTAGGCTACATTGGGTACGGATTGGGGACTGCGTTAGGGTTCGCGGTGGCAGGGTTCCTGTTATATATCGCATATGAACGATTGAACGCAGAGCTTGTACCCGCATCATTTCGCGGAATGCCGATTATGATAATCTACGTAGGCATTGTCTCTATGGCACTGCACGCGTTTGCGGGATACGTGACTTAGACAAAACATTTATTTTGCAGTATTTGCCAAGCAGGCAGGGTTCCCCTGCCGCGCGGAGGCAAAGAGCCGTAGGCGATTTTCGCCCGGAGTTTAAGAAAGGAGGTGTTGTAATGCGGCAAAAGAATACAAAAGGCATAAAAATTAAGCGCGCTAAGAATAGCTTGTATAAGCGCAAGAAAAGCGGTGCGCGCAAAACAATTGAACTTATCGGGTTAATCATCGTCGTGGCAGGGTTAGCGTTCGTGGGATACACCATTGCCGATACGGTGAACAATCTTCGTTGTGAGGGTTGTGAGAAACACCCCTTTTCCTGTGTTTGTGAAACACCGAAAGTCCCCGTTGACAGCACTGAATCGGAGGACAGCACAAACGCGCCCGAAACGCAAACGCAAGATGTGACTGACACCCCTGCGCCTGTTGCCGCACAATCGGTCGTACACGCGCCCGCTAACGTCCTGTCCAATTCGGCGACGCTTATGGCGTTCATAAACGAAGCCAAGTCAGACGGTTTTGACGGCATTGTTATTGACATGAAAGACGAGAGCGGTCGGTTATTATACAACAGCGAAATCACAATCGGCAATCCGCCGACGCCGCTCGCCAACGACACGGATATTGTGACAGGCGTATTGTCAGCTCAAACAATCGCTCAGGCAATCGCCGACGAGGGATTGCGCCCTGTCGCGCGAATTAACACGCTTAAAGACCATATCGCGTCCAACAACAAGATTCAAGGCGTTTCGTATGCGGGCTGGGTAGACGGTTCGCCCGACGCAGGGGGGAGACGGTGGGCGAATCCGTTTTCGGAGGGTACGCGAACGTATGTTTCGCACATCGTTGACGAACTCTGCGGAGCGGGGTTTGAAGAGATTATTTTTACTAACACGATTTTTCCCACTAAAGCGTTCTCACCCAAAGACTTGTCTATTCTGCCGCCGCACGTTACAGACTTTTCGACGCGTTACGTCGGGTTAGCAGAGTTTGTCAACACAGTCGCCGACAGTAACCCTGACGTGACTATCCACCTTGAAATACAAATTGAGGGTGTATTCGGCGAATTACCGTCCGGGACTGCGGAAATTCTGCGCGCGGACAGCTTTTCGCCCAATGTCGCGGGGATTATTCCCGTGTTCACGGCTAAGGACTTGTCGGAGGAATCGGGTGAAGACGCGGACGGAGGCGTTGACCGCCGCAGAATCAAGAAACTGCTCGAAACCGTCTCCCAACATGGCGGAGAACTGCTCATCACGCCGTTGTTAGACGTTGCGGACTTGTCGGACAATGACCGTGATACGGCGATTGCGGCGTTCAAATCAAGCGGATATGAAAAAATTATGCAACGAAATTAAAAAAATGTTTGACATTTGAAGATATATATGGTATACTGCAGTGTGGGGCATCTCTAAAAACCCCTTTCCGGCACTCGCCGGGCAAAATTCCGCTATACTGCGGCAACCCTCCTTGCAAGGCACAAAGCCTTACTTCGTCGGGTTTTCTTGTCTAACAAAATTTTGTCGCGACGATTACTCGAAAAGGTTTTTTAGAGATGCCCTGTGGTATATGATTTTTAATACAAGGAGTCATCAAATATGAGCTTAATAATTCTGCTTACTGAAGGTGCAGGACAACAGCAAGGGAACATCAACATCTTTGACATGGGAACAATGCTGTTGCCCATGGCGTTGATGGTGGGCATGATTTACTTCATGTTCATTCGCCCCGAAAGCAAACGCAAGAAAAAGACTGCTGATATGCTTGCTAACATCGAAATCGCGGACGAAGTTGTTACGGCAGGGGGGATTATCGGCAGGGTCATTCAGGTTGACAAAGAAAATGACGTGATTGTGATTGAAACAGGCGGCGATAAAACAAGAATCAGGATTATAAAATCCTATATAATTGAGAACAGGACGGTACACGATGATGTATAAAAAAAGCCTTAAAAAATTTCTGTCGGCATTCGTTGCAGGGGCTGCAATGCTCGCGTTGGCGGCGTGCGGTTCCAACACTGACGACGGTAACGACCCGTCGGTTAATCCTGTAGGTAACACAGGAACGGATGGTCAACCCGTTGACGTGGTGTTGCGTGACGGCGACACCTACGCCGTGATTGACGTTATCGGCGCAGGGAAAATCACGCTCAAGCTCTTCCCCGAAATCGCGCCGTTAGCAGTGGAACGCTTCAAGCTCTTAGCGGACGAGGGATACTATGAAGGGTTGATTTTCCACAGAGTTATTTCTAACTTCATGATTCAAGCGGGCTCTCCGAACGGAGACGGTGTGGGTGGCTCTTCACACCCCGAATACGTGACTGAGCCGTCGGCTAAAGCTACGCACCGATACGGCGCAATCAGCACGGCGAACAGGGGAGAGGGTACGAATGACGCGCAATTCTTCATTGTGCAAAATCCTGACGGAACACCTCATCTTGAGGGCAAACATACCGTGTTCGGACAAGTCATAGAAGGGTTCGACGTAGTGGAGGCGGTTGCGGGCGTTGTTAAAGACCCTAACGACAGACCGGAAATCCCCCTTGTGATTCGATACGTTAAACACGGAATACACGCAGGGGCTGATTTCGTGCCGGAGGAAAAAGGAAACGAAATCGAATACAACCACATTACCGACCGCGTTGTCGCTAAAGATGATTACGTCAATATCGACTTTGTGGGAAGCGTTGACGGTGTTCCTTTTGACGGCGGCAGTACGGGCGGACAAGGCACAATCGTTCAAGCGGGCAGCACGAATTATATCGACGACTTTTTAGACCAGATTATCGGCATTAAACCAGGCGAAACGGTGGACGTGAACGTCACGTTCCCCGACAGCTACGGCGAAGCGTCGTTGGCGGGTAAAAAAGCATTGTTCGTGACGACGGTCAACTATATCGTCGAAATACAAGATAAGTATAATAGCTAAGAAAGTAAAGGCTGAAAGAATATGAAAAACGCAAAGAAACCAACTTTTTTTATCATAACAGCGGTAGTCCTCGTTTTCTCGTATTTGACGATTTTCGGGATTGCCACGTATCACGGCGACATTCGAAAGGTGTGGATTAGCGGCGTTGAAGACATTCGCTGGGGAATTGACATTCGCGGCGGGGTTGACGTTACGTTCATGCCCACCGCAGACTATCAGGGCGAAGTAACCGGCGAACAGATTGAGGCGGCGCGCTCTGTTATTGAGTCACGCATGATGTCGCGCAATATCACCGACTACGAGATTTATACCGACCACGCCAGCGCGCGCATTATCGTGCGTTTCCCGTGGCAGGCGGGTGACGAGTCATTCGACCCGGAGGCGGCGGTCAACGAGCTTGGCTCAACGGCGATGTTGGCGTTTTACGAGGGTGCCGAAAAGACAGACTATCCTGTACTTACAGGCGCGGACGTGGATAAGGCATTCTCCGACTATAACGACAAAGGTCAACACGTAGTCATTCTCGTGCTTAATTCAGAGGGGGATACAAAGTTCGCAGGCGCGACTGCGCGCGCCGCCGCGAAAGCTGAAGGCGAAAACGTCATCTCGATTTGGATGGACGAGGAAATGCTTTCCGCGCCGCGTGTCAGCAAAGCAATCACAGGTGGGCGGGCGGAAATCTCGGGCAATTTCGACAACGAATCGGCTAAAAAATTAGCGGAATCCATCAACGGCGGTGCGTTGCCTTTCGCATTGGAGACGCACAGTTTCAACGTCATTGACCCCACTATGGGTATGGGCGCGCGGGACGCTATGGCGTTAGCGGGAATCATCTCGTTCGTCATAATGTGCGCGTTCATGATTGTTCGCTATAAAATTCTCGGCGTAGTTGCCTCAATCGGCTTGACCGGGCAGGTGTTCGGCGCGTTGGCGGTTATATCGGGGTTCGTGGGCGTGTTCAACAGCTTTACGCTGACCATTCCGGGGATTGCGGGGATTATCCTGTCCATCGGTATGGGGGTTGACGCTAACGTAATCACAGCGGAACGGATTAAAGAAGAAGTACGCTCGGGCAAAACCCTCGACGGCGCGGTACAATCGGGGTATAAACGCGCATTCTCGGCGATTTTCGACGGTAACATCACCATGTTGATTGTCGCGTTTATTCTCATGGGCGCGTTCGGAACGCCCAACAGCCCTGCGGCAGTCATTTTAAGCCTTGTATTCGGCTGGTTCGGGCCAAGCGCGGCGGGGGCGATTTACGCATTCGGCTACACGCTCATTATCGGGGTAATACTCAACTTCATCTTCGGCGTATTCGCGTCACGGTTGATGACTTACTCGTTGCTTAAATTCAAGAGTTGCCGCAAACTGTCTCTGTATGGCGCGTATAAAAGCGAGGCAGAAAAATCCGAAATCGAGAGCAAGCCTGTGCTTGACGCAGTAGGCAACCGCAAGAAATTCCTCGTCGCGCCCATTACCGTTGCGGCGGTTGCGCTTGTGCTGACCTTCGTGATTGGCTTACAAGTCGCCATTGAGTTTCGCGGCGGTACGGTATTAAGTTATACCTTTGAGGGCGAAATCGACACCGTTGAGGTGAAGAACACCGTCGAGGCGCATGACGTAGGCAGGGTCAACGTACGGACAGGTACAGCATTCGGCTCGGACAATGCAAACGTGATTATTGAGTTTGTGTCTAACGAGGGGCTGACCTCTACGTTGCAAGCGTCGATTAGTGAGGATTTAGCCAAGACATTCGCGGACAATGAACTGAAATCGGCAGGTTCGCAGGACGTGAACCCGTCTATGGGGAGGACGTTCTTCCTCAAGTGCATGGTTGCGGTATTGTTCGCATTCTTGGTGCTGATGATTTATGTGGCACTGCGATTCAAGCAGGTAGGCGGCTGGGCGTCGGGTGTGTTCACGATTGGTGCGTTGCTCATCAACGTCATTATCGTGTATTCCATGTTCGTGTTCTTCCGATTCCCCATTGACGCAAACTTTATTGCGGTTATCTTAGCGGTACTGTGTTATTCCATCAATGACACGATTGTGGTGTTCGACAGAATCCGCGAAAATCGCACGTTGAACGGCAAAATGGGTTACGCGGAACTCGTCAATAAAAGCGTGTCACAGTCATTCACGCGTTCGTTGAATACGACCGTTTCGACGTGTATTGCCATGATAACGATTTGCGTTGTGGCGTTAGTTACGGGCATTGAATCAATGTTAATGTTCGCGCTCCCACTGTTGATGGGGTTAGTTTTCGGGTTCATGACGTCGCTGTTCTTGGCGGGCCCGTTCTGGGCGAAGTGGAAACTGCGCGTGCCTAAGAAAGCCGTCGGCAAGAAGAAGTAAGCAAAACAAGAGCGATTCGGAGCGGCTTTGCCGCTACGATAGCTTGACGATTAAGCAAAACAAGGGGAGGGATTTGCTATGAACAGACTCGAAGTGATTGCTATGTTTTCGTCATTAAAAGCATTGAGTAAAAACAAGCTCTATGACGAGTTAGACGACGTGATTGACAAAACCCTTGAAGCAGCAATGAACGAAAAACAGCCCTCGAAAAAGAAAGAATTCGAAGAAAACGATAAGTGATTATTCGGAGGTTACTGTTATGTACGAAACAAAAGTCATGCTCGTGGCGTTGAGCGATATAACCGTGAAAGCCAAATCAACAAGAGAAATCTACGCTACGATTCAAAAAATGGCGAACGTCGAGGGGCTTGTCTTGAAATCGTTCGACGATGCGAAAAAAGAACTCGACGCCTCCGAAAACGAATCATGACGGCGAAAATCGGCATAGCGACAGCATCGCTGTTCCCTTTACACACCGAAACGGCGTTGCTCCAAGTAGCCAAACTCGGCGTCAAAAATGTAGAAATCTTCCTCAACAGCCCGTCGGAGCTTGTTGGGGAGGTTTTCATGTCAATGCAAGACACCATACGCGACTACAACCTCAACATCATGGCACTGCACCCATTTTCGTCGCCCATGGAAACGCTGTACCTGTTCTCGGCGTATGACCGCCGCGTGACGGAAATATTAGACTTATACGAGAGATATTTCGCGGCAATGGAACGCCTCGGCGCGCGTATTTTCGTCATTCATGGTGCGTTCACCACCGCGAAATGCTCTGACGCGCTGTACATCGAACGCGTATCATTACTCACGGAAACGGCGCGCCGCCACGGAGTCACCGTCGCTCAGGAGAATGTCTGCTACTGCAAGAGCGGCGCGTTGGACTTCTTGTGCATGATGAAAACCGCCCTCGGTGACTCGGCGGCGTTCGTGTTAGACTTAAAGCAGGTGCGGCGCGTGGGCGGCAACCCGCTTGACTATGTTGACGCACTGGGCGATTCCATTATACACCTGCATTTGAGCGACTGTACCGCAGACGATGACTGCGTACGAATCGGCAAAGGCGAATATGATTTTTTGACGTTGTTTAAGCGGTTAGAACAATCAGGATTCAGCGGCGGCGGCGTGGTGGAGTTGTATCGCGAAAACTACGGCGAATACAGCGAATTACGTGAAAGTGTCGAATTTTTAGAAAATTTGTTGAAAAACGCTTGACTTTTTGTATATCTTGTGGTACAATAAAGTTTATGTACTATTGATTGATGCCAAGGAGTAATTTTTTATGATTTGTCCTGAATGTGGTTTTAATGACAGCAAAGTCATAGATTCGCGCCCTGCCGAAAGCAAAATTCGCAGACGGCGGGAATGCCTCAAATGCAACCAACGATTCACCACATACGAAACCATTGAAGATATGCCTATCATGGTGGTGAAGAAAGACGGCACAATCGAGCCGTTTGACGCGCAAAAACTCACCGAACGCGTACTGCGTGCAACTGTCAAACGCCCCGTGAAACTCAAAACGGTGGAGGCTATGGTGGAAAAAGTCCAGCAGTTCTTCAAGAATAATCTTCAGCGTGAAGTAACCTCCGACAAAATCGGGGAGGCTGTATTGCGCCACTTAAAGGATATAGACTTAGTGGCATACGTGCGTTTTGCGTCGGTTTACCGCGAGTTTGACGACATCGACAGTTTCGTTAAGACTATTTCCGAGTTGCAATGTGGCGACAGCATATGAAAGTTTTGTAACGCTATAAAATCGGCTGAGTATGTACTCCGCCGATTTTTAGGTTTGGATAATGTCAAGATTCGCCCACTCTTTGGGCTTATCTCTTCTTTAGCTAATATCGCTCATTTTTTGAATGATTCTTGTCATCGTTTCAAGATACACTTTCAAATCTTCGTCAGACAACTCTTCTTCGATTTCGTCTGCTTTTTCTGACCACTCAACCGCTTTTTTAGTGAGTTTCAAATAATCAGGCATCAAAGTCAAATCTCCGGGGTTTGCGTTGTATTTTTTCATGAACGCAACGTAGTCATCAACCCACTCCTCGTAATCTTTCAAAAACTGCTGCCAATCAGAATCAGAAGTTGCCACCTCTGTATCGTCAGCAGACGAAGTATCGGTGTCAGTACCTGTTTCAGTTTCGTCATTAGTCGGCTCACTTTCTGTTTCGCTCTCGCTCTCGTTTGTGGCAGTTGTTGCCGACGCTGTAGTCACGTCGCTGTCCGTTTCAGATAATTCACCGAGGTCACACGCCGCTAACCATAAAATCATAGCTCCTGCTATAAGTAAAGTCATCGCCTTTTTCATTACTTTTTACCCTCCAAATTTTTTATTAACCATATTATAACACACAGAATCTCAAAAGTCAATATATTTTCTACATATATATCTGATTTGTATACTATGTACATTGTATAATAATACATGAGGTGATGTTTGTGTATTATGTTGAATTCGGTGAAATCTTAAAGTCAATAAGGATAGAAAAAGGGCTTAGTCAGTCTAAATTAGGTGAGTTAGTCGGGTTAAGCAAGGCGGTGATAAGTAAATATGAAAACGCCATAAGCTATCCGCCTTATAACGTACTTATCCGATTTTCAAATGTGTTCAAAGTGTCAACAGATTATCTACTCGGAGTAGAAAAAACAAAGACCCTTAACATAGAGGGTCTGACAAGTAAACAAATTGATTCTTTAATCACGATTGCAAGCGAATACCAAAAACTGAATAAAATATAACAAGGGCGGCGCAAGAAAACTCTCGCGAACTCCGCCCTTGACCTCATAAAAAACTCACCCCTGCGCGTAAGCGGGCACCATCGCCTGTGCATACTCCACGCCCAGTCCGTACGCGCCGCCGTACTCTGTTACAATGTCCATGACTGCCTGATAGGTGTCTTTATTGCTCCAGTCACGCTGGAACTCGAGCAGGACTTGCTGCCACGTCATAGGCACTACGCCCGCCTGAACCATGCGCTTCATTGCCGTGCAATGCGCCGCTTTTGACGCGCCGCCGCAAGCGTCTTCCACCACAAAAACCTCGTAGTTGTCCTCAAGCATACACAACGCGGGGAACGTGATACACGCCTCTGTCCACAAGCCCGACAAAATCAGCTTTTTACGTTTCGTAGCGACTACGGCGTTCTTGAGGTTATCGTCCTCCCAACAGTTGATGGCAGTGCGGTCAATGGGCACGCACTCGGGGGCGTAATCGGTGATGAGTTTCGCCATAGGCCCCGAAAACTCCTTCTCGGTGACAGTCGTAAGAATCACGGGGACGCCGAACGTCTTGGCAGATTTAATCAACGCCGCTGTATTGTGCATGATACAACGGCGACTGTGGGACTCCACGCCGAAATACATCTGCGGTTCATGGTCAATGATAAGGACGGCGCATTGCTCGGGGTCAAGTAATGATTTTTGATATTTTCTCATAAATAGTAAGCCTTTCTGTTTAGTTAGACTTAGCTATTCCCCCAAAAGGCAAAATTATGCTAATAAATCAACGCGAAAATTTTCTCTTCCAATAAATGTCCGCCACTGTCCACTCGCCGTCTGTTATCTCAAACACGAACTGCACATCAGAAAGCGGTATGTCTTTATCCTCTCCGTCTTCATCAATCAATGCCGAAATGTTAATGTCTAAACTCGACTCTCCTTGAGAGTCAAAGTCCACATAAACGCTGTATATTTCGTTCAGTGTGTAGCCGCTGTCGAACGCGCTTTCCAAGAACTCGCCGACAGTGCTATACTCTTCATAACGTCCGTTATACGGCGCGTCGAGGTCGAGGCTAATCTGCCCGATTGTGTTTTGATAGTCGTTAGATAAGTTCGTATAAAAGTCAATCGTCCACACGGCAACATTCAAAACTTCGTCAAACATATAGTCGCGCTTTCCGCTTTGCATGACTTGACTCATATCTATATAACTACCCTTGTAACTCACATTACCCCAGAAAAGTTTCTCGCCCCTGTCACGGATTTTGAAGCCATACTCGAAATCACCGCGCCGCGCACTATAAGAGGTGTAGCCGTTTTCTGCCTGCCACTCCCACACATCGTCGAACCACTCGTCAATGACTAATTCTCCGTCGGGGTTGAATATATAAAACTGTGGCTCACAGTCATCGCCCGGGTCAGTCATGTCCGTGACGTAGTATCCGTGAACGAGTTCGCGCACTCTGTCGGGGTTGGGACGCGGCGGCGAATCACACGCTGTCAGCGTGATTGCGACTATTACAGTAAGCACAAATGCGGCGGTTCTTTTCATGATTGCTCCTCCGCTAATTCTTTAGCAATGTCAAAGCGCGGGAAGATAATGTCGCCTTTGGTGACTGTGTAGGCAAAACCGTCATTCCATGTCGCTTTGTCATACGTTACATCATCGCCGCCAACGCCGATTTGCGCCCACACCAACGGCATAGTCGTCGGCATGAACGCCGCAAGCAAACTCGTGCATATGCGAATCGTTTCAAGGAGGTTGTATAACACTGCCGCGAGCCGCGGTTTTTGCTCATCGTCTTTGGCGAGAATCCACGGCGTAGTCTCGTCAATATACTTGTTGGCGCGGCTGATTACCGTGAATATTTCCGCCAACGCTTGGCTCAACTGCGGCACGTCAATCAACGCGTCAATTTTTTCGCGCAGTCCTGTTGCAAGCATAATCAGCTCGTCATCAAAGTCACCGCTTGTGCGGTCAGCAGGGTTGCTCGGAAGTGAGCCCGAGAAGTATTTGATTACCATAGCGACTGTCCGCGAAACGAGATTGCCCAAATCGTTGGCTAAGTCAGTGTTAATGCGCGTGAGCATGAGCTCGTTGGTGAAATCAAAATCCCCCGAGAAAGGCATTTCCCGCAGAATCTGGTACCGTACCGCGTCCACGCCGAATCGTTCACCCAACACAAACGGGTCAATAATATTACCCGTACTCTTGCCCATTTTCTTGCCGCCAAAGTTAATCCAGCCGTGAGAGTACAGCTTGTCGGGCAACGGCAGTTCAAGCCCCATAAGAATAGCGGGCCATATAATCGAGTGAAACCGCACGATTTCTTTCGCCGTCATGTGCATGACTTCCGAGCCTGTCCAGTAGTGCATATCGTCGTGCTTGTCGTTTTCGTGCCCGAGCAACGTGATATAATTGCTCAGCGCGTCAATCCACACGTACACAACATGGTCAGGGTCGAACGGCACCTGTACGCCCCACTTAAACGTCGTGCGGGACACGCACACGTCCTCCAATCCCGGCTTGATGAAGTTGTTGACCATTTCATTGACGCGGGCGGCGGGTTGCAGAAAATCGCTCCCTGTCAACAGTTCTTCTATTTGCGCCGCGAACGGCTGCATTTTCATGAAGTACGCTTCTTCTTTAGCGTCAATGACCTCCCGCCCGCACTCGGGGCATTTTCCGTCTTTGAGCTGCGACGCCGTCCAGAATGACTCGTCAGGAACGCAGTATTTCCCTGAATACTCGCCCTTGTAAATATAGCCTTTTTCGTGCAGTTGCGTAAAGATTTTCTGCACCGATTCTTTATGATGTTCGTCAGTCGTGCGAATAAACCTGTCGTAACTGATGTTCATATACTTCCATAATTGCACAAACCGTTCAGCGATTTCGTCAACGTATTCTTTGGGGGATTTACCCGCTTTTGCCGCCGATTCCTCAATCTTCATGCCGTGTTCGTCCGTGCCTGTCGAGAACATCACGTCATACCCCTGCATACGCTTATACCGCGCGATTGTGTCACACGCGACTGTCGTGTAGCAATGCCCGATGTGTGGATTGCCCGACGGATAATAGATTGGTGTGGTGATATAGAATTTTTTCATTGTTGATTTGTTCCTTTAATGTTTATTATTGTACTTTTGATTGTGCAACTTTTGTTGCTCGTGCAACTTAACTTTTGTTGCTTACGCAACCCTGTACTTTTGCTCGTGCAAAAGTACCAAAACACGCCGCTCAAACGCCGCGGAGGCTACGCCCGCCCTCGGTGGTTAAATATTCGTTTGTATTCGACGAATATTTACCACAGGTGCGGACGGTGCAAGGCAGTTTGTTTTCTTGTCACGACTCCGTAACTGCTCAAACGTAGCACTTGTACCGATGCTTGTTTGATGTTGACCCTGCACAGCAAATTAGGTTTAGCCAATGCCGTAAAAACCTACTTTGCGGTACACTTTCGCGAGTGTTTTCGCGGACAGAGCAATCGCGCGTTCCGCGCCTGATTTCATGCAGGCGTCAACGTGTGCTTTATCGCCCATTAACCGCTTAAACTCCGACTGAATCGGCGCGAACGTATCGGCGACTGCCTCGCCCACCGACGCCTTGAAGTCGCCGTAACCCCTGCCCGCAAACTCCGCCTCGGTATCCGCAATGCTGCTCCCTGTAACAGCACAGTATATGCCCATTAGGTTGTTAATACCTGCTTTGCCCTCGTCATCTTCGCGATAGACGATTTCCGTGCCCGAATCCGTCACGGCGCGCTTGAACTTCTTGATAATTACGTCTCGCTCGTCCAACACGAACACGCTCGCGTTAGGGTTCTCGTCCGACTTGCTCATTTTCTTTGTCGGCTCACTCAACGACATAATCTTAGCCGTAGCTTTGACGATATGCGGTTCAGGCACGGTGAATGTCGGCGAATAAGCATTGTTGAACCGCACAGCAATATTGCGCGAAAGCTCAAGATGTTGTTTCTGGTCAGCCCCCACAGGCACTAAATCGGCGTTGTATATGAGTATATCCGCCGCCTGCAATGTGGGGTACGCAAATAGCCCGAGATTCATATTCTCCTCCCCTTTGGAGGACTTGTCTTTGAACTGCGTCATGCGCGACAACTCCCCAAACTGCGTAAAGCAGGACAACACCCACGCCAACTCCGCGTGTTTGTGGTTGTGGCTCTGAACGAATAAAACAGAACGGTCGGGGTCAATGCCCATCGCCATCAACAGCGCGTACGTCTCACGCGTCTGTGCGCGCAGTTTCGCAGGCTCCTGCCGTACGGTAATTGCGTGGAGGTCGGCGATAAAACACACACAGTCATAATCGTTTTGCATATCCACCCAGTTCTTCGTTGCCCCGAGATAATTCCCGAGATGCGGTGTATTTGTCGGCTGAATCCCCGACAAGACTCGTTTGCGTTTATTTTCTGCTATATTTTCCATTATACTCACCATTTATCTTCCTTTTTTTCTTTTTCATTTTGTGGTATTACAGGCAACATTGCCGACACCGCAACTTGTAACTGCTCGTCATTAGGCTCGAACACGGTCAAGCGTTGCAACCACAATCCGGGTGCGGACAGTGCGCGCATGAACGGGTTGCGGTCATACCGCCCCGCTAACTTGATTAGCTCATACGTAATAGCCACGATAAACGGCGTTGACAGAATCTGTATGCTTATGCGAATCGGCTTCGCCCACTTGTCGTACCCCTCGCCCAACCACCCTGCAATCGTCGCCACGTTCATGGGCAGACCGGGAATGGACAGTGCCGAATAAATCAAAATGCTGATAGTCAGCACAAGGAAGATAAAACTCGTACCGCAACGCGCGTGAAACCGCTTATACGGCTTGACGTTATCGACGTTTTCCGCGTCCAATGTCTCCCCCGCCTCATACGCGGCGATGACTTTGTGTTCCGCGCCGTGATACTCATACGTGCGCCGAATGTCTTTCATCAGTGAAATCGCCCACATATACGCCACAAACAAGATTATACGAATGACGCCCTCAATGAGCGAACGGTAGCCCTCTAACTCTGCGGGAACTGCCCTGTCCAACCACGTCACCGCATACGTCGGCAGGAACATAAACAAACCTAACCCCAACGCAATCCCGAACACCGTTCCGATTACGCCGACAGCCGCCTCCGCAATGCCGGACTTTTTTTCGACCAAAACTACGTCCCCGGCAGGGACTGCACCCGCTTTAATCAACTCGGCGGCTTCCTCGACGCTCTCGGGTAAGTCAGTGGGTATCGCGTCACCATTGCTCTCTTCCTCGTCCAACAACCCCGACACTTCCATGGACTTCATCATGTAAGAATAGCCGTTCTTGAGCTGTAACACAAAGTTAAACACGCCGCGAACGAACACC
>Ga0082212_10005242_pt1 | contig 17738 bp, 12 predicted proteins | sample TergutNt197P3_FD_71548 | JGI IMG/M metagenome (GOLD analysis project Ga0082212, IMG submission 71548) | Neocapritermes taracua P3 segment gut microbial communities from Petit-Saut dam, French Guiana - Nt197 P3 | ecosystem: Host-associated > Arthropoda: Insects > Digestive system > Gut ... | reverse complement strand
TTTGCACGCCTTCCCATTTCGGCAGATTTTTCAAACGATATACAGGGTACACGCCTAACGAGTATAAGAAGTTGTAGTTTTCTGATATGCCTTCCTTCATATTTACACTTGTTATTTATTGATATTCAACTTAATAGCACTTCCTACTTGCTATAATACATATAATAAATGATTATTCGTATATTTAAGTATGTATTTGTCGCACATTGCCGTTATTTAGGTCGTGTCGCAAATCTGTTGCAAATACACAATAAAAAACAATATACAAGCATAAAAAACAAAAAAGCGGTAATATGTTGTATTACCGCTTTTTAACTATTTTTGATGTATGCTTTGTGAGGGGTTTTATTTCACTTCCTCAAAATCCACATCCGTCACGCCGCCGTCTTTGGGTTTGCCGGGATTGCCGCCGTCATTGGGTGCGCCATTGCCACCGAAAGGGTTGCCTCCCTGGAAGTTCGAGAACGGGTCGCCACCTGGCGCTCCACCGCCGCCTGCGTTTGCCTGCGCCTGGGCGTTGTACAAATCCTGACTGGCTGCCTGGAATGTGGCATTCATTTCGGCCATGGCGGCATCAATAGCTGCTATATCCTGTGCTTTGTGGGCGTCTTTCAACTTGTTCAACGAGGCTTCGATTTGCGATTTTTTATCGGCAGGTATCTTGTCACCTATATCCTTGAGTTGCTTTTCAGTCTGGAAGATGGCGCTGTCGGCCTGATTTAATTTGTCGATACGCTCTTTTTCCTTCTTGTCGGCTTCGGCGTTGGCGGCGGCTTCGTCTTTCATCCGTCTGATCTCGTCGTCGCTCAGACCGCTTGATGCTTCGATACGGATACTTTGTACTTTGCCTGTTCCTTTGTCTTTTGCCGTAACATTCAGAATACCGTTTGCGTCGATGTCGAATGTCACTTCAATCTGCGGCGTGCCACGCATGGCGGGGGGTATGCCGTCCAAGTGGAATCGCCCGATCGACTTGTTGTCGCGCGCCATGGAGCGCTCGCCCTGCAGGACGTGTATCTCGACGGATGGCTGGTTGTCGGCTGCCGTCGTGAACACTTCCGACTTGCGTGTCGGGATGGTCGTGTTCGCATCGATCAGCCGTGTCATCACGCTGCCCATCGTTTCGATGCCGAGCGACAACGGCGTCACGTCTAAGAGTACGACGTCTTTCACGTCGCCCGACAGCACGCCACCCTGAATGGCTGCGCCTACGGCTACGACTTCGTCGGGATTGACGCCTTTCGACGGCGATTTGCCGAAGAATTTTTCTATTAACTCCTGTACGGCAGGGATACGGGTAGAACCGCCGACGAGTATCACCTCGTCAATGTCGGACGTCGAAAAACCTGCGTCTCTCAACGCTTTGCGGCACGGTTCGAGGCATGACTGGATCAATTGATCGGACAACTGCTCGAACTTGGCGCGTGTCAGCGTGCGAACAAGATGCTTTGGAATACCGTCGACCGGCATGATATAGGGCAGGTTGATGTCCGTGCTGGTCGTGCTCGACAGTTCGATTTTAGCTTTTTCGGCTGCTTCCTTCAAGCGTTGCAGCGCCATCGGGTCTTTACGCAAGTCGATACGCTCGTCTTTTATAAACTCTTCGGCCAACCAGTCGATGATCACATGGTCGAAGTCGTCGCCTCCCAAGTGCGTATCGCCGTTTGTGGACTTCACCTCAAAGACGCCGCCGCCGAGTTCGAGGATGGAGATGTCGAACGTACCGCCACCCAAGTCGAAGACGGCTATTTTCAGGTCTTTCGACGACTTATCCAAACCATACGCCAACGAGGCCGCTGTCGGTTCGTTCACGATACGTTTCACGACAAGCCCTGCTATCTCGCCGGCTTCCTTGGTTGCCTGCCGCTGCGCATCGCTGAAATAAGCGGGTACGGTGATCACGGCTTCGGTCACCTCCTGTCCCAGATAGTCTTCGGCGGTCTTCTTCATTTTCTGAAGCACCATCGCCGATATTTCCTGCGGCGTATAGAGGCGTCCGTCAATGTCTACGCGAGGGGTATTGTTATCGCCGCGCTGTACCTTGTACGGCACGCGATTGATCTCTTTTTGTACCTGATCGTACGTCTCGCCCATGAAACGCTTGATCGAAAAAATGGTCTTTTGCGGATTGGTGATCGCCTGCCGTTTGGCAGGATCGCCCACTTTGCGCTCGCCGCCGTCAACAAATGCCACAACAGAAGGCGTCGTACGCTTTCCTTCGCTGTTGGCTATCACGACCGGCTCGTTCCCTTCAAGGACGGAAACACACGAATTAGTTGTTCCCAAGTCAATTCCAATAATTTTTCCCATAACTTTTATCTTTAATGATTATTTAATTCTGCACATTGATATGATCTCATACGATCTCATATGATCTCATACGATCTCATACGATTTTATATCGTCAAATAGTGTGCCAAAGAAAAAAACAATGCGTTAATGGTGAAAAATGGCTCGAAACATGACAAAATGTCATGTATATGGAAGGTCTCTTACTTCAATACTATTTTTTTCGACAGTTCGCCTATTTTAAGCAGATAGACGCCACCCGGCAGTCCAGCAACGTCGACTTGCATCGTTTGACCCGTAACCTGAACGGCTTTCGACTGTTTGCCCCAGGCATCAAACAAGTACATCGTCTTCCCTGCATATTCGTTGGGGACGGTCAACTCGAAAGTCGAAACGACAGGATTCGGAAATACGGCAATCACTTTCGATTCGACCTCTTCCTCGACACCGGCGCTTTCGGTGTAGGTGTTGATGCTGTACGCATCCGGCGTTTTGTCCGTATCGTTTTTATAGTACTCGCAACGGACGATTTTCCCTTCCTTATCGTAGATATAGATGGTTTTTCCGTCGAACACCCAGTTGCCCGACGCATAAACATACGATAGGGCTGCCTTCTGCAATTCGTCGATGCGCGTATAGGTATATTTGCCCCTGTCAGTCCATTGCCCCTGCTCGACGTTCAAAATCTGAAATAACTCTTCCGTCAGGGCGCCTGCATCGTTGTACGTGTACAAAATACGGACGTCGAAGTCGTCCCATTCGCTTGTCGTCCGGTTGAACTTCTGCTTCAGGCAAGTAGTGATGCTGCCATTGGCATCGTGCTTCCACTCGCTTCTCAACGACGGGCTAACCGACCAGTCGTCAGCATCGCTGCTCCAAGGATAGGTCAAGGAATAGAGCGTCCTGCCTTCCGTATCGGTTACGACCTCGGTCCTCGACGTGTAACGAGCGCCCGACCTGTTCATAACTACTTCTTTATCGCCGAAATAACGATATTCGCTCTTCGTTGAAGTTTGCCAAGACTGATCGGCGCCATTCAGGCGAAGCGTCCATTCCACCGCTTTCCGACCATTCGCATCATAAAGGAAATTTCGCTTTTCAAACGGCGTACCGTCTGAACGGTAAAAAATTTCTTCCGAAAGCTTCCACGACGATAAACCCTTTTGAAGCGTCACCCGCGCAGGCTCAAAATTCAACGGATTACGCGCTGTCTGTGCTTCCATATTTAGCGACCAGGCCAGCGCAACAAAAAGTAAAAGACTAAATTTCAACTTCATAGCAATATATTTATTATAAGTTTGTTAATAAAATCATTGTTTATACATCAAAAATCAGATGCAAAAGTATGATTTTTTTTCGTAGTACGAAATTTTTCTTTAATTTTGCATCCCGAAAAAGAATTTTTATGAAATATTTTATCGTTATAAGCATTATGAGTTGCCTGTTATTTTTTTCGTGCAGAAGCAATCAACCGGATAAAGTTGTACTTGCATACGTCACAACCAAAAACAGACCGCTGCCCGACCCATCCTATATGACACATATCAATTTTGCTTTTGCTACGGTCAACAACACTTTTGACGGCATTGTTATCGGCAGGCCTGACAAGCTGAAAGAAATCGTGGCGCTTAAAAAGATCAATCCGTCATTGAAAGTCTTGCTGTCAATCGGAGGATGGGGCGCCGGCGGATTCAGCGAAATGGCTTCAACCGTAACGACTCGAAAGGCTTTTGCGCGAGACTGCAAACGGGTTATTGACGAGTTCGGATTAGACGGCATCGACATGGATTGGGAATATCTTTCAGACGATGATGATTTCACACTTGCCAAAGCGGTTTTTCACGGTTTTTATAAATCCCGAAAAAAAAGGTTTTATTAAAATGAACGAACGTAAAGAAGATAATCATGCCAACCGGTTTGCCGCCATTCTATTGATTGCCATTGCGGTCAATCTGGGTTTTTACTGTCTTCCCGATTCGGTGTTGGGCATTCCGGTAAAAAAGGTCGACTTGCTGTCGGACATCCGGGTACGGTCGAAAGAGGTTGGAACGCTTCTGACAAACGGGCATGCTCCCTTGTCGGAGAAGGGGACGTTGAAGGCCGAGGAATCGGAGGATGAATCGAAGGATGAATCGAAGGATGAACAAATCGACGCTGGAATGGACAACGACGTTTCGGCAGCTAAGTCGACGTCGAATGTGACGCCACAAACGACAGACAGCATCAAGCCCAAAACCGTTGCGTTCGACCGGACCATTCCCGACATTGCCAATACGCAAATCGAAGATTTCACCGCCGAGCATACCGGTTTGCACCGTTTCTTTACCGCGCTCGACAACATCGACGAATTGGACCGTCCTGTCCGAATCGCCTTCGTCGGGGATTCGTTTATTGAAGGCGACATCCTTGTGGCCGATTTTCGCGCCAGGATGCAGGCGCATTTTGGCGGACGGGGGGTCGGTTTTCTGCCTATCACGTCGGTTGTTGCGCAATACCGGCCTACCATCAAGCAGAGCGCCAACGGCTGGAAATCCTATTCGATCATCAATAACAGAAGCAAGAAACACGTCATCTCGGGCGTTCAGTTTGAACCATCGTCAAGCAATGCTACCTTTAAGTTTGAAATGGTTGATTTCCGTCCCGGACTCGATGAGGTGTCATCGTTGAAAGTCATCTATGCCAATAACGAAGAAACCGAGTTTACCTTAAAAAATGAGGATGAGACGTTGACATACGAATTGCCACCATCGCATGTCATGACGCAATTTGAGCTGACCGGCCAATTCAAAAACGGAACATTGTATTTTAAAAATGCAAAGGGACTGAGCGCCTTAGGCGTTGCGCTTGAAGACAATCATGGCATTTGCGTTGACAACTTTGCACTTCGTGGCAATTCGGGCATCGTCATGTCGGCCTTGGATGGCGAAAGTTGCCGACAATTACAGCAAATACGTCCTTACGACTTGATTATCCTGCAGTACGGGCTAAATGTAGCAAGCGATTCCGTAAAGGATTACAGCTGGTATCGCAGCCAGATGATCCCGGTCGTCACGCATATACAACAATGTTTTCCAGGGGCCGACATCCTTCTGCTCGGCGTATCCGACCGCAGCCGGAATTTCGAAGGGTCGTACAGTACGATGCCTGCCGTCGTCGCGCTCCTACGGGCGCAACGCCAGATAGCCCAAAGTACGGAAGTTAATTTCTGGAGCATTTTTGCAGCCATGGGAGGCGAAAACGGAATGGTCAATTACGTGAAGCGAAATTGGGCAAGCAAAGACTATACCCATTTGAATTTTCAGGGCGGACGCGAAATTGCCAATGTGCTGTTTGACGCACTGCTGGCAAAAAAAGGCATGTTCGACAATCACGAAAAGTACGACAACGCCGAGACGCACGACAACAATGAAACAAATGAAACAAATGAAACGTTGGATGAACAATAAAAAACAGATAAAGACCATTGTGTTGAGCAGCCTTGTCGTCATCACCTGCCTCACCGGTTCCGGCAGTACAGCCTCCCTGAAAATAACGGCTCCGTTAGCCGCCCCCCCGACTTGCATGTTCCCGCCACTTCCCAACCTCGACAGCCTGACGTCGCGGCTGTCATTCATTCGAGATTCCCTGTGTTTTATCAATGACCCTGATAATTCATTATCAGCCTTTAAAAATGAGCTGTACGACCTCCTTTGCGGCAAAGACACCATTATCAATGTGGTTCACCTGGGCGACTCGCATATCCAGGCAGGTTTTTTAAGCGGACGAACGATGCGACTGCTGCAAAGCTCTTTCGGCAATGCCGGACGCGGCTGGATCGCACCGTTCAAATTGTCAAAAGCGAACGAGCCTACCGACTATTATATCATGTCGAACGTAAAGGAATGGATTGCAGGACGCTGTATCCAGCTAAACCCCAAATGTCCGTGGGGTATCGGCGGTATCGGTATCCAGACCAAAGCAAAAGACATTGACTTCCGCCTGATCATCACACCCAACAACGGCGCAGGATATAGCTTTAATAAAGTGCTGCTATTCAGAGATTTTAAATCGTCGCCCATGTTGCCGGTCGAAATTGACGCGAATCAGGAATTCTTATTTCTTCAGGGAAACCAACCGTACGAAACGGTGCTGATTGACACCTTCCTGACCATGCTTCCCGTCGATACTTTTTCCATGCGAAACCTCAAAACGCAAACGCAAACACAATCCCTTTCAAGCCTCTATTACGGTTTTATGTTGATGAACGGCAGACCCGGCATACTGTATCACTCGATCGGCGTCAACGGAGCGCGTTTTACTGATTTTACAAACCGTGAATACATCTGCCAACTTTCGCTGTTGAAACCGTCCCTGCTGATTGTCTCGTTGGGGACAAACGAATCATTCGGACGAAATTTCAACCATGAATCATTTGAGATGCAGGTCAATTCGTTCATACGGCTTGTCCGCGAAGAATTGCCCGCAACTTCCATCTTGATTACCACGCCGATCGAAACATACAGACCGGTCTACGTAAATAAAAAACGACAGTATGTGCGCAATGAAAATATCGCAAAGGTAACTGACGTTATCACGGCCTATACCGAAAAGGAAGGCCTTGCCTGCCTCGACTTGTATGCTGTGGCGGGTGGCGCCAATTCGTGCAAGTACTGGTTCGACGCCAAAATGCTCGGTCGCGACCGCGTCCATTTCACGCGCAACGCCTACGAAGAGCAAGGCGAACTGCTGTATAAAGCCATTGCCCGGTCTTGCCTCTTCCCTGAAATCGAGCCGAACGACGGTCGGATGCTGGAACGCATGACGGACGATGACGAGGCGTTGGACATTGAACCGACCGACATGGAAGAGATGGAAGAAGTGGAAGAGATGGAAGAAGTGGAAGCGATGGAAGCGATGGAAGCAATGGAAGCGATGGAACACAAAAATGACAGGATGCGGCATGTGGAATAAATTTCAGTGGAATAAATTCCAATTGTATGTCGGCGAACTGTCGCCGGAAAAGTTTTTTGAACTTTTCAGCTATCAACCGCAGTCCCCGATCTTGTTCAGCACGGGACTGTTCCTCTTCCTGTTTCTTGGTTTTTACATGATATACAATTCGTTGCAAAACCAACAACGGACGCGAATCGGCTACGTCATCCTTTTCTCACTCTACTTCTACTACAAGACGAGCGGCCTTTGGTTCGTGTTGCTGATTTTCACCGCCACGTCCGACTTTTTTATCGGTCGCGCGCTCCATGTTACAATAAAGGCATGGAAGAAAAAACTTTGGGTCGCGCTGAGCATCTGCCTGAATCTGGGGATGCTGGCGTATTTCAAATATACAAATTTCATCTATGAATTGCTGATTGGGTTCTGGCATTTCGTTGGCGGTATCATGAACGAACAGCTACTGCAAGGATTGGTCTACGAACCGCTCGACATCTTCCTTCCGGTAGGAATCTCCTTTTTTACTTTCCAGTCGCTGAGCTACACCATCGACGTCTATCGCGGACAGGTGAAGCCGGTCGACAGATGGGCCGATTACCTGTTTTTCGTTTCTTTCTTTCCGGGATTAGTGGCCGGGCCGATCGTCAGGGCGCGCGACTTTATCCCCCAGATTTATAAAAAACCGCAGCTTACATACAACCAGATGGGCGAAGCATTGTACCTGATCGTATGCGGCCTGCTCAAAAAATGCATCATCTCGGATTACATCAGCATCAATTTTGTCGACCGCATCTTCGACGCCCCCGCACTTTATTCGGGCGTCGAAAACCTGATGGGGATTTATGGCTATGCACTTCAAATCTATTGCGACTTCTCCGGATATTCGGATATGGCTATCGGTATCGCGCTGCTGCTCGGCTTTCGGTTCAACATCAATTTTGATTCGCCCTATCAGTCGGCTACCATCACCGAGTTCTGGCGAAGATGGCATATCTCGCTGTCGTCCTGGCTGCGCGATTACCTGTACATCCCGCTGGGCGGTAACCGCAAAGGCAAGTCACGCACTTACCTGCATCTGGCTATCACCATGTTGCTGGGCGGGTTATGGCACGGCGCGGCGCTCCGTTTCGTCCTGTGGGGCGCTATCCACGGCGCGGCGCTAGCCATTCACAAATTCTTGATCAATGTGTTCGGATGGAAACCGTCGGGCGCTGGCATGCCTGTTTGGAAACGGGTGATAAACACGATTTTCACTTTTCATATCGTGTGCTTCGCATGGATATTTTTCCGCGCCGATACCATGCAAAAAGTAGGTGACATCTTCACACAGCTATTCAAACATTTCGAACCGGGCGTTTTTCTTCAGTTTGTTTCGGGCTACCGCACGATATTTATCCTGATGGTCGTCGGCTACATCATCCATTTCATCCCAAAAAAATGGGACTTGAAAATACAACAACAAATCACCCTGTTGCCCTTATGGGCGAAGGCGCTGCTGTTGTGTTTGGCGATCTTCTTTGTCATACAAATGAAAAGCGCTGAAATAGTGCCTTTTATATATTTTCAGTTTTAATTTTGTACATAAACCCCAAGGTTTTGAAAAAAAAATTTTTTTTTCTTGCATAAAATTAAAAGGTTTTTTTATATTTGCAGGGAATCAATCGTAACAATAATGGTGTTTTCACTTGCTACTCAAACAAATTCACCGATATCGACGGAGGTCAAGGAGTTTATCCTTGACAACGGGCTGACTGTATGGTTAAACGAAGACCACAATCAGCCCAAGATATTCGGCGCCATCGTGGTGAAGGCAGGCGCGAAAGATTCCCCAAATACCGGCATCGCACATTACTTCGAACACATCATGTTCAAGGGAACCGAAAAAATCGGTACGGTCGATTATGCCGCCGAAAAAGTGTTCTTAGACCGGATCGCCGAGAAATACGACGAACTGGCAGTCACGAAAACAGAAGCACGCAGGGCAGCCATACAGCAGGAAATAAATGATTTAAGCGTGCTTGCCGCCGATTATGTCATCCCGAACGAGTTCGACAAACTCATCAGTAAATACGGTGGAAGCAACCTCAATGCAGGCACGTCCTACGACTATACGGTCTACCACAATATCTTCTCGCCACAATACATCGAACAGTGGGCCGAGATCAACAGCGAACGGCTTGTTGCCCCCGTTTTCAGGATGTTTCAATCCGAACTTGAAACGGTCTATGAAGAGAAAAACAGGCGTGACGACATGATGTTCAACCAAGCCATGGAAAAGGCTTTCGAGCTTTATTTTCAGCCGCATCCATACGCGTTTCCGGTGATCGGAAGCGCCGACAACCTGAAAAATCCGCGCCTCTCGGAGATGCGCAGGTTTTTTGAGCAATTTTATGTGGCCAACAACATCGGACTGCTGCTAAGCGGCGATTTTGATACGGAAAAAGTGTTGCCTGTCCTGACAAAGACATTTTCGAGGATACCGCAAGGCGAGAAGCCCGACCATCCCATCGTATCAATCCCTCCCTTCCACGGGCGCGAAAAACATTCCGTCAAAATTCCGATCCCTTTCATGAAAGTGATGGCGATGGGTTTCCGTGGCGTTCCGGCCAACCATCCCGACCAATCAGCCCTGAACATTGCCATGGCGCTGTTGAACAACACAAATGGAACCGGCTACTTAGACCAGCTGATGGTGCGCCGAAAAGTCATGGGCGCCATGGCCGGCGGCGAAGCACTCAACGAAGCCGGCATGCTGGGATTCATCATCCTACCCCGATTGGTGATTCAGACTTACAAGGGAGCCGAACGGCTTGTCTGGCGTGAAATCAACCGTGTGCGCCAAGGCAATTTCCCGGATGAGATGTTCGAAAGCCTCAAACAGGAGCAGTTACACCATAACCTCACCGACCTCGAAGATATCGATTCAAGAAGCCAAATCATGATACGCCTCTTCACGCAGGGAAAGACGTGGGACGATTATGTCAGCGAACTGAAAAATACGGAAGCGCTGGTAAAGGACGACGTCGTGCGCATCGCCAACAAATACCTGAACGACAATTACTTGTTTGTAAGAAAGAAAACGGGGAAATACATGAAGGATTATTTACCCCGCCCTGAGTTTGCTCCCATCGTTCCGAAACATGCTAACGCAACCTCCAAATATGCCCGCCAATTGGAGGAACTGCCCGTTCAAGATGTGAAAATACGGTTCATCGACTTCGACAACGATGCACAAACAATTTCGCTGACGCCAAAAGCAACCTTATACCTCACTAACAATCCGGTCAACTCGCTATTTACGTTGAAAATAGCGTATGGCACCGGAAGCATGGAAGCGCCAAAGTCAAAACTGCTTGCGAGCTATCTTTCGCTGTTGGGAACCGATAAACAGTCGTTCAATGAATACCGGACAACACTGCAACGGCTTGGAAGCATCCTGCATTTCGAAGTCGACGACCAGCGTTTTATCGTCAATATCAGCGGATTCGACAAGTTTTTTGAAGAGACGATCAACGCCGTGGGCGATTTTCTGCAACATGCCAAAGCCGACCGGCAAAAACTCAAAATGCTTGTCGACGATGCCAAAATGAGCAAAAAAGCATTTTTCAAATCAAGCGCCGATATTGCCGACGCACTATTTGAATATGTACAATACGGCAATCTCTCACAATACCTGACCAAACCGTCCCTGATAGAAACAAAAAAATTGAAAGGTCAAGCGTTACTTGATCTGTTTGCCGACATCCAGCAAGTCAAGTGCGATTTTCATTACTGCGGCAAACAAAGTGCATCGTTTGTAGCCGAAAAAATTCGACAATCCATCCCGTTGGACAACATTGCAAAAGATTCACATATCCCGATTTATCGCGATCCAATCAAATACGACAAATCACTCGTTTTTTTTTACGACATGCACGATGTGTCGCAAAACATCCTGTACGGCTATCAGGTGGGGGCTCCCTTGCCGTCGCACGAAGAACGGGCGGCTGCCCGTCTGTTTTCCGAATATTTCGGAGGCGGCATGTCATCGCTTCTCTTTCAGGAAATACGGGAGTTCCGCTCGTATGCCTACCAGACGTCGGGCGGCATCCAACTCCCGCCTTACTGCCTGTCCGACAAGCCCGCCACATTTGTCGCCTATCTCTCCACGCAATGCGATAAAACAATTGATGCGATGACGGTGCTCGAAGCGCTTATCCGCCGCATGCCGACTCATCCCGAAAAAATCGACCTCATCAAGCAAAGCATCGTCAACCAAACGAATAATGAATATCCGTCTTTCCGCGAAATATCAACCAAAATAGCCAAATACAGGCAGGTAGGCCACAACATCGACCCCAGCCGAACCCTGTTGAACAAAATCGACGAAATGGACATCAACGACGTCGTCCGTTTCCACAACGAACAGGTAAAAGACCGAAACCTCGTTTATGCTATTGTTGGCAACTCTTTGAAAATCAACATGACAAAACTATCTACCTTTGGCGAAGTCGTCCGCGTAAAGAAAAGTGACTTCTACCGGTAACTGGCTACAGTTCCCTTTTTCTTTTGGGCAAAAAAAATGTTTTTTCATCCGACACGCTTGGAAAATCCAAATTTTTCATGTACGTTTGTCGGACGTTGAAAGTAATTTTATTTATTCGTAATTTTTTTATGCGTATTGACATACTAACCGTACTGCCCGAAATGATTGACGGCATGTTGCATTGCTCCATCCTGCAACGTGCACAGGATAAGGGCCTGGCAGAAATTCATCTTCACAACCTGCGGGATTACGCCGTAAATAAATGGCGGCGGGTCGACGATTATCCCTTTGGCGGTGAAGCCGGTATGGTGATGCAGATCGAGCCAGTCGACAACGCCATTGCCGCCCTGAAGGCCGAACGCGATTACGACGAGGTCATCTATACTTCGCCCGACGGCGAACGGTTCGACCAGCCGATGGCAAACCGCCTTTCGATGCTTCAACACCTCATTATCCTGTGCGGACATTACAAGGGGATTGATTACCGTATCCGCGAACACCTGATTACAAAAGAAATATCCGTTGGCGACTTTGTGCTTACCGGCGGCGAACTGGCCGCTGCCATCATCGCCGATGCCACGGTACGGCTGATACCCGGCGTTATCGGCGACGAACAAAGCGCCTTGTCGGATTCTTTTCAGGACAGGCTGCTCGCTCCCCCCGTCTACACCCGTCCGGCAGACTACAAAGGATGGAAAGTACCCGACATTCTGCTGTCGGGACACGAAAGGAAAATACAGGAATGGCGCCTGCAACAGGCACAGGAACGAACCGAACGGTTACGACCCGACCTGCTATCTGATGAATATCAATGAGTAATATAATTTTTACAGTATGTATACCATGGTTAATCAACACACAAAATGTCTACCGGCAATCATCAGCCTTCTATGGTTGTCAATCATTACCCTGTCGGCGTGCCATGATTCCCCCCCGCTGGAACAGGGGTTCCTTAATCCACCCGATGCGGCACGTCCGGGCGTGTACTGGTATTTCATGGACGGAAACCTGTCGAAGGAAGCCATGACAAAGGATTTGGAATCCATGCGTAAGGCCGGTATCGGCCATGTCGTGTTTCTGGAAGTCAATGTGGGCGTCCCCCGCGGGCCGATCGATTTTCTCGGCGATGAATGGCAGGAACTGTTCGGACATGCCGTCGCGGAATGTGAACGGCTGCGTATCAACATCACACTGGGCGTAGGGCCGGGCTGGACGGGAAGCGGCGGCCCATGGGTCGAAGCACAACAGTCGATGCAGCATCTTGTAGCTTCATCCGTCGAAGTGTCGGGTGCCGGCAATCAAGTCATCACCATCCCGACCCCCCGCCCGAAACGTCCATTTTTCGGCGAGGGAAGTTTTACGCCGGCAGTGAAGCAACAGTGGGATGACTTCTATGAAGACGTTGCCGTGCTCGCTTTCCCGCAAGGCGCTTCCGGGATAGGAACCGGCTTCATACCCGGAAATGATTATTTTCAGATAACAGGCATAGAGGAAAAAGCGCTTTACTACAGGAAACCTTACAGCTCCGTCCCCAATGTGAAACAGTACCTGACCTTTTCAGCGCCGCATCCTGATGACCAGCCGGTCGACAAGGATAACATAATTGACTTGACCGCACTTCTGAATCCCGACGGTACCCTTTCGTGGGATGTACCCGCCGGACGGTGGACGATCATGCGCTTCGGACGGTGCAACAACGGCGCCGTCACTCGCCCGGCACCACTGCCCGGCGTGGGATTAGAATGTGACAAGTTCGATACCATCGCCCTGAACGCACACCTGGATCATTTTACGGGAACCCTATTCGAACGCATCGGATTCAAAAAAGCACGCCCGCAAGGCGGCTTGCAAATGTTGCACATCGACAGTTGGGAAATGGGTGCACAGAATTGGACAACCCATTTTCGCGAAGAGTTTACCCGCCGCAGAGGATATGACCCGAAACCTTATTTCCCCGTTTATGCCGGGGTGATGGTACAGAACCGCGAGGCCAGCGAACGATTCCTGTGGGACTTGCGACAGACTTCGCAGGAACTGATCATGGAAAATCATGCCGGACATGTCAAACGGTACGCCAAACGCTACGGCATGGGATTGTCTATCGAACCCTACGACATGAATCCAACTGCCGACCTCGAACTGGCATCGGTGGCCGACATGCCGATGTGTGAGTTTTGGAGCGTCCACTACGGTTTTAATACAGCCTTCAGCGCAATGGAAGGCACGTCAGTGGCGCACTTGATAGGACAACCTGTCGTCCCTGCCGAAGCATTCACGGCCGCCAACGACGGCTGGCGACAACATCCCGGCGCTATGAAGAACCAGACCGACTGGGCTTTCGCTTCGGGTATCAACCGCTTGGTCTATCACACCTTCCAGCATCAGTACTTAGACGACCGGCTTCGACCCGGCATGACCATGGGACCTTACGGCGTTCACTGGGACAGGAACCAGACCTGGTGGCCGATGGCTGACGCCTACCACCGTTACGTCGCACGCTGCCAATACTTGCTGCAGCAAGGACGTACGGTAGCCGACATACTGTACCTTACGCCCGAAGGAGCACCGCATGTGTTCCTCGCTCCTGCTTCAGCGCTCGAAGGCGAGATGCTCGATGCCGAATCCAACCATCAAAACTTTCGCAACGCGACACCCCTGCCCGATCGCAAAGGCTATAATTTCGACGGTTGTCCGCCAAGCCTCCTCTACCATGCCACCGTAAAGGAGGGGATGGTCGTGTTTCCCGGTGGCGCATCGTACCGTTTGCTGGTGCTACCCTGCTTCGAAACCATGACGCCAAGGCTTCTCAAAAAGATACGCGACCTTGTGGACGACGGCGCAACCATCGTAGGATTACCCCCTCAAAAATCACCCAGTCTGAGCAATTATCCGGCCTGCGACCACGAAGTACGGCAATTGGCACAAGAACTCTGGGGCGGAATCACACCGCCCGAAACAACCGAAACACGCGCCTTCGGAAAGGGGCATGTGATATGGAGCGCCGAACTGCGCGACAGGGCGGATAACCTGTATCCGGCGTATGGCTTCACGGCTGACATACTGGCGTCTATGGGTGTTCCTGTGGATTTTGAATCTTTGGAGGAAGCCTCCCCTAGCCCCCCCGATACGAGGGAGATGGATTGCTTCGCTCCTACCAATGACGCCGGTGCGCCAATCCGGTACACGCACCGGACGATGGACGGCTGCGATATCTACTTCGTTTCCAACCGATCCGATAGCCCGGTAGGTGTCGAATGTAAGTTCCGCACTACCGGCATCCCACCGGAATTGTGGGACCCGATGACAGGCGAATCACGTCTGCTGCCGGAATATACCTTCAACGGAAGTCATACGGTAATACCCTTGAAGTTCGATATTCATCAGGGATTTTTCATCGTCTTCCGCTCACACTCAACCAACAGGAAACCTGCTGCAAAAACGAATTTTCCTCAAATGAAGCGGCTACTCACCTTGACAGGCGCTTGGAGCGTTTCGTTCGACCCGGCATGGGGCGGTCCCGAAAAAATAACCTTCGAACAGTTGTCCGACTGGACGCTGCATCCCGATCCGAGTGTCAAATATTATTCGGGCACAGCCGTTTACCGGCAGTCATTCGACATGCCCGACATGCCCGACAAGCGTCAACAACTGTACTTGGATTTGGGCAAGGTGAAGCAGATGGCACGCGTGCGGCTCAACGGACACGACCTTGGCGTCGTATGGACAGCGCCCTGGCGCGTGGAGATAACCGGCGCCATCCAATCCAAAGGCAACCGGCTGGAAATAGAAGTCGTGAACTTGTGGCCCAACCGACTGATTGGCGACGAACAACTGCCCGATGACGGTATCAGAAACGGACAGTGGCCCAGTTGGCTAAAAGAAGGCACGCCGCGAACAAGCGGAAGGTATACCTTCACCACCTTCAGGCATTTCACAAAAGACTCGCCACTGTTGGAGTCGGGATTGCTGGGGCCGGTGGCAATTGTCAATTAGCAATTTCTAATTGCTAATTGACAATTGCTAATTACTAATTACTAATTACTAATTACTAATTACTAATTACGAATTACGAATTACGAATTACTAAAAACTTAATTATTAAAAACTTAATTTTATGAAATTTTTATGAAATCAAAACCATCACGCAGAAAATTTATCGCTACAACAATTGCTGGAACGGTAGCGTCGATAGTTGCTCCAGTGGCATTTGCTGGGGAGCGATCGAAACTGGCTGGATCGAACTCAGCCGGAACGACTGATCGCAGCGCGGCAGCAACGAATGATTGCAACACGACAGTAACGAACGCCGACCGCAACACGACAGTAACGAATGCCAACCGCAACGCGGCAGTAACGAACGCCAACCGGGTTGCTCCGCCTTCGTTCATCATTTTCCCCTGGGGCGGAATGCCGGGGAATCCAGCAAACGAACCATGGGGCGACCTTGCCGATATGGATGCCATGATGCGCGATCTATATGATTGCGGATTCAACACAAGCGGCTTCACCGAAATCAAAAACCTCCGGCATGCCCGGAAGAACCACCTCATGGGCATCCTGTCGACCGCCATCAATCCGACTGTCGAAACAACACAGGACAAGGCCAACGAAACGATCAAAACACTGCTCGAATCCATCACCGACCCCGACGACCGCAAGGCAATCTATGCGATTTATCTGCGCGACGAACCGAACGCTTCCCTGTTTCCGCAGTTGGAGGTCTGGTCGAAAGCAGTCAAAAATCAGAACATCATGCCATATATCAACCTGTTTCCCGATTATGCTTCATCAGCGCAGCTGGGGTCGAACGACTATCTGGAGCACCTCGACCAGTATGTCAACATCTGCCATCCCCCCTACATCTCCTACGATAACTATTCGCTCTTCGAAGGCGGGCGGTTAGACGAAAACCGGTTTTTCGGCAATCTGGAATCGATTCGCAACAAGTCGCTTCAAGCCGACATACCCTTCTGGAACGTAGTTTTGTCAAACGGACACTTCTCTTATGCCGAACCTTCGGATGCAACACTGGCCATCCAAGTCTATTCAACACTGGCATACGGCGGCAAGGGAATCGGCTATTTCACCTATTACACCCCGCAGGTTGGCAACTACCGGCTTGCCCCGATCGACCGTTTCGGATATCGCACAAAAACATGGGAGATGATGCGAAACATCAATCTTCAAATTCATTCGCTCGTCCCCGTTTACTCCCGTTTAAAAAGCATCAATGTGTTCCATACCGGCGATGTCCCGCGCAACGGACAAGGCCCCGATTCGACAAAACTTACGGAATCGATCAAAGGCGCCTCATTGCTCGTCGGCGAATTTGTCGACAGCGCCGAAAAACCATACCTGATGGTTGTCAACAAGCAAATGCAGTCGTCAATCGACTTCGACGTCAAACTGAAGAACAAAGGCCGGATGGTGATTGTCAGTCAGTTTAATCAGGGACTGGCTTCCTTTGCAGGCGAACAGAAATGGCTCGCGCCCGGTTGCGGCGTCCTGCTGACCGTCGAATGAGGTTCACAAAGCCCCGTAAATATAAGCGGAGTCCCCGAACCTTCTTTTCTCATTTCAATGTAATGTAGTAGTCATAGATTATTGTGTCCGTTTCGATTTGGGAACCAATAACTATGAAACGTCGATGCCTGCCTGTTGGAGTAACTGGCGCAACCTTTCGTTGTCATTCGACAGGGATGATATTTTAACGTCTTTTGCTGCAAGGTCTTTGTCTTTTGCTGCAAGGTCTTTCTTATTTGCAGCGAGGTCTTTCATCTTTGCAGCAAGGACTTTGTCTTTTGCAGCAAGGACTTTGTCTTTTGCAACAAGGACTTTGTCTTTTGCAGCAAGTTCTTTTTCTTTTGCTGCCAGTTGACTTTCCCATATTTCTTCATTCCGGTTGGCCCAATATTCCTCCTGCATGCTCCTTCGTATGATTGGGTCGAGTGTCAGATACGTTAATGTTTCTACCATTTTTTTGATGTTTTTATTG
>Ga0082212_10005241_pt1 | contig 17751 bp, 20 predicted proteins | sample TergutNt197P3_FD_71548 | JGI IMG/M metagenome (GOLD analysis project Ga0082212, IMG submission 71548) | Neocapritermes taracua P3 segment gut microbial communities from Petit-Saut dam, French Guiana - Nt197 P3 | ecosystem: Host-associated > Arthropoda: Insects > Digestive system > Gut ... | reverse complement strand
ATCGAGCAGTGCAACGGAGTCTTTGCCGCCAGAAAACGCGATATAGGCGATGTCGCTTTGTCTGATGCGACTATCATAGAGTTCTTTTGTACGGCGTTTAGCGTCAGCCACAACAAGAGACATAATGTCAGCGTTTGCCGCGACCATTGCCGTAATATCAACGGGTTCGAGTTTCAGCTTACCCTCGAAAAATATCTGAATATTCAGTGGGTTGCCGTATCGGGTGTTGTTCAGTTGTGCGACTTTTTCGCTGTTCACAAGGTAGATGTTCTTCTGCGCCCACAAGAGAGGGCGGGTTTCATGACGGTTATATTCAAAGTGCCTGCCCAGTCCCGTCATTGACAGTTCCGGGGCGAACACAGGACGTATTTCATTCGCGACAAACTTGCCTGTCTGCGTTGTCAGCAAGTATCCGCGTGTTTTTTTATCCCAAACATAAGCGTACATATTAAGTCACCACCTCCCGGAAAACTCCGCATTTCCATTCTCGGGGAGGCGCGGCTTTATAGTGAACGGCGACAAGCCGTCTATAGGTTTCTTGGTCTGGAATATTATACTCCTCTTTGAAATTTACTCCCAAAGCAAGCGACACTGCTGTGTGCAGGGCTTCCTCATTCGGAGTCAGCCCTAAATCGTCAAATTGGTTCAATATATCGGAAAGTGTATCCGAGAAATTATCCGGCAATCCGAGAGCATCAAGTGTTTGATAACAAACTATGCCGTTGATTTCAACGCGTAATATATCATTCCCAGCGCGATGCTTTATAATTTTGGCAAGCAAGTCTGTGGAAAAGGCACAGAACTTCAAATGCAAATCATTTTCACTGATTACTCCGCCAAACTCTTCATTGGCAACGGCGATAATTTTCTTGGCAATTGTCTCGAACTGCCCCCATACATTATTGTTGCGGCGACGCGCAATTCTGTTCCATATGTACGGAGCTGCGACACAACGCACATCGCTACTGCATATTTGCAAATAAAACCTCTCAAAATCTTCTGCTCCGCCGATACATTTCTGGTTCAGCTTACCCGCATACATCGTATAGAATTCCGATATTTCAAAGCAACCGTATTCGTCAAGCAATACATCAGCGAAACCGACAATCTCCTTGCGTGTTGCTGCATCCGCAACAATGTCAAGCAAAAAATATACATCATCGTCACGATGAAACATTTGCCGCTTCAGCGCGGATTGAAGCGACTCGTCAACCTCAACGCCAGCCTTACTCGAAAGCAAACGGAGTGCGGTGTTGTCGAATCTGAACCCAATGGCGTAGTTTTCATACAGGGCGGCAATGACGGGATGAGGAATGGTTATCCCGCTCAAGTCGCTGATATTCAGTAGCATGGGGTACTTCTCTACAAGGAAATCTTTAAACATCCTTAGTGAACGTGTATAACCACTGGCCGACATTGCTGGACTAATTTTCTGTCTTGGATTAAGCGTAAAATGGTTTTTTATGACGTGCCGTGCCATTTCGAGACCATCCGGTGCGATAAGTGCGTCGTCAAACGATAGTCCAATATCATTGTTATACAAATAAAACGCATCAGAACAATGCATGTTCAAAGTTGTCGATGCCCAGCTTGGGTGTTGTCCTATCAACCACTCTCTAAATGCTGTACGAATAAAAGATTGTGTAAATTTGTTGGAATGCTTAGATATAAATTTCACGGGAGACTCCTCCCCTTTTTTGGCAAGGTTTATACTTTTATGTAGATTGTCTGCACTTGCCATACTCAGTTCTCCTCTCCCATATTTTTCATCAGCGGTTACCAGTTTCTGCCTAACTTACGACAGCCTACGCCATTATACCTCAAAAAGCTCAACTATTCAACTGTAAAATTTTCAATTTGGGAAAACAGATAAGCTGGAAGAAATATAGCAAACTGAACAAGTTATTGGGGAGCATCATAATAGTGCGAAAAATAGGGATGCAGGTCGGACAAGGGGTTCATCCAAGAGCGCAAAAAAGATGATGTTCGCTTTGAGGAAATATTCAAGAGGTTGCTATCGGAAACAAAAGCGCAATACCCTCCGCAGTAAAGGCGTTTCAAGTATTCCTCTACCCTAAATGTATTGTCCGTAAATCAAGTTAGCCTTCACTATCGTGGTGATGATTTGCGGTAAAGCCTGAATCAGCGACACGAGCAGCTTTATGCCGGAGTTGATAATCAACGGAATCGCACCAATCACGGCATTTATCACGCTGTCGATGATTTGCGGGATTGCCTTCACAATTGAATTAATAATAGTCGGTAGTGCCGTCGCCAACGAGGTGAGGAGTTTAATTCCCGCCTCGATTATTTGCGGAATTGCCTTAATCAAGAAGTCAACAAGGCTTTCTATGACGGTGGGGAGTGCATCTATTAGCACGGGAATCGCCTCTATAATGCCGTCCGCAAGCCCGATGATTAACTGCAACGCCGCATCTAAAATCATCGGCAAATTGTCGATTAGCCCCTGCACGATTGTGATGACCGCCTCGACCGTTGCGGGAATTAACTGCGGCAATGCCTCGGAAATTCCCTGCACCAATGTGACAACCACTTGAACAGCCGCCTCCAACAAAGCGGGGAGACTGTCGATGATTCCTTTCAAAAGCGACATCACAAGTACGACAGCACCTTCGGCGAGTGCGGGTAATGCCTGTATAATCCCGCCGAGTAATGCCTTAATTATCCTTGAGGCAGATTCGATTAATGAGGGCAGATTGCTTGTAATTCCCGTGATGAGCGTGGTAATAATATCGGGAGCGATGTCGGCAACAACCTCCACAATCGTCATTAACACGTCGAGAATTTGCGGCAATATATCCGAAATAGACGAAATAATCTCATTCGCACCCGCTTTGATTGACTCGGCGGCATCGGCGTTCCCCGCAATTAAGTCGGCGAGACCGTCCGTCACCATCGTCAGCCCCGGCAAGAGTTGAGAACCGATGGCGTTCTTTACACCGCCAAATGTGCGTTTGAGCGTATCCATTGAATCGGTGAATTTGACGGAAGCGGAAACGGCATCCTCCGACATCACCATACCGAGTTCGTTGGCACGGTTTTTCAAGCCCTCGGTCTCCTCGGCGGTCTGATTCAAAAGAGGCATTAATTCCATGCCCTGTTTGCCGAGAAGTTGCAGAGCGGCAGTGGTTTTCTCAGCCCCCGGCGGCATATTCTGCAACGCTCGAACCGTCAAATCAAACGCCTCTTCCGGCGATTTGTTTTTTATATCATCGAAATTCAACCCGACTTTGGCAAACGCATCAGAAGCTCTACCGCCGTCCTCGGTCAGACCGTCCATCGTCTTTTGGAGCGTTTTCATGCCGACACCAAGGCTGTCAATACTCGCCCCGTTCTGCGACAGGACATAATCCCATTCTTGGTATCAAGGGAAACGCCGCGATTTCGCCCCTTGTTGTAGGCTATGCGGTCGAGTTCTTTCGAGAAAGTTTCGGGGGTATCAAACTCGTCAAGACTGACAACCTCATCGTAAAACTCGGTGTTTCCCAAGTCGAGTGTCATATCGTTCCAATCGCTGTCGACTACTTCCACGGTATATTCCCCCGTGACGGATTTGTAGTTAATAAGCATAAAAATGCTCCTTTCATTTTTCGTTAGTTGCTTGTCCGAAAAATGAAAAAAGCTATGGGTATGCCGCGATGTAACAGAGCCATGCCGAAAGCCTGTCCGACATTATCTCAAAAAAATACACGGTCAGCGTATTGCGAGTAAAAAGCAATATGCTGTCCGTGTATGGAATAACGATTGATAATTGAAAGAATCCTGTCGAATGAAAAAGCCCCGCGACTCCGTTGGTTGGAGTCGCGGGGCTTGGTATTATTGGTTTATATGTACCGCCTATATTAGGCGGTTTGTGCAGTGTATAATTCATGCCTAACCCTTTCTACAAGGATTAGGCATTCACCGCAAACGCGAAAAGCAAGGGGAACTTAATCCCTTAATTATAAACTCATTTTTTTACTTCTTTAACAGCAATCCAAATCTCGCTGTAATAGTCGGGACTGTTTGTGTCGCCGTCAGAATACATTTCAACGCTGATGTTTTCTTCCATTTCGTACTCGCCGTTATTCGGCAGCCACTCGTCCCAAATCTTAGAATTAGCCTCCTGTAAAGCGTTGGGGATTGCACCTTTAATCGGGAAAATCGCCCACGTTTTAGCGGGAATTTCCTTTGTGATGAAGTCATTAGGCATTTCACCTTTTCCCTCGGCAGAATCAGCAATCATGTAATTGAACACCTTGCCGTCACAATCAAAGCTGATTCCGAACATACCGCATACATACTTGCCGTTGCCTTTCTCAAAATGCTCGCACCAAAACTTCGGGACTTCCGAATACGATGTGTCGCTGTTGAACTCCCGCATAGAGCCAACCACCGCAAACGCCTCTTTCTTTTCGATTTTGTAATCCATATGAATTACCGCCTTTCAAATTTATTTTTATACTTATGCTGTCATTAACATAAACCATTTCTAACGAATTGCAAGTGCTATTCATCTAAAATATCAATATAGAAATTGTCGATGTAATAAGTCGTCTTATCGCTGTTATTTTCCCACGTACTAAGGAAAAACACAGGGTAAGAATTGGTGAAGAATCCAACCCAATTACCGCTCATTGAATACCATTGATTTTCCTTTGCATTTTCAACAGAGCCGACAATCGGATGGTCGTTGTTGTTGATTTGCCAGTTCAAATCCCCGCCGGCGCCTACGCGCTTGACATCAGCCGAAAAATTGATTGCAACGTGCTTGTCCTTATACTTTTTCAACTTGTACATTACAACATTCCACTTGTCGGGGTTGACGATTTTCAACACATTTTTTCGATTTTCCTCGGGAAAATCTACTACTTGGACGTCGTTTAATGAAACAAGTGGTGTTTTCTTTTCGAGTATCTTTTTCTTTTTTGCATTTTCTATGAGAAAAGATTTTACATCAAAATCGCCGTCATTGTCATAAGTATAACCAAGTCCATCTTTAGTGAACGGACAAGCGGCGATACACAATCCGCAGAAATCGTCTTGGCTGTTGCGGAATGCTCGGCAAGCCTTGACATCGAAGAATTCATCACGGTGGATTCCTTGTTCCCACAATCCGTCTTTGATTGCACCCGCAGGGCATATATCGGCACACTCGCTGCAATGCGGCGGACACTGTGATTTTGTAATCGGCTCGCCGCACTCGACAGGGGCATTCGTAAGCACGGTCGTCAACCGCAGACCGCAACCCGCCGCTTTCGTAGTCAACAAAGCACATCTGCCAATCCAACCGATTCCCGCAAGCGTTCCGACTGTTTTATGCGTGAGCGTTGTTGTCAAATGTTTATCGGTAGCTTTGAATTTCTTTGATTTCAAAAACTCGATTAAAACCGCATTATATCGTTCTAATGTCGTGTAGGCATCGCCGCTGTCATTGCCGAATCTTTCGGGATTGCCGCTGACTAAGAACTGTTTCATTCCCTCGGCAGAATATGCCTCCCCCATTACAATGCCGAAATCAAATCCCTTTCGTGCCTTGTCGTATGACTTGGGAAGATTTCGCAAGTCTGCGAACCCGACTATATTACAACCCTCTTGTTTGAGAATTTCTACTATTTCTTGATTTAAGTTCATTTTTTGCCTTCAAATTTAATTCTTAATTTCAAGCTGTCATTAACATGAATAATCTGATGCCGAGTAATTGGCATCAGAAGAATCCCCGCAACACTCTTCTTGCCCCAAAAGTCAAGCAACCAAACGGAATCTTCTTGTTCCGTCAAACCGCCCTCGGACAATATTCTGTCGAGGCTTTCTTGTTTCATCTTTCTCTTTATATCAGCAGGGGAAAGGCTTTCAATAATCGCTTTTGTCCTCGCTCCGACTGCGTTGCGATAATTACGCAACTCGTCTATGTTCAAATCACTGCTTAGTGACAGAATCTCGTCATAATTCATAGCATTTCCTGTGTCGCGAATATCAGTATTTAACCGTTTCAGCCAATCATCGTTCAGAATCTGCTCCGCATTGTTGATTAAAATATTAGCGGTAATGTCCTCAATGCGAGTGATGTGCCATATGCTCCATGCGATTGTCACGTCTTTGTTTGTGGGAGCAGTCGAGAAAGCCGTATCTGTTAAACCGTCCCAAACTTCATCAAGCAATGTTGGTTGGTTTCCCGATGAGATTTCCGAGCAATGAACCATCGAATGCAACTCCAAGCAAAGCTGAATCGCCTTGTCAAAGCAATCGGGCTTAGATAGGTATTCTCTTAATTGTGCCTGTTTCGGATTCCAGTCCTTTGATACACTAAACATAAACACCTCACAATTTTAACCACAAAGCCGGACGAACGCCGCCTCTGCATTTTCCTTCGTCAATGTTGCCTTTGAGAACATTGTTGCCTTGAATGCCGATGTTGCCGTCATCCCAAATGTATACAGCTTTCACGCTAACACGACCGACTGTCCGTAACCACCACCATGAAGCCCATGATTCATTTGTAAATTTCGCGATTCGTTTGGCATTATTCACGTCTTTTCGCTGAAACCAATATCTTTGCTTGGGGCTTGGGTTGTGCAATAATGCACTGCTGTCACCGAAATATTTACACGCAACTTCTTCAAGACTTAACAAAAATATTTTGTCATACGTATCAAATCCGTCTTTTGTTCCATACCACGGATTGTCGGGATTTTGGTTTATCACAGGAACGATTCTTGCCTTATCAGATTCGGCGAATTTGTCATAAAATTCGCCGTTAAGATACGTTCTTAACGCACAGTCAGCCCAAGTTATATCGAAGTATTTGTTGTGATATGGGCGTTGCTCGATTATGTTTTCAGTTATAATCAAGGCTGTGTTATCCTGTACGGCGAGTACACGCCACTCATACTCGCCGAATTTTATCAATTCACCCACTTGCATAACTTAATCAACCTCGGTTATTTCAATGTTGAAATTGTCAATATAGTAAGCCGTGACATCGCTGTTGTTTTCCCAAGTGCTTAGTGAAAAGTTGGGGTCATCGACGGTAAGTACACCAGTCCATTCGCCCTTCATCAAATGCCAAATATTCTCGGCGGCATCGTCAATCGGCAGTCCGACTGCAGGATAATCGGGATTGTTCACCTGCCACATCAAGTTGCCGGAAGCTCCTATGCGTTTCACGTCCACAGAATAGCGAATTGTAACATTCTTGCCTTTGAACGCACTCAAATCGCAATACACCACCGACCATTCCGCATTGGTGATTTTCATGATTCCTGTACGACTCTCTTCGGGAAAATCTACAATCTCACAAGAGCCACAACCGTTCAGCATTTGAACATTCTTTTTTGTGAAGTTCACTTCATACCGCCACTCGCCGTACTGTTTGTCATGGTCGATGATTACGCCGTCTGTAAGGTTAATCCGCAGAAGGCAGGTATTCGGGTCTTCCTCATCAACGTGACCGTTGGTATACCACTCGTCAAAGACAGAACGCAACTTTGTCATCATTTCTGCGTTTTTCTCATCAAGAACCCAACCGAGATTCTCGCCGACGCCATGCCCCGAAAACCAGTCAATCGAACAAACTGCAACTTCGGAATTAACACCGATTTGTTTCATTTTGTTTGAAAGCGAGTAAGTAACAACGTAAATCGCACCGTCCTCATAATATGAATTTACGATTCGGGCAGATGCACGACTTCCGTCCATTGTCACGAGCGTGATTAGGTTGTCCTTTCCGAACCGCTCGTTCATGATTGTAATTGCTTTCTCGTATTTGTTCATTTTCAAACCCCCTTTTTAATTCTTATTTTCACGTTCCTTGAACGGAATCCATAATTCCATATAAGGCACGTCATGTGAACCCTGTTCGTAGACTTCCGGGAAAAATCCGTCCGCAATTAAGCCGTGATTCTTAAGCCAAAGCCGAGTGTATCTCATGGCTTTCCCGACCGCAACGCCCATCTGCTCAAAACTCTCAGCCTCGAATCCGCAAACGACATATTCCCTTGAGGGGAGTTGCCAACTCGCAAACTGTGTGAGTCGCTCGCCCTGCTCAACCTCCGCTCCGGCAAAATAAGTTGTATAGCCTTCCGGCGCATCGCCGTGATAACACACACCAATCCGTCTCCCATTAGTCAGACACGGAATGTCTTTTATAATCTTGTGAAATTCATTCCAAATCGTATCAGCGGTGTCAATGCCGGGTCTTTCACCGAGCATTTTCCCCATTTTGAACGGCATATGCCCTACCGCACCTATAAAATCAATCGGCACTTCAACCACCTTACGGCTCATTTCCAATACGAGTCCGTCATTGATTAACGGAACGCCTTCATCGACCATGACGTAGTTCAGCAACAAATCGGGTTTATCAAAATTGTGCAGAGCGACAGGCTCGTCCCGATATTGTGCCGGAGTAATTCCGTAGGTTTCCTTAAACGCACGGGTAAAGGTTTCATGACTGCCGAATCCGTAATTCATCGCAACGTCAATAATGCGGTTTTCCTTGTCACGCAACGCTCCGCAAGCCCTCGCTAATCTGCGAAGTTTAATGTATTCTCGGATTGGTCGCTTGACTAATCGAGTGAATAACCGCTGATAATAGAACAACGAGAGTGCGGCAATGTCTGCCAATTCTTCAATCAGAATGTTCTCGTCAATGTGTTCCTCGATATGATTCAGCGTTTTTTGTATAGCTTCCCATGAGTGCATACGGTATACTTCCTTTAGAATTCTTTTTGACTAACAGTATATCAAAAATAATCGGTTTGCGCTTGACCGTGTCTGCTCTTTTTTGAAAAGTTTTTCTTGTCTTATTATAGCGTAAAAAGGCGAAAAAGTCAACAGACATGATTTGGAGCGAATCAATATCCATCGGACTTTCAAGAAATATCGTTGTGCAACACTTGTGTTTTTCGACATAATGTGCTATACTGGATATGATTATCTTTGATTAGGAGCGTGATTGATTTGAAAACAATTCACTGGGATGAAATGCCAAAATAGACTTAGGAGTTGCCTCGGTGTAGCTTGCCGACAAATGGGTGTGGTCTCTCGAATAGGCAGATGGACACATGGTCACTTTTTATGCTGACCATGTGCGGTCGGAAGTAATGACTTGGTACAAGTGGCTTTATATGCGGTTTTGAGACGGTTCTGCGTGATTGTTGAGAGGGCAGATGCCCATGAAAACAAGTGGCCATGTGACCATCTGCCCTGATAGAAAAGCGGCGTTGTATGGATTTTTGAACAGCAATCGAATATAATAGGTGTAGATTATTAGATTGAGGTGATTGCCATGAAAATCTTTGAGAAGTACCCCGACTTAAAAAAACGGCTTGAAGCCCTGCAAGAAAATAGACGTAATGAGATTTTAGAGCGTTTGCTTGAGAATAACGAAGAGTATATTAAACTCCGCGATGAGCGAGCGGCGGCGAGTATGGCTCTGCGAGATGCTCTTGATAACAAGCAAGTGAAGCTGTTCGAGGAATATTCTGACAGCATATATGCCCAAGAAATCTTCGAGCTTGACGAGTTATACGGGCAGGCTATGAGCGACACTCTCGAAATTCTTGAAGAAAGCGGACTGCTCTAAACCGCATTAAACCAGTAAATTTTAACGGCGCACCCTCATTAGTTCAAATTTTTTCGCAATCACGAACTATAGAGGGTGTTATTTTGCCGAAAAATCATTTATAATAGTAGAAGTACAGATTTTCTGTCGAGGGTGGTCGAGATGAAAAGGAAAGAAACTCTCACCAAAGAGGTGGGGAAGCGACTTATGAAAGAGCGTGAGGGAAAAGGTCTCTCAAGAGAAGCGTTGGCTCAAAAGGCAAATATTTCCGATAAATACCTCTATGACATTGAGGCGGGGAATAAGTGTATGTCGATTTTCATTCTGCATAAGTTGGTGACTGTGCTTGAAGTTTCTTTGGATTGGCTGATTATGGGCGATAAACTCAAGAAATAAGCCGTAATCCCAAGTATACAGCGTTCTTGTCATCTTGAGACGTATGGTTATAGCGAAGGACAATAAAAGTAAGGTAATTATGGTGATAAACGGCTTAAACTATAGCAAATTGCTCCGATATTATCGGAGCAGTTTGTACAATAAGACTCTAATTAAGGAAAAATCAACAAACCCGCATAAACACCTGACTTCACCCACACACAACAGCAAAGCGAGCCGTCCACTCTGACGGCTTGCTCGTCTTATCGACAAGCCGATTAACTACAGCATTGAATTGCTCTTTGAGAAAGTTGAGTCAAAACCATGTAATTACAACCAGAACGAGTGCAGTAGTCAACTCTATGTGTTGTCTGTCTGCATCTTGGTGATGCCGCCCAGTAACGATGCTCAATAGTAACTGCCGTTGTTTGAGACATACTGTGTCCAAAGATGCAGAGAATGTTCATCGGAGAAATAAGTATCTCGCCATTAAGCGTAGCGATAATCTGTTGCTCTTTTTGACTATCATCAACACCGTTGACAATAATTTCGGTAAAACTATCGCTCAACTCAACCTCCCTTGATGTGAACCCGCCGCCTGTTAAAACGAACATACAGGCAATCATCATTGCCGCCACTGACCGTAAAAACGCTCTTTTCATTTTTTTACTCCCTTGCTAAATTATTTATTATTTCCGATAAAATTGCTCTGTCATTGGCAACTATCGTGTAATAATCATTTTCGTAGCTGAAATCAGCTTGATACATACCATCACTCGGTGAAAAGACACGATATTTTATACCGTTATCATCGTAATCATAACTATCAAGTTGAATATTAGCATCAATGTCTATTATAAACTCAAGAAATGGCTCTGTTGCAAGCATTTGAATCTGCATTCCCGTTTCAATGTCGAGAACAATAAACTCAGTAAAACTGTATCCCTCTGGCAATTTTATAGGATATGAAACAGAAAGGTTTTCTGTTTCAAGTAACTCCTCTATAGAATCATAAAAACGAACATTGTCATCAAGAAAAGTTTGGTTACCCGATGAATTCACAGATGTTCTTTCAGATGAATTTAATGCACTCCGAATCATATCAAAAAAGTTGTCAAAACCCATAGCCACAGCAACACCTTGTGCAAGCAAAGCCGCACCAATAAATACCGCAACAAAAGTAGCCGCAAGTTTTCCCAATCGACTTGTCGGCAAGAATCGCCGTTTCTTGACTTTCGAAGTCGCTTTCGACTCTGCGGATTTCCCGCCGAACATCTGCTCATGCTTTTCGAAGACCGACTCAAGTGAGGGTTTCGGGAGGCGTTTTCCGTAAGCCTCATGCTGATTCAGTCCGTTCGAGCAGAAAACAAGAACAGATGATTGCGGTTCGTCAAGGTCGGTTTCGTAATCAAACAGACGTTCGTAGTCCGACAATGACATCAAATCCGCATTAAGTTCGCCATTCAAGCAGAGTTCACGCAACTCGCAAACACTTAAATCGCCGTAATTTCGCATAAAGCTCACCTCCTTCAAAAAAGTTTCTATACTACATTATCGCCGAAAATCGGTGGAATTTACATTTCGTTAAAGATTTTTGTCACTTTGTTTTTCAAACGTGACAGTCTCACATTCGCCGCATTCACGTCAATCCTCATCTTGGCGGCGATTTCTGCGTTTGAGAATTTCTTCACATACTTCATCTCGTAAATCAGAAACTCCTCGGGAGTCAACTGCTCTTTCAGAAGTTCGATAAAATCCTGTTGCAAGGTCATATCCTCCACGATTTTTGCGGGAGTGAGCAAGTCGGCTAATTCCCATTCGTGAACATCATCGAAACTCACCGTGTCCCCGCTATACTTTCGCCGAACGTGTCGTTTTGCCATATTCTTGGCAACTTTCGACAGCCAACCATGAATGTGGGGATGTTCCTCAAGGTCGCATTTTTCCACGGCAAAAGCGTAAACATCACTGATACAATCATCAATGTCTATGCTGTTTCCTTCGGGAATATTGCGAAAAATCGAGTTTCTGACAACATCGTAATACTCGGGTTCAGAGAAAATTTTTGTGATAAACTCGTTATGTCGCTTTATCGCATCCATGAGAACACCCCCTTTCTTGAAATTTATAAACGCTCGTTAAACCTCTTTAGTCCGTTGTTCGCAGAATGCCTTGACTATGTTTGCGAGAATTTCTCGGTCATCTCTCGTGAGTTCATCGGGGAGCGTTAGACCGTTTGTGCCGCCGCATTTATCGCAGAACACAGAAAAGCTGTCCCTACCGAGTAAATAGTCAGTAGACACGTTGAAGTAATCCGCAATTTCAGATAAAATCACGATATTAGGTATTGAATCGCCGTTTTCGTACAACATTACGGCTTGCCTTGCTATACCGAGGTCTTTAGCAAGCTGTGTCTTTGACAAAAACTTCCTTGCCCTCAAGCCACGGAGTCTTTCCTTGAATCCCATAGTCTGCCCCCCTTGTTATCTTTTTGCTTGCAAAAACGACTAAGATGTTTAACAAAGTGTACATCTTCTTTAACGAAATGTAAAAACGGGTCGTTTCTTGCGATATACAGTAAAGGGGTTGTGGACGAGCCACCGACATTGATTGCTTACAGGGCAATCGTCAAAGGGACTTTCTCAATGTGCTTGTTTGCTTTCCTTGCGTATTCTGATAACGCTACGTTGCCGCCGTCTGTAAGGAGCATTACGCTCCGATTCAACATGAAATGGTCAGTTTCTTGGTAGCAATTCTCGGTGTACCGTGTTCGTAGCATGGTCACCGAGGCGGCGGTTTCGTGTAGGTTGAAGTATCGCTCTCTGACTTCATCGCTCCACCGTGCGGCTTGCTCCTCATACGGAATGCAGATGTGAACTCTATGAGAAGAACCTTGTATCTGCCGCAAACCAGTGAGGATTTCCCCAGCCCAGAGCGGGATTCCGTACTCTGCGTTGATGAAGAAGTCGTTAATTCCGTTGTCGATGAGCGTTGCGAGTTTGTTGCTCAAAGACAATTTTAATGCGATACAATCGGGATGACGTTCATCTTGTCCGAATGGCAATTCATTGACAGAACCGCCCGACACCGTGCAGTAATGCATGAACTCGTATTGCATAAGCTAAACTTCCTATTCGATTTTTCGAGCGGTTTCGACACGCTCAAATAATATTATACACGAGTTTTTCGTAAATGTCAATGATTTACGGAAGAATTTTTGTACAAGCGGACTCATAAGGACTTTCTGAAATAAAATGTTTTTTCATACTGTTCTTGTGGACTTTAACAAAAGTTGACGAAATTTACGATTATGAATGGTGGTGGCGTGTATGATGTTTAGTTTAAGGATAAAAGAACTCCGTCGACAGGCAGACCTTAACCAACAGGAGTTAGCGGATAAACTTGGAATATCAGTTCACACTGTTTCGTCTTATGAGCGAGGCGTGAGTATTCCTGAAGATGAAACTAAATTGAAAATCGCAAAGCTATTTAATGTATCTCTTGATTATTTGTTTGGGTTAATCAAAATGCCATACAGTTATAAAAGAGAAAATACTATCTGCATTCCAATAAAAATTCCCGATGATGATTTGCGTAAAATACAGGAGTATGCGGATGTAATTATACAATTATCAGCAAAATCAAGAATAAAATAAAGTCATATAAGGAGAGCGATAATTATGCAAAATGAACGAATTGAGTTAATAAAAAGCGGAATCAACGACTCTTTCGCTACACAAAATATTACGGGAGCATACAATATAACTTATAGCAATTTTAATGTTGTGTTAGGGGCAAACGGCTCTGGAAAAACACGATTTTTGAATGCTATACGTGATTATTACACTAAAAGCGAAGATAAATTTGTACTTTATTTTAATTTTTCAAAAATTGAAAAAAATCAAGTAAGCGATGATGGTGATTATCAGGACAGCGATATTAATATAATTGATATGCTTAATGCTTTTTTTACCGAAAAAGATTATAACATGAACGGTTTCTTCGAAGGAATCCCTTGCCTTAACGATAAAATCATTGATATTTTCTATGAACTTTTCGATTTTAGAAGAACCGAAAAAGATTTGTGGAATTTCTTAATGGATGCATTAAGTCCTTTGGAGCGAAAAGCAAATGTCAGTAAAAATGGTTGGGGATTTGAAAGTCGCAAACACGTAAAAGCAGATATAGAACATGAAGAAACGAGTCTCAAAAGAGAGCCAACAACTATGCCCATCGATGATGCTTTACCGCGAATGTCAGACGGTGAGCGTGTCCTGTTTTATATTGCTTTCGCCTTACTTCTCATAGAAAAGGCAAAAAAACACTTTATTCCCCAAAACAATAAAACAGAATCTAAGAAAATCGTATTAATATTAGATGAGATGGATGGGAGATTACACACAAGGGCATTTATTGAAGCATTAAAGTTGCTTGCAAAAACAGCGAATGCAAGCGATACGTTACATTCGTGTTGGCTGTCAACACACACATTGTTTGCTTTACCACAATATGACTATGAAGATATCGTATATTTGCATAATAGTAATGTTCAAAAACGAGACAAGTCTCTTTATAATAGGATATTTGAAGATTTAGTAGGAAAGGATGAGTCCGTTGCTCAAATGCATTATGGTTTCAATACATGGCAGTATTTTAGGTATATTGCAGAGTGTTGCATTCCACCATCATGTGCAACCGCAAGACAAGATGACCCTCAATACTTAGAATTTAGAGAGCATTTTAATAGTAACGTAACCAAAAACGATAAATTTTCTGTATTGGATTATGGTGGTGGAGAAGGTAGAATGTGGTCAATTATCGAAATTTCTAAAAGTGGCGAATTTCCTTTAGTTGATTTAGATAAATTGGACTATTGTGTTTATGACAAATATGAGAATCAACCTACTGATAAAATCGGAAAATATAGGCACGTAATGAATTTAGCAAGCATGATTGAAGAAAACGAAAAATTTGATTGTGTTTTGATGATGAATGTCTTACACGAGATAAGCATTGTCGAATGGTTATCTACTTTTCATTGGATAAGCCATTTATTAAAGGACGATGGGCATTTAATACTTGGTGAGGCTACTGTTTTAACTCGTGGTGAGCAACCGTATAGTGAAGAAGGTTTTCTTTTGCTAAAGAAAGAGCAGATGAAAATGCTGTTTAAATTAGGCTCTCGCTTAAAAACCAAAGCGAGTTCAAACAGCATTGCGTATGCCATTCCTAAATCTACTATTACATCGCTAACATGGGAAAATATACATGATGTCATTGAGTCATTGAAAAACGCAGAATATCAAGGCTTGAAAAAGCAATATAATGACAATATAGCAAGAGCCAACGATTACAAGAAAACCAATCCTAATTCCGCATTCAAAGTTAGCACCGCTGTTCCGTTTTCACGTAAATATGCGTTTGTTTCTCAACACTATCAAAATGCTTGCTTTGCCTTAGATAAATTATACGAGTATTTTGGAGCAGAAGAATTTGAACAAGTAATTTCTAAGTCAAACATCAGTGTTGATGATTTATTACGTGGAAATGGTTGTAACGACAAATTAAGCGAGATGATTAATTTGTTCCCAAATAGTGGTACTCTTTATCTTACTCGTGGAAGAACACAATTGAAATCTTGCAATGCGAACGATGATAAAGACGATGCTTTGTGTGATGCAATATTCGCATTAAGGAACGCATTAACGTGTAATTTAAAGAATTTAAGCGATTATTACATTCTCATCGGAGATTGTTATAAAGCTGACAACAATATGCAAAAGGCACGGGAATATTATATAAAAATCCCCGTAAACGATAGACCGCCCCAAATTACAGCGTTTCTCATGGAAAATCCCGATGTAGAGTAAAATAACAGGAGGTATAAATAACATGACCGTTACAGATAACACGCAGGTAGAGGTTTTGTACAAAACCATTTCCGACCTTGAAAATTCATGCGATGAATTAAAAGGAAAAAATGCCATATTAAACAAAAGAAATGGTGCTCTTGTAACTGACAAGAAAAGATTACAGGAAACTTGCGAGGCACAACAACAAGAACTAAGTGAAAATAGCAAAAAAATAACTGAGTTAACAGCGTTACGTTATCAACTTGAGTTGAAATTAAACGATTCAAATAGTTCTATTAGTGTGATGAATGAAATTAGTAATCAAAATTCTGTTGAACATGAACGCGAGGTAAATAGACTCAAGCAAAAAATTAACGAATTAGAAAATTCGTTAAAAGAACGAAAATCAAAAGTATCTGAGCATGAATCAAAAATTGCTGACAATAAAAAGTCAATTATTTCGTTGGAAAGCACTGTCGACGTTTTGGAAAGCAAACAAGATATATCAGCTAAAGCGTTAAAGGAACTAAAAACAGAAAAAGGTAAACTATCCAGTGAAAATAGAGAATTAAATCTTGAAATTTTTTCTCTTAAGGTTAGGCTTTCTACTAAAGGCGTTGTAGTAACACTCGGTGTTGCAAAGTTGATTTCATTTATACTTCTCGGAATCAGCGTATTATATAACTACTTTTATTTTATAGAAGCGGTCTATCTATTGATTGGGATTTGTTCCTTTACACCGTGCTTTTATATGTATAAGAGGTGGGATTATGCCAATGGCGGCGAGAAAACATTAGCCGTTTTGTCTGTAATTACTGGACTCGGTTTAATTGCTGTTATTGTTTTAAACTTAACAGTCGGAGGAGGATAATACAATGTCGGAATCATCAAACCATCAAGACAACCAACCAAACAAACGCCCTAAATCTCAGGGGTTGTTTAGTAGTAGAAAAATCCATGAAGAAACATTAAATCAAATAGAAAACATTAGCGAAGAACTTTTTGGGTTTATAGAATTCTCTGAGGTAAAAAACAATGATTTAAAAACTGAATTTGGCGAAATGAAAAGCATATTTTGCGACAAATTTAATAAGCTTGAAGCATTAATTGAAGAAACTCAAAATGTAGTGCGACACGAGATTTCAAACCAACAAAATACATTGTTAGAAGAATTAAAGGGAATATGCGAATTCCAAAGCAAACAAAGCGATTTTCTAATCGAACTTGAGAAATTAATTAAATCTCAAATAACTACTGGCGAGGATGAACTAAAAGAAATTAGACAGCTAACCTCCGATATAGACAACTGTAAAAAAGACGTTATATCAAAAATATTGGAAAATAAAACAGAAAACCTTAATGTCATCAAAAGGTTAGAGTTACAATTGGCAGCAATTCAAGAGCAGAATGGAGTTTTGCTTATTAAATTGAATGAGTACAGTGAAGCGTTTCGCAAAAATCAAGAATTTCAAGAAAAAAATTCTTCTGACTCAGATAAAAAAGATATTCTTGCCTACAATATTTTGAAACCGAAATTTAATGAATTCAGAGAGTTTCAATTACCTATTAATTTTGATTCTGGAATTGGTGCTTTTGCAGCTACTTGTTGCAAAAAACATACAATATCAGCGATTTATGAGAAACTGGTAGGTATTGCGAGGAGCAATATTGATAGTCAGAGCATAAGTAATCTTAACTTGTTATTAGATTATTGCACTAATATATATAATCGTGTGAATGCCACTAATCTAACAAGGCAAAAAGTGCAGGTAGACGATGAATACCGCATGAGTTTACATCGAAAAAACGCAAACGACCCCGAATGCGGAGTTGTTATTAAAGTATTATTACAAGGAATTGTAAAAAGTGATACTGACATTTTTGAAAAATGCTATGCCGTTGTTGATGTAAGAAAGTAAAGGAGATAAATTCATGATTAAAAAAATTGATTTTATGTCA
>Ga0082212_10005240_pt1 | contig 17754 bp, 13 predicted proteins | sample TergutNt197P3_FD_71548 | JGI IMG/M metagenome (GOLD analysis project Ga0082212, IMG submission 71548) | Neocapritermes taracua P3 segment gut microbial communities from Petit-Saut dam, French Guiana - Nt197 P3 | ecosystem: Host-associated > Arthropoda: Insects > Digestive system > Gut ... | reverse complement strand
AGTATGAAGTCCTGATTTTTACGACTCCCCTCCCCTATGCGTATCACGCAAGGTTTCAAAAGCACGGCGGGCGGATGCTGCTCCGGCTTTATAAAGAAAGCCGGAAAGAGAATCGCAGGGAGACGCGGTATAATGTAAATCTCCCTGCGCTCATTGCGAGCCTTGTCTACGATGATAAGACTCATCCGATGCATACGCCGCTGAATGCGCAGCTTGTCAACATCAGCAAGAGCGGTATGCGTTTCCGCTCGGTCCACAACGCCCTGGTCGTCGGCAATAAACTGCAAATCCACTTAAAGATCGGTGATGATAATAAGGCGCTGACCGCCGAAGTGGTTTACTGCCTTGACTCACCGCCGGAATACTCAGAGTTCGGCTGCCGTCTGATAAACAAGGAGGTTCGCTAGTTGTGGAGTCAAAGGGTAATACAACTGCATCTGTAGATCTCCTTTACGACGGCATGGTCACTCCGCACAACATTTACTCTTCGGGCGGGGATGTCCTTCTGCTGAGGCAGGGAAGAACGATGCTTTCGTCTCAAATCGACGCGATCAAGCGTATGAATGCGGGGCAGAATATCATACGGGTCTCGTTTGAGACCCGAAAAATGCTTCTGGAGCATAACCTTTCCTGCAAGCTTGTGAGCCAAACGGAGCAGGAGTCGGAGCCGGGATATTCCGACGTCATTGACGAAACGCTAACCTTGCTCGAGGATATCGCTGAAGAAAATACCATTTCTCATGAGTCGCTCCATACAGCTTCCGAGGAACTCTCAGACTGGATCGAGAGTACGAGCCCGGACAGGATTCTGGACCTGGTCAACGCAATAGCGCCTGCGGACGAGTATCTGCAGCGCCACTGTACCGATGTCAGCCTGCTCAACGGCCTCATAGGGAAGTGGCTGGAGTTCCCGAAGGAAGACATAGAAACCCTGGTATTGGCCGGTCTGGTACACGATACCGGGAAGGCCCTAATCCCGAGTGAAATACTCAACGCACCCCGCAAACTTGCCGTTGCAGAGTTCGAGGTCATGAAGACGCATCCGGTGTTCGGTTTTGATCTGCTTCCCGCTTTCTCGGCCGCCGTACGCAACGGGGCGCAGGGCCACCACGAAAAGCAAAACGGGAAGGGGTACCCGTACGGCGTTTCCGGCGACGATATACCGCTGGTGGCAAGGATCACTGCTGTTTCAGACATCTATGACGCAATGGTTTCACGTCGTTCATACAAGAATCCGAATAATCCGTTTCACATACTCTCACTGTTCAAGACGCATTACATTACGGAACTGGATCCTCATATTGTCGAACTGTTTATCAGCAATATGCCGAACGAACTGTTAAATAAACCTGTTTTGCTTTCTGACGGAGAGATCGGCGCTATTCACGCGATAGACCCGGACGACATCGAGTATCCGTACGTCCGGGTGCATGGGCAGGAGATAAAGACAAGCAATCAATTGCATTGCGTGTATATGTACTTTGAAGAATGACGCGGCGCTGTGCGGACTGAGGTATATCCCTACTGCGGGATATACCTCAGAGAGTTGCAATATACCGATTATGCAAACGCGTATTTACTGATCAGCTCCGAAAACTCCGCGGGATCGTCAAGCGGAACGCCCGCAGTCAGGAGCGCCTGGCCGTAGAGCAGCTTCGAGTACCCGGCTGCTCTTTCTTTGTCGGCATCAAACGCGCTTTTCAGCGCTTCGAACGAGGGATGCCCGGCGTTAATCTCAAGAACGCGCTGGGCTTTCATATCGCCCATCATGGACGCGTCCTGACGGCCTTGCATCGCCTTGAAGTAGCGCTCCATTTCCAGGCTGATTTCCCCTTCGGCGGCGAGGCATACGGCGTGGCTCTTGAGTTTTCGCGAGAATCGGACCGCGGTGACCTTGCCTTCAAGCGACTCCTTGACGAACTCCAGGACGTCCTTGTTCTCAGTTTCCTTGAGCTCCGCTTCCTTTTTCTCCTCGTCGCTCTCAATTTCGAGGTCGCCGTCGTTAACCGAACGGAACTCTTTCTCCTCGAACTTCATCAGCGTGCGGACGACGAACTCGTCTATCTCGTCGGTCAGGTAGAGTATCTCATACCCCTTTTCGCGGACCTGCTCAGCTTGCGGCATTTTCTCAAGCAGAGCGACGCTTTCGCCTGCAGCGTAATATATGTATTTCTGCTCTTCCGGCATGTTCTTGATATACTGATCCAGCGGTATCAGCTTTTCTTCTTTTGACGAGTAGAACAGTATCAGGTCGGAGAGCAGGTCGCGGTTGACGCCGTATCCGTTCAGGATGCCGTACTTGAGCTGTACGCCGAACGCCTTGTAGAATTTCTCATACTTTTCAAAGTCGTTTTCCAACAGTTTCTTCAGTTCCGCCTTGACCTTTTTCTCAACGTTCGTCGATATGATCTTCAACTGACGGTCATGCTGGAGCATTTCGCGCGATATGTTAAGCGAGAAGTCAGGAGATTCGACGACGCCGCGCACAAAGCGGAAGTGCTCGGACAGCAGGTCTGCGCAGTGTTCCATAATCATGATTCCGGATGAGTATAGCTGCAAACCCGCCTGGTACTCGCGCGTAAAGTAGTCGTACGGAGCGACCGAGGGGATGAACAGCAGCGCGTTATAACTCACCGTGCCTTCCGCCGATACGCGTATGATCGCCGAAGGGTCTGTGTAGTCGGAGAACTTCTCCTTGTAGAATTCAATGCAGTCCTCGTCGGACGCGTCATTTTTCGCGCGCTGCCAGATCGGTATCCGGCTGTTGACGGTTTCGGACTCCGTGTAATCCTCCCATACTTTTTTCTTTTTACCGTCGTCGTCAGTCTCGTCGCTTTCGACCTGGCGGCTTTTTGTTACGTCCATTATGATCGGCCAGCGGATGTAGTCCGAATATTTCTTGATCAGGCTGTGCAGCGTATATTCTTCCAGATACTCGCCGTACTTCTCGTCGTCGGTATCCGGCTTTACTTCGATGATAATATCTGTGCCGACTGTATCCTTATCGCATGGCGATATCGTATACCCGTCCGAGCCTTCCGACACCCATTTGCTTGCCGTTTCGTCGCCATACGCGCGCGAAACGACTGTCACCCGCGACGCTATCATAAACGCGGAGTAGAACCCGACGCCGAACTGCCCTATGATATCGAGGTCCTCCTTCGACTCATCCATCTCGTTCTTAAACTGGAGCGACCCGCTTCTGGCGATGACCCCGAGATTTGACTCGAGCTCCGCCGCGGTCATTCCGACGCCGTTGTCGCAGATTTTCAGCGTCCTGCTTTCCTTGTCGGCGTCGATGATGATGTTGAAGTCGTCGCGGGTCATTCCGACCTTGTCGTCCGTCAGTGAGATGTAGCACAGTTTATCGATCGCGTCCGACGCGTTCGATATAAGCTCGCGCAGGAAAATCTCTTTGTGCGTGTAGATGGAGTTCACCATCAGTTCCAGTAAACGTTTCGATTCCGATTTGAACTGTTTCTTCGCCATTGCCGGGAAACCCTCCTTGAAAAAAACATATTTTCACGTTTTTCGGGGAATTCATTTCCCCGAAAAACACTCTTGACGAGCGTAAGCGCGAGTCCACGCTTGCGTGCAAGCGTGAGGGGGGTATCGGGCGGATTTCCGCCCGTATCTAGGGGGGACAGGTCCCCCCTGGAGTGTTATATCCGCATTTGCCTTCTTCGAGCCAGATTCAGCGTACCCTCGCTCATGTCGCCAACCTTTGCGAGTGATTTCGCGAGGCCGTTCGCTACGCAAAGATCCGCGTCGTCAGCGGTGTGGGTCGTTATGCGCGTTTGCTCCGCGATCAGTTTGTCAAACCCCCAGAGCAGGCTGTTTCCGCCTGTGATGATTATTCCGTTTTGCGATATGTCAGCCACAAGCTCCGGCGGCGTGCTCTCAAGGACATTGTGTACGCCGTCGATTATTTTTGCGCTGACTTCCTCGAACGCTTCGAGCGTTTCAGTCGAGCTGACCGCAACGACGCTCGGAAGCCCGGTCATAAGGTTCCGCCCCTTGACCTCCACGGCTACTGTGTCTGTGCGGGGGAAAACGCAGCCTATTCCTTTTTTTAGTTCTTCCGCGGTGGTTTCACCTATCAGAACGTTATGCTTGCGTCTGATATATTTGATCAGCGCGTCGTCAAACGCTTCGCCTCCCGCCTTCAGCGAAACGGACTCGACGACGCCCGACAGTGACAGTACGGCAATGTCCGTCGTACCGCCGCCGATGTCTATCACCATGTGTCCTTCGGGCTTTGAGATGTCGATCCCCGCGCCTATAGCCGCCGCGAGCGGGGCCTCCATGAGATACACTTTGCGCGCCCCGGCCGCTACGCCGGCGTCTATGACAGCGCGTTCCTCTACTTCAGTGATACCTGACGGGACTGATATTATGATCCGTGGCTTTATCAGCGAAAACGACAGCGCTTTTCGCACGAGTTCCTTCAGCATCCGCTCCGTCATGTCGTAGTCGGAGATCGCGCCGTCGCGCATAGGCCGGATAGCGACTATATTGCCCGGCGTCCTGCCGAGCATACGCTGCGCCGCCATACCGATGTTCAGGAGGCGGCCGGTGTTCTTGTCCATCGCGACAACAGAAGGTTCGCGTAGGATCACTCCCTTGCCGCGCGTTGATACAAGGACTGAAGTCGTCCCTAGGTCGATTCCTATGTCTCTACCAAAAAGCATAGTTTCATTCCAATCTTATTTTGTATACTAGCGTGCGTCTATATTCGCCACGCTAGTATTATGTGGAACAGTTCCGGATGCGGCGATAGCGTAACGCGCGCTCTCTTATTCAGCCCTCGCCAGCGCAGCGCATACTACTCTCTCCGCTCCCGCGTCCCGCAGGATGCGCGCGCATTCGTCAAGCGTGGACCCGGTCGTGACGATATCGTCGATGAGCAGGACGCACTTCCCCGCGATAAGCTCCGGGTCCACAGCCTCATAGGCGCCGCTTATGTTCGCCCGGCGCTCCTCTTTGCCCGCAAGTTCGGACTGAGCGGTGACGTCATGCGGTTTTGCGAGCGTCTCAATCGCAACGTCGCCGAGTTCCAGAGCGGTCGCAAGCGCCAGCAGCATGGCTTGATCGTATCCGCGGGAGCGTTTTCGCCTGGTGCTGAGCGGTACCCAGGAGATAATATCATACTTGATATGCAAATGCTCGCGGATACATTCCGCCAGAATCTTCCCGTATGCTCCGGCATAGGACGAGGCGCCCCGGAACTTGTAACGCAGGATCGATTTCCTCACTACGCCTTCATAGTTCAGGGGAGATATGCAGAAGTCGTGGATATCGCCTTCCCGCCTGCCGCCGTCCTTCGTAAAGGGCAAGTCTTCATCACACCGTCCGCATCGGGAGTTCGCGGTGTTTTGAACTCTTCCGCAGAAGACGCATTTCGGTGGAAACAGCAAGTCTAGTAATGAGGAAAAAAAGCCCATATGTCTCTCCGTCGGTATCTGTTCAGCGCCTTCGCTTTCTTCAGTCTCCCGTCAGCTTCCAGCCAGCCGCGCAGAAGCCCGCGCCAGTCCGCCATCCGTCTCCGCGCCGCCAGTCTCCCGCCAGCCTCCAGCCAGCCGCGCCGCACCCCCGCGCCAGTCCGCCATCCGTCTCCGCGCCGTCAGCCGGCGCCGGGCGCGCCGCTTACCAGCCTGTAACGCAAGCCGCTGTAACGTCTTTGGCGCTTGTCGTTGTTCACCATTTTCTCCATTGTCTCCGCGCTGCCGACAATTACCAGGAGCGACTTCGCGCGAGTCATCGCAGTATACAGTACGCTTCGCGTCAGGAGCTGCGGCATTGCGGGCGACATCGCAAGAATGACCGCGCTGTACTCGCTGCCCTGCGACTTATGGACGGTCATCGCGAAAGCCGGTTCAAGCTCCGGCAGTTGCTCAAACAGATAATCGACTAGTTTGTCGTCAAAGTCAACGGTGACGAGCTCTTTCCCGATATCGATTTTCGTTATGACGCCGACGTCGCCGTTATAGACACCCGTACCGTCGGCGCTCCCGTCCGGACTCTTCCAGATTATATCATAATTATTACGGATTTGCATCACCTTATCGCCGACGCGGAACAGGTACTCGCCCGATTGCTTTTCCCTCTTCATCACGTCGCCGGGGTTGACCGCCTCCCTGAGCCGCTCGTTGAGAAGAACAGTTCCGCCATCGTTTTTACGCGTTGGCGACAGGACCTGTATCTGCGACGGGTCGAGGCACATGTTCTTTGGAAGCCTTTCACTGTACAGCTCCGTGACCGTCTCCGATATCTGCGTCTCCGACTGACGGCGAAGGAAGAAGAGGTCGGGATACTTCTCCCGCAGGTCCGGCATTACGCCGTTATTGACGCTGTGCGCGCACCGTACAATGCCGCTGTCCTGCGCCTGCCTGAATATCTCCGACAGCGTGACCGTCGGGACGACGCCGCTGCGAATTATATCTGCGAACACGCTGCCCGGGCCGACGGGCGGAAGCTGATCCGCGTCTCCTACCATGATCAGGCGGCTGCCGCGCTTCATCGCTTCGAGGAGGGAGCGCATCAGCAGTATGTCTATCATTGAAGACTCGTCGACTATCACTGCGTCGGCATTGAGAGGGTTGCCCTCGTCATGGTCGAAAACGAGTTCGTCGTCGTCGTCGCCGGGAGCGGCGCCCAGCAAGCGGTGGATCGTAGCCGCGCCGCGGCCGCATGTCTCTGAAAGCTTCTTAGCCGCGCGGCCTGTCGGGGCGCATAACAACGTTTTAAGCCCGAGCGAATCGAACAGCGACAGTATACCGCGTACGGTGGTCGTCTTCCCGGTACCAGGCCCCCCGGTCAGAGCCAAAACGCCGTTTATCGCCGCAAACTCCAAAGCCTTCCGCTGCATGTCGGCGTATTCGATAGAGCTCTCGCGCTCGATGGTTGAGATGAGCGCCGGTATATCGTCCGGGCCGTTCGCCCGGCGCGCCATTTCCGATATCCTGCCGGCTGTATAGTATTCCGCTTCTCGCATGTGCCTCAGATAACACGCTTCCTCGCCGGCGACGGGCTCGCTGACTACGTCGCCGCACTCGCACAGCGCGTCGAGGGCTTCGACGACCGCTTCGCGGCCCGCGCCTATGAGCTGGTCGGTCGCAATAATCAGTTTTGACCTAGGGATAAACGTGTGTCCGTTATTCAGATTATATGCAAGCTCGTAAATAAGCGCCGCGGATACCCGCTCGGGGCTGTCGCTTGAGAAGCCGAGTTCCATAGCTATCGCGTCCGATTCCGAGAACTCGGCCCCGTACTTTTCCTGCGTAATGACGTAGGGGTTCTCCCGAATGGTATCAAGCGAGCCGACGCCGTGATCCTTATAAACGCGCACTGCTACCAGCGGTTTTATGCCGTATGCCGATAGAAAATCAACGAGCCTTTTCAGTTCCGCCTGACGGCGGAACCCTTCTCCTATCTTTCGCGCGCTTTTTTGAGAGATCCCTTTCACTGAAGATAGCTTCTCAGGGTCGTTTTCTATCACATACAGCGCGTCGCTGCCAAACTTGCTCACGATATCGCGAGCCTTTTCAGGCCCAAGATTCTTAACGATCCCCGACGCGAGGTAACGAAGTATCTCATTCTTGCTGTCAGGCGGCTTCGTCTCGAACGTATCCGCTTTGAACTGTCTGCCGTACTGGGGATGTACCGTCCATGAGCCTTGCAGGGTCAGGCGCTCTCCCGGAGACACGCCGGGTATGCACCCGGACGCGGTAACGGCGCCGTTTGACGTGTCCAGACGCAAAACCGAAAACCCGTTCTCGGCGTTTGTGAAAATGACGGCCGCTACAGCGCCTTCTATGTAATCGTTACCCATGCAATCAACCCGCTGTTTATGGAATTTCTGTATCTAATATGATCGTGACCGGGCCTTCATTCACCGAGCCGACGGTCATGTCAGCGCCGAAAGCGCCGGTCTCAACCGTAAACCCGGCCCTTCTGCACTCTGAAATGAACAGCTCATAGAGGGGGATCGCCGCGTCAGGTTTTGCGGCTGCTGTGAAACCCGGGCGGCGGCTCCTGCAGTCGGCATACAGCGTGAACTGCGATATGACAAGAAGGCTGCCTCCCGCTGCTCTGAGGTCGAGGTTCATCTTCCCGTCGCTGTCGCTGAACACCCGCAGATTACACACTTTTGCGGCGAGCTTTACGGCGTCCGCTTCTCCGTCGCCCTGCTTTACGCCAAGGAGGACGAGGAAACCGCGGCCTATCCTTCCCGCTGTCTCACCCCCGATCTCAACTGACGCCGACGACACCCTCGTAACAACTGCCCGCATAGCCTGCAACTCCTCGCGCAACTCTCCGCTCCTACCCTATACGCTCCTACCCTATACGCTCCTACCCTATACGCCGGATGTCGGTAACGCCCTGCACCGACATCAGCCTGGCCATCGCGGAGATCAGCTCGTCCCGGTTCTTCACGTCGACGACAACGGACACGGCTATGACCGCGCCGTCTATCTCCCTTGCGGTGAACGACGTGATCTTCATATTGAGCGCGTTAAGGATTGTAGCGATATCGACAACTAGGCCCGTCCTGTTACCGGATGTTATCCTTATCTCCGTCTGGTAGGCAAACCCGCTGGTATCGCCCCACGAGACGTCGATCCATCTTTCCGCCTCGCCGGGCGTTTTCTCAGATTTGATATAGTTCCCGCAATCCCTGCGGTGGACGGAAACGCCGAGTCCGCGGGTTATGAACCCGGCGATGAGATCTCCGGGGACAGGCGCGCAGCAGTGCGCGAACTTGACGAGGCAGTTGTCGACGCCCTGAACTATGACGCCGTATACCGGCTTCAGATGCGGTTCGGGCTCTTTGACCGGTTTTTGCTGCTCTTCTTTCTTCTTCGTCTTTATCGCGGAACGCAGCTCGTCGCGGATCCTGTTTACGACTTTCTGCGAGGAAATGCCGCCATAACCGATCGCGGCGTAGAGTTCGTCTATCGTCCCGAACGCCAGCCGTTCAAGGACCTTCTGCAGAGTCTCGTCTCGCGTGACGTCCGCTATCTGGATGTTCGCGTGACGCAGCTCGGCTTCAAAGGCCATCTTACCGTGGACTATGTTCTCTTCGCGTTTTTCTTTCTTGAACCATTGCCGGATCTTGTTGCGCGCCTCCGGGCTCTTTATAATGTCGAGCCAGTCGCGGCTTGGCCCCTTCGCGGCGTTTGACGTGAGCACTCTGACAATATCGCCGCTGTGAAGCACATGTGTGTAAGGTACCATCCGCCCGTTTACGATAGCGCCGGTCATTCTGTTCCCGATCTCCGAATGGATACAGTACGCGAAATCGATTGGAGTGGAGCCTGCAGGAAGGCTTTTTACATCCCCGCTCGGTGTGAAGACAAGGACCTCGTCGGCAAACATATCGACCTTCAACGCGTGCAGGAAATCCTGAGCGTCGCTGTCCTGCTGCGACTCAAGCAGACGCCTGACCCAGGCGAACTTCTCCTCGTCGGCGACCTTTCCGTCTTCGCCTTCCTTATACTTCCAATGCGCCGCTATACCGTACTCCGCGGTCTGGTGCATTTCCCACGTTCTGATCTGGACTTCGAACGGCACTCCGTCGCCGCCGATGACGGACGTATGCAGGCTCTGGTACATGTTCGGCTTCGGCGTACTGATATAGTCCTTGAAGTATCCGGGTATCGGATGATAGATATCGTGTATGTGTCCAAGCACGTTATAGCAGTCGGCGATATCGTCGACGATGACGCGAAAAGCGTACAGGTCCATCACTTCGGACAGTTCCTTGTTCTGGCTGTATACCTTGCGGTATATGCTGTACATGTGCTTGATCCGCCCTGAAACAGCGCACTTTATTCCGAGGTCCTTAAGCCGCTCCATTATACGCGCCTGTATTTTATTGACGAAATTCTCATCCTCGGCGTGTCTGAGCTTCAGTCCTTCGCGTATAGCCTCGCAGCCAATCGGGTCGAGATACTCTATCGACAGGTCCTCGAGCTCCCATTTTATTTTCTGCATGCCCAGCCTGTGCGCTATCGGGGCGTACATCTCTATAGTCTCGAGGGCTTTTTCTCTCTGTTTTTCCGGCGACTGGTACTCCATAGTCCTCATATTATGGAGCCTGTCGGCGATTTTGATCAGGATAACGCGAATGTCTTTCGCCATCGCAATGAGCATTTTCCGCAGATTCTCCATCTGCTCTTTTTCTTTGCTCGTATACGTGACGCGGGTCAGTTTCGTAACGCCCTCGACTATTTCCGCTACATCCCTGCCGAAGAGTTTTTCGACTTCCTCATAAGACGCGCCGGTATCTTCAATGCAGTCGTGCAGGAGCGCCGCGCAGATCGAGTCCTCGTCAAGCCCGATCTCCAGCACTATCTCTGCGGAGGCGAGCGGGTGCGTGATAAACTCGGTCCCGTCCTTGCGCAGTTGCGTGCCGTGGGCCTGACGGGCATACTCGAACGCAGCCCGGATCCGTTTCAGATCCGCGCCGGGATTGCTTTCGCTTATAACCGTTTCAAGATGACGGTATCTCTTGGTAATATCATCCATTGTTTTCTTTTATATCGAAGACTTGCAGCTGCACGTTGCTGCGGCCGCGGAACTCGTTGATCTGCGGCTCAAACACAATGTCTACGCGCATACCCTCGCTGACGTCCAAATGTTCCGTCGCCATGGCAAAATAAATGCAATCCAGGCTTTTCCCGGACTTTTCTATCTTCAGCCGGGTATGCTTGCCCGATCCGATGGAGCTTACCATTGTGAGTACGGCGTCCTGTATGCACAGCAGCGGCGGAGTGTTGCCGTTGCCGAAAGGCTCCAGTGATTCCAGCGCTTCTACATTCCTTATATTCAGCAGCTCCGGCTTCTCAACGACAAAATCGATGCGCAGACCCTGCGCGGGCAGATCCGCCAGGCTGTCCCGATAGCAGTTCCTGATATGCTCCGCAAGCTGCCCGATATTGCCCTCGGCAATGGTGACGCCTGAAGCCATATCGTGGCCGCCGTAATTGTACAGCAAATCCTCGCAGGAATGGAGCGCTTTGTAGATCCCGAATCCGCCGATGCTTCGGCACGACCCGCGGCCGACGCCGTCTTCATCTATGCTGATGATTATCGCCGGTACGAGATAACGCTCCGCCATCTTCGCGGCGACGATACCGGTGACGCCCTGATACCAGCCCCGCTTTGCGAGAACGATCGGACCGTCGGGGCTTTCTCCGGGCAGCATGGCGACAGCCTCCCCGAAAATCTCCGTCTCAAGCCTCCGCCGCTCCGAGTTGAGATAGCTAAGCTCTGCCGTCAGCCGCTCCGCTTCAGCGCTGTCCTCCGTGAGCAGCAGCCCGACGGAAAGCTCCGTCCGCCCCATCCTGCCGGCCGCATTAAGCCTTGGGGCCAGAATAAATCCTACTGTTGCCGAGTTTACTCTCTTGTGCATGGAGTAGGTTTCTCTTAACAGATAAAGGAAGCCTACCCTCGGATTCCCATTCAGATTTCGCAGTCCGCGCCTTATCAGCTCGCGGTTCTCGCCCGTAACGGGCATAACGTCGGCTATCGTACCGACCGCGACAAGATCGCCGAAACGCAGGAGCATCTCGTCCGTCGTCGCTTCGCGGTCGAGAGCGCAGACCAGCTTGAAAGCGACGCCCACTCCGGCCAGCGCCTTGTTCGGATATCCGCAGTCGGGCCGCTTTGGGTCTAGGACGGCGTCGGCGGTCGGCAACCGCGCCCTGCATTCGTGGTGATCCGTTATGACCAGTCCCAATCCGAGGCTGCGGGCATACTCCGCCTCTTCTATGGCGGTTATTCCGCAGTCAACTGTAATAATCAGGTTAACGCCGCGCGACTTCAGCATATCTATTGCCTGCATGTTCAGGCCGTAGCCCTCGTCCATGCGGCTCGGGATGTATATCTCGTAATCGGCGCCTCTCGAACGCAGCCAGGTCGTCAGGATCACGCATGAAGTCATTCCGTCCACGTCGTAATCGCCGTAGACGGCGATCCGGTCGCCCCTGTCAATTGCGGCAAGTATGCAGGCGACCGCTTTATCCATGTCGGTCATAAGGAAAGGGTCGTATATCATTAAATTACCGTCGCTCAGAACCGCCCGCGCGTCGTCGACGCTGCTGACGCCTCTTGAAGCAAGAAACACGGAAATAAGCGGATTGATACCCTTATGGCAGAAGTCCACTGCCGTATCTCTGTCAAACCCGTTTATTTCCCAGTTTCTAAACCTCATACGATACCGCTCCTGTCCTCTTACGCCGATACGCGGCGATGCGATCTGTCCTCTTGCGCAGGCGCCCGGCAACTTATGCCAGCGTGCGCAAATATTTCGCACGCTGGAAAAGGCTACTCCGCTCCCAGCCCCATACGGTCCTCCATGAATAAACGCTTGTCCATTTCCTTTAGCTGCGGACTAATGAGCGGCGTGAACTCCATCTTGCCCAGCACGTCTTTTTGCATGTCGACGCCGGGCGCGATCTCGGTCAAGGTCACGCCCTCCGGCGTCAGGCGGAACACGGCGCGCTCGGAGATATACATAACTTCCTGCCCGTTTTTGAGCGCCTGAGTCCCGGAAAACGTTATCTGCTGCACTTCCCTGACATATTTGATCTCCGAGCCGTCGCTGTCTATCCTGAGTCCGCCGTCGCCGATCTGTATTTCCGGCTTTGGCCTGCCGGCGGTAAACATACCGACGAAGCAGACTTTTTTCGCATTCTGGGAAATGTCTATGAACCCGCCCGGGCCCCCGCTGCGGCCGGCGAACTTCGAGACGTTGACATTCCCCTTCTCGTCGATCTCGGCGGAACCCAGAAACGTCATATCAAGCAATCCGCCGCCGTACATATTGAGTATGTCGGTCTGGCTGTAAATGGCTTCAGCGTTCGCTACGCCGGGGAAAGCAAGCCCGTCCTGAATGGTTCCGCCCATAGGACCGGACTCCACGGACGTCACAAAACTGCCGGAGATACCTTCTTCCTCCGCGACGCTGCTGATTGCGGCCGGTATCCCGACGCCGCAGTTGATGACGGCGCCCGGCGTCAGTTCCATTGCGCCGCGCCTCGCGATTATCTTTCGCAGGTCGAGCTTCATCGGCGCCTCGACGCCCGCGGCGGTCCTGAGTTCGCCCGTAAGTTCCGGCCTGTACTTTGGGGTGATGTAGCACTGGCGGTGATTGTCGGGGTTTTGCGCTTTGACGATGTAATCTACGAAACTGGAATGGAACCTCACGCTTTTGGCCGGGATCGACCCGCGTTTTACTATCTCGGCGACCTGAACGATGATCGTTCCGCCGTTGTTCCTTGTTGCCGCCGCCATTTCCAGCTCGGCGCCGACAAGCGCCTCCTGTTCTATGGAAATATTTCCGTCTTCGTCGGCGTATGTGCCGCGGATAAAACATATATCAGGCTTAAAAGCTTTATAGAACAGATACTCCTTGCCGTCGATCTCCATCAGTTCGACTACCGGGCCCCTCTCCTGAGCGACTTGATTGACCGCGCAGCCTTCGAACCGTGGGTCGCAAAACGTACCGAGGCCGACCTTCGTGATTAGCCCCGGCGCCCCGCCGGCTATTGCGCGGGTAAGGTTGAGAAGGACCCCCATAGGGTACAGATAACCGGCTATCTTGTTCTCCTGGATGCTGTAGCCTATAGCCCTCGCGTCCGCGAGCGCGATCCTGACCGACGATATGCACCCCTCCGCCCTGAGCAGGTTCAAGCCTACGTTATAGCCCTTCAGCGGTTCATGGCTCTCGGACTTATCGCCCGGCGTTATCCCGCTGACTATCGTCAGATTTCCGGGACTGCGCGTATTCTCGTATCTTGCGGCAAGCCCGATCAGCAGTTCCTCAGGGCTGCCGTATGTGCTGAAACCTCCCAGCATCAGGGTCATTCCATCGCTGACATGGCTGACCGCTTCTTCAACAGAGACAAATTTTGCCATTGGCGACTCTCCTTGTTATTATACTAACGTGAGGGCTGCGCAAATATTTACGCACGCTGGTATACCTTTACTTGTAAACGTCTTTCGCTTCCGCGTACTCAGGATTCATCACCACGGAGAAGTGGAATATCGGCTTATTGACTTCCATTATCCGCATCGGATTATGCGGAACGTCTCCCGGAACGAATATCAATGTGGACTTTGTTAGTTTATGAGCTTCGCCGTTGATTGAGAACTCTATCACTCCGTTCAGGTTGTACGGGTCGTCGGGGTTCGAGCCGTAAAACCCTATAAGCTCGCTGTACCCGTGCTGATGCTCCGTGAAGATGGGGTCGCGCTCCGGAACGGCAAAGTACCAGGCTGTGTTCATCTGGAACGCTCCCGGGCAGACGTTGCTGTCCATCCAAAGAATACGGTTTGAGAACTTCTCGTAGATCACCTTGAAGTCGGGATCCATCATATTCGCCGGGGCCTGCAGCTCCTGCACAAAATATTTGCCGTATTCGCCGCCAATATTATTATCGTATACCATTACTGATCCTCCTTAGGCAAATCCCAGTTGATGAACTTCCAGTACGGGGCGTTCACGCGCTCCTGATACGCTTTCATATCGACTCCGTTCCAGTCGTAGAAACCTGTTTTACTCTCGGCGCGGGCGCCCAGGTCGCCCCTCGCGATGCGGTCGGTGATCGCGGCCGGCGCGCTGTCGATGTTGCTCAGGGTCGGGAACACCGTGTTGCATGTCATGATATTGAGATTAAGCCCGCCGTTGTCGAAATGTTCGTACATTCCGATCGAGGTATAGCGCGGGCAGAAGCTGTAATTGAGGCAGGTGTCGACGTCGCGCGGCTCGCAGATTCCGCTCTCTACCAGGTTGAGCGCCTCGCGCCATAACGCGAACTGCAGCCTGTTGCCGATGAAACCGGGCGTCGGCTTTTTCAGGATGACGGGCTTGCGGTCGAGCGATTCCAGAACTTCCTTCGCAAACTCGAGGACGCCCGGCGCCGTGTCCTTTCCGCCGCACAGTTCAAAGAACGGTACCATGTGCGCCGGGTTGAACGGATGCGTGACAATAAGCCGGTCTTTGTATTTAGTCATCTTTTCAGCCATCATATCAGGCGTGAAGGACGAGCTGACGGAGCATATTGCCTTAACGTTCGGGCATGTCGCCTCTATTTGGGCCAGTATCTCGTATTTGAGATCGAGTTTTTCCGTGACGCATTCGAAGATAATTTCACAGTCGGCGATCTCGCCAATGTCGAGCGTATATTTCAGGAACTTCTCACAGACCGACGTTTGGTTTTCCGGCATCAACCCCTGATCGATCATCTGCCGGAAATAGTTGTCATACGTCTTTTTATACTCGGGGATCATCTCGGCGCGCCGCGCGATGCAGGTCGTTTTGTAACCATGCCCGGTCGTGAGCACCGCCATACTGTCGCCGATCATTCCGAGCCCGATGATCCCGATGTGTTTTACGCTGTCAGGCTTCATATTACAAAATCTCCTTAATTCTTTTTACAGCGGCTTCAGCCCGATCATTTCCCTTGCTTCTTCAGGCGTCGCGACGTCCCATTCCAGTTCGCGGATGATGCGGGCCATACGCTCAACGAGCTGCGCGTTGGACGTAGCGAGCTCACCGTAACGGTACTGGATGTTGTCCTCCATGCCGACGCGGGCGTGGCAGCCCTTAAGGCACCCGTATGTAACGCCGGTAAGCTGGCTGGCCGCGATCGCCATGGTGGTCATGTTTACGGGAGTAGCCCCGGCGTTGCGGAGTATGAGGTCAATCATATAGTCGTGATTCGGCTGAGTGTAGGAGATCGCGCCCTGGCTTACTTTGTTCATCCCCATGACCAGCGTGATATTGACCGGCTCCCCGGGATCGTCCGTCAGCTTGCAGACGCCGGCAGGGACGAGGTGCTGGAACACATCCTCGACGGACTCAAGGTTGAACGCTTCGATCTCCGGCTTGATGCCGAGTTCTCTCATGCGCAGGCCGTGTTTGATCAGCCATTCGCGCTCCCAGCGGTAAATGAAGCACAGGTCGCCCCAAACCGTTGTGATCAGCGAAGTGTCGAGCGAACACATCTCGGGCAGAGCGCCCTTAATGCTGTCGTCGTACAACAGAGCAATGCCGTCGTCGGCTTCCGAGCCCGGCTTGGTCGCGGGGGCGGTCGAGTTCTGTGTGATGAGGCTGCACTTTGCGCGGACGCCGCTGTTGATCTCCGCGAAAACCTTCGGGTCGTTGCATGAGTTGCCGTCTTTGTCGCGCGCGTGGACGTGTACTATTGCCGCGCCGGCGTTGTAGCAGTCATAGGCCGACTGGATGATCTCCGACGGCTGCTCCGGCAGACCGGGATTTTGCGCCTTGCCCTGAAAGTTACCTGTCTGTGCTACTGTAATGATCACTTTTCTCTTGCTTGCCATAATCTTTGATCCTTTCTAAAACATTGATTCATAAATAGTTGAAATTGACCATAATTATACAGTCGCCATGATTGTTTGTCAAAAGATTCTTATGCGAAAAGCAGTTACGCGTTAAAAAAACTCTTGCATAAACCGCAGCGCGGTGTTAGAATGACTTTCCCGCTATCGTTCCGCGGCTTACCCGCGTAAACGTAAGCGCGAGCGTAGCCAGTTGCTGTGAAAGGAGGCGCCTAATCAGAAATGCCTAATATTAAATCTTCATCCAAGAGAGTGTTGCTTACGCAGAAAGCAGCCGCAAAGAACAAAGCGGCAAAATCGCTTATGAAAACCAACATTAAGAAATTTGACGCTGCAGTTACCGCAGGCGACCGCGAATCAGCCGAAAGCGCTTACAATGTCGCCGTCAAGACTGTCGACCGCGCGGCGACTAAAGGTCTTATCCATAAAAACAAGGCCGCGCGCAGAAAAAGCGCGTTGACGCTTAAGCTCAACGGGATGTAGCGGTAAGGAACTGTTCCTGAGCGCCGATCAAAACTGAAATGGAAAATGAAGCCATTATTGAAGTAACGTCGATACTGCTGCATTTTCCATTTTGAATTTTCCGGAAACCTCCGTTTAGCCGATGCAGCGGCTGAAGCAAGAGGAAGCGCGACAGTGACCTGTTTAACCCTCAAGTGGGGGGAAATATCGAAAATTACTTGATTTTTGCGTATGCTCATGGTAGAATATTCCCTGAACTTCCTGAATTCATTCCTACCAGGGCTCCTGGTCCGCCGCTCCTTTAAGGTTCTTGACTCGAAAGGACAATCAATATGAATTCCGCAGCCGATGTATGGAACAAGGTTCTTAACATACTGAGCGCAAACTTATCATCCACCGCGATTTCCACATGGTTTGACGATTGCCGCGCCGTAGAGCTGTCCGGCCGCCGCCTGTATCTCCATACGCCGTCGGTTTTCAAGAAGGGCATCATCGAAGACCGTTTTGCCGGAATGATCAAAAGCGTACTCAGCGATCTGTTCTCCGGAGACATGGACGTCGTCATACTCGACGACGAGGGGCTCGAGCTCCTGAGCGAAGCGGCCAGCGACCCTGACAACCTGAATGCCGACGAGTACACGTTTGAACATTTTGTCGTCGGAAACACCAACAAATTCGCTCATGCGGCTGCGCTCGCCGTCGCGGAAGGACAGCAGAAACATAATTTCAACCCTCTTTTTATATACGGCGAGTCCGGCTTGGGCAAAACCCATCTGCTGCACGCTATCAGGCACTCGGTCGAGAGCAACTTTCCACATTTCCACATCATATTTGTAACAGGCGAGGATTTCACAAACGAATTGATCGGCGCCCTGAAGCGCGAAAAGAACGTTGAGTTCCGGGAGAAGTATCGAAACGCCG
>Ga0082212_10005239_pt1 | contig 17754 bp, 14 predicted proteins | sample TergutNt197P3_FD_71548 | JGI IMG/M metagenome (GOLD analysis project Ga0082212, IMG submission 71548) | Neocapritermes taracua P3 segment gut microbial communities from Petit-Saut dam, French Guiana - Nt197 P3 | ecosystem: Host-associated > Arthropoda: Insects > Digestive system > Gut ... | reverse complement strand
GGGCACGGCATAGATGAAGGTTGCCCATATGTCAAAGGTTCCGAAGTGGTCAAGATGGTCCGCGTCCTGGTGCAGCTTGATATATGGGGAAAAGAGACCGCGCCCGGAAGTTCTGTCGTCGTGCACTCTTATGATTTCACAGATTTCGGCCAGTTCCTCATCCGTGCAATAGGGAGCCAGGGACCCTCGGGCTTTCGCCGCGCCTTCCTCGGCATGGCGGTCGGTTCCATTCATGACATCGTGAAACCACGCGGCGACAGTCATGATATCATCGTGGCTGCCGTCATTCGGCAAAATAAGCTTTCTAAGTTTTAGGGCTAACGCCGCGACGCGCTGGCCATGATAGTATTTGTTTCCCTTTTCTTTGAATTCGTGGCTGCGTTTGTTTCCCATCAACTCAAACGCCAGATTGTTGATTGCGCGCATATCCATCGGAATCACCTCTCCCGCGCCATGGCTTCCTCCAGCGCCAGCGCCAGCTGGTCCGGGCAGGAGGTCGCCTTGCTGCCGCAGCGGGTGCCCTTGAATTTCGCGATGACGTCCTCGGCGCGCATGCCCTCAACGAGCCGCGAAATGCCCGAAAGGTTGCCCGCGCAGCCCCCGTTGAAGGCCACCGAGCGGATCACGCCGCCGTCGAGATCGATGGTGATATTCCGGGCGCACACGCCGGTGGGTTTGTAGGTGTAGGTCATGATGGGTCCTCCAAATCTTAATCCCCGGCGATCAGCCAGAGCAGTTTCCATTCGCCGTCTTTCTGCTCAATGCAGAGCCGGTAATCTATCGGTGAGCGGAGAAATTTCTTTTGTATGTAGCCCGTGCTGCCCGAGAGCGTCGTTACGCTCACAAAGTCTTCAGGGCCTTTATCCCAGAACGCATCGCTGTGATGAAATTCGAGGATTCTGTAGTCCAATTTGGTGACCACTTCGGATTCGGCGTCCTCTTCCTTGTAGACCGGCACGCCTTTGTCAATCACGACATAGAAGCCGTATCCGTCAAGCCCCTCAAAATCTCTCTGAAAGGTATACGGGGCCACGAAGAACTTTTCATAGCTGGGGTAGTCTTTACTTGTCTTGGGGTAATAGACCCCGCCCAGCGCGACGATCTCATCCAGCACGGCCCACAAATTCTGGCTGTCCCAATACGTATGAAAATACTCTTTTCCGGGGTCGCCGCCAAAGCTGGACATCACCTCATCGTCGAGGATGCCGTCGATAAACCGCATATCTTTCTTGCCTACGGCGGCGGCAAACTCGTTATAGAACGTTGTGAACTCGGCGTCGAAGTTCTCCTTTGGCGGGGGCAGCTTGTGCTCCGTCACGGAGAACATCGTGGCCCATTCTATGGGCGCTGGCTCCGTGGTCGTGATGGGCGCTTCTGTTGGTATAGCAGTAATAAGTGCCGTGGTCGGCGCGTCCGGCGCTTGCCCGCAGGCCGCCAGCAGAAGCGTGATGGCGATGCACAAAATCAACAGCTTTTTCATAAAACAGTCCTTTCTATTCCGCTTTCAGTACCTTTCTGAACACCGCCACGTGCGTGGTGGAGATGAATTTGTCCGCGTGCATGGAGCCGAAGAACCAGCGCTTGAAGGTGCAGCACCGGCCCAGCTCCTCGAAGAAGGTGTTCAGCCCCGTGACCTCTCCGCCGGCGGAGGCGGTCAACTGTTTTAGCTGCAAAAACCCCTTGATCTTCATGGGCGGCTCGTGGGTGACGATAAAATCCACCTGCCCGCGCACGCGCTCGATGTTCGCCGCCGCCAGGTCGAACTCCTCACGGGAGGGGATCTCCCAGCAGGAGCGGGCGTCGTCCGGGGGACGGAAGTCGTCATCGGGGCTCACCCCGCCGCCCATGGCGAACACGGTCTTGCCCTCTATGGTGTAAATTTCGCCGCGCAGCAGGTGATACAGGTTCCCGCAGATATGCCGCGCATGGGCCCCGCCCCATTCCTCCACGGGGTATTGCCCCAGCAGGGCGAAGTTTTCGTGCACGCCGTCGATGAAGCATACGTTGTATTTCAGCTTGCCGATCTTCTTCAGCGCGGCCAGCTCGGCCTTCGAGCCGTCCCAGACGAAGCCGAAATCCCCGCACACCAGCAGGGTATCGCCCTTTTTCAGCTGCTTCATCTCCTTGGCGGCGAAGCGCTCCATATCCCCGTGCAGGTCCCCGGTGACGTAAATCATGGCAGTGTACCCTCCGCAAAATCAATACTTGACGGTCTTTGGTTTTCCCGTGTAGAGCAAAGAACAGAAGAACGAGGTCAGCGGCACCACCGCCAAGACGCTGAGGCAACCCGCTAGGCACTGCAGGATCGCCACGGCGATGGCCTCCCGGTTCACCATATAGGTCGCGTTGGGGGCATACTGGATCGTCACCAGCAGGGAGGCCATGGATTCCCCGATGTAGGCCAGCACGAGGGTGTTGGCCATAGTGCCGATCAGGTCCTGGCCGATGCCCCGGCCCGCGTGCGCGAGCTCCTTGGCCTGGATGCCGGGGCTGCCTTTCCGCAGCTCGTATAGCGCCGCGGCGATGTCCATGGCCACGTCCATCAGCGCGCCCACCGAGCCGATCAGGATCATGCAGAACACCGTGGCCCGGATGTCCACCCCCATGGCCTTCAGGTAGATGGCTTCCTCGTCCATCAGACCGGTGATGTGCATGGGCCGGTTCGCCAGCAGCATGACGGCCCCCGCGCACAGCACGCCGCCGAAGCACCCCAGGGCGGCGGCGAGGCTCTTCGGGCTGGGCCCCTGCACGATCAGCAGGTTCGTCACCACGATGTAGACGCAGATCATCAGCGACCAGAGGTAGATGTTGCGCCCCGAGAGCAGGGCGGGCACCAGCACCAAGAAGATTGCCGCGATGGAAAAGACGAAGGAGAGCAGGGTGTCCGCGCCCTTCTTGCGCCCGGAGAACACCAGCAGCGCCGCGAACAGCAGGCCCAGCAGGATCAGCGGCGTGGTGCGCACAAAGTCGCACAGCACGTAGCTGGACGCCCCATCGATCTTCTGCACGTCCAGCAGCACCGTGTCACGGGCCTTCACCTGAGGCAGCGCCAGGCCGTATACGCTGTCCAGCTGCTGCATGCAGGTCAGGGTCATGCCCTTCAGGCGGCCGTTCAGGGCCTTCGCCTCGAAGGTGACGGTGGTGAGCACCAGGCTGTCGTCCTCGTCGCTGTACCGGTCCTCCTCCACGCCGACCACCCGCAGGGCGCGCGCCCGGATCAGCTCGGCCCCTTCCTGGGCGAAGACCCCCTGGCCCGCCGCCCGGTTGCCCAGAACCAGGAACACCGCGGCGAGCAGCACGGTTGCGATATAGGAGGCGGGGGGCATGGAGGGCTTGCGCAGTTTCATTGCAACGGCTCCTGAAAAAAATTCACGAAAAAAGCATTTCCTTTTTCACAGCAATATGATATAATATATGCTGGATTTTATTATACTATATTTCGGGGCAGGTTGTCTATGGGAATTTATAAAAAGTCGAAAAAACTTTTCTTGGCAGTGGTACTGGGCATGGCCATTCTGGCGGGGAATCTTCTCCCGGCCGGGGCGGCGTTCAATAACCTGCTCAGGGATGTGAAGATCTCCGGGGTGTCCGAGATCCTGCTGCTGCAGAGCCTGGACGACGGCAGCGTCATCTTCAGCCGGGGCGAGACCCGGCGCACGGCCCCCGCCTCCATCACGAAGATCATGACGGCCATCCTGGCGCTGGAGCACTGCACGGATTTCGATGAAATCGTCGAGACGCCGGCCTACTGCCTGGAGCTGCTCTACGGCACGAACAGCTCCAACGCGGGCATACGCATCGGCGAAAAGCTTACCGTGGAGCAGCTGCTCTACTGCCTGTTGCTCAACAGCGCGAATGAGGCTGCCCTCGTGCTGGCGGACTGGGTCGCCGGCAGCCAGGAGGCCTTCGTGGAGATGATGAACGCGAAGGCGCGGGAGCTCGGCTGCGAGGACACGCACTACACCAACGCCCACGGCCTGGACGACGAGGAGCACTATACCACCGCGGCGGATATCGCGAAGATCGCAAGCTACGCCCTGGGCAAGGAGTTCAAGGGCGCGGCCATGTTCGAGAAGATCATCGCCACGGTGACCTGCGAGCTGCCCGCGAACAACAAGCACGACGCGGCGCGCACGCTATTGAATACCAACCGCATGCTCAATAAATACTACCCGGACTACTACAGCCCCTACGTCACGGGCGTGAAAACCGGCTCCACCCCCGCCGCCGGGGACTGCGTGGTGGCCCGGGCCTCCCGGGGGGGATATAACTATCTCTGCGTGGTGATGCGCGGGCAGAAGGCCGTGGTGGGCAGCGAGAGCTACCTGAAGAACACCGCCTTCGTGGACGCCAAGGCCCTGTTCGAGTGGTCCTTCGCCAACATCCGCCTGCGGCAGGTGACGGAAAAGGGCAAGGCCGTGGCGGGCGTGCCCGTGGAGATGGCGCGCAACGTGGACTATTTGCAGCTGGTGCCCGAGGAGGACGTCTACGCCTTGGTGCCCGAGGGCATCGACAGCGGCAACGTCTACGTGGAGCCAATCGACGTACCCGAGAGTGTCACGGCGCCCATAGAAAAAGGGCAGCCCGTGGCGACTGCCCGCGTCCTCTACGCCGGTGAAGAGTTTGCCCACGTTTCGCTCGTGGCCGCCGAGGACATCGGCCGCAGCGCCTCGCTGTATCTGATCAGCTTGGCCAAGCAGGCCGCGCGCTCCATCATCGCCAGGGCGCTGCTGGCGGCCGTGCTGCTGGCCGCGGGGATCTACCTCGGCACGATACTGTGGAATTCCTACCGCAGGTACCGGGACAGGCAGCTGAAGGTGGTGCCGGATATTATGCCGAAGAAATGACCGTCGCCACCGTTTTCTCGTCGTACTGCGAGGAGATCACATTCCCTTTCGACAATCTTGAATAGATGCCATATGGCCTTTCGTTGTAGCAGAACACACCCGTGATGTTACAGAAGGGCCTTGTCTTTGGCTGTTCGTCGGTGAAGTCGATGTTGGTCGACCGGTAGGGGGCGCAGTACTCCTGCATCAGGTAGTTGTCCCCGGCGCACGTGCCCACCAGGCGCTCCCAGTCGTCCTGCGCGCAGTCGAGCCCGGCATACACCCCTCTGGAGCCATAGGAGTCGTAGGGCTTGATGAGCCAGAAATCTTTGTTGGCCAGCACATTGTGTTTTTCGATGTAGGCCGGCAACAGGGGATAGGTCAGGGGTACGTGGCGCAGCACGAACTGCCTCTCCTCCGGCGTGAGGAAGGACAGGGTCTCCTCGCGGTGCAGGATGCCGAACAGCGCCTTGTTGTGGATAATCTGCGTGCGGAAGCCACCTATCAGGCAGGCCGCGCCGTCCAGCGCCCCTTGGATGAAGGGCTGTACCTGGTCGTAGTTCGCCATGATGTCGGAGGTCACGGCACGGCGGTAGATGGCGTCGATCTTATCTCCGGTAGGTGTGAGCAGGCAATTGTTTTTGTATTGAATCTCCCTGATATCGCAAATTTCAGCCTGTACGCCGCAGCCCTCAAACGCCGCCGCGAACTGCTTGAACTCGTGCAGGGTGGCCTTGTCGAGGAAGTCGGCGATGGCGACGAAGGGCAGGACGTCGCTTTGGCTGTATTCGCGATAGATCGAGAGAAATTCAGTCACCCAGGAATCGAATAGCTCGAAGGGCCGGCATTCGCGCGTTTCGGCGAAGCTCTGATAGGCCCGGTTCAGGTGCAGCAGCCCGCCCAGGATGCGGTCCTCGTTCATGGCACTGGTGCCGTCGGTGTTGATCTCGCACAGCTTGATGGCGCGGGTCTCCTCGTTGAAGAAGAAATCCACGCGGGCCATGGGGACGCGGCACGCGTAGCCCGGGTCCGTCAGGATCAGCCGCTCGAGCTCCGGTGAGAAGGGGAACAGGCGGCGATAGCTCTTGTCGGCGAAGTACCTGTCGATTACCTTGTTGAACACGCCGAGGCAGCCTTGCGTGAACGCGAACATGAGGTCGGCGTCCTGCCGGGAATAGACCTTGGGTATGGCCAAGCCCTGCACGCAACGATTGTTATAGCACAGCACAGAGTTTTTGACTGCCTGCTGAATGTCAGCGAAGTCCTGTCCGGCGGCCTCAAAATTGTTTTCGATCCAGCGCAGCATCTCCTGCTCGTAAGTCATGATGTGAGCCCTCTCTCCAAAAATACATTCTCCCCGCCCAGGGTATGTCGGGCGAGGTCCAACAACTCTTCTATAAACTGGGTGATCGGTATGCCGTATACCATGGCGGTTTTGCCGTTCTGCATGATGGCGTCCTGCGCGGCGAGGATCGCGGCCTGGGACCACTCGAACCCCGACAGCAGCGCCTTCAGGCGGGGCATATCCGCGAAGATCCCCTTGACCAGCGCCATATAGGCGAAGGCCCTGGCCTGTGGCATGCTGTCCGCCGCGCGTATCTCGATGTACTGCCGCAGGCGCACCTCGGGGAATACAAGCGACAGATATAGGGGGATGCGGTCGTCATGGCCGGGCTCGCTTAGGATTTCGGGCGCGCGCAACACGAATTTTGCATAGGCCTCGAAGCCGAAATTCGCGTCAAACACGCCGGGCATGGCGCACCTGGCTGGGTCTACATTGCGCCATATCTGCGCGCGTAAAAGCTTATTCTTGTTGGGACGGCCCTCGAACGTCGGCGTGTTCGACGATATATACGCCAGCGCGGGGCCGAGCAGGCAGGCGCACCTGTATTTCTCCACGAAATCGGCCTCGCTGGCGTAGTCGATGGAGACATGGCAGGCGGCGGTGCCCCGCATCATGTTGACGCCCATGGTGCCGGTGGCCCGGAAGTGCGCGTCCATGCGCCGGTAGCGCTCCTTGGGGATTAGCTCAATGTCCCCTATCGAAGAGGCCGGCAGGTAGCCGCGCTGCACCAGCCGGTGGCCGTACTGCTTCAGCGCCGGATCGACCAAGGCCCGGAAGCGCCGGTAGGCGGCCCGCGCCTCGGCGATTGACGCCTTGGGTTCGATGCTGATCTCCAGCTGGGCCCCGGGCTCCAGGGAGATGAGCGTCTCGCCGTCGGAAAGCCCAAGGATATGGCCGCCTTCCGTTTGACGCTGCGGGAACCGCGCGGCGAGCGCCTCCAACAGCTGCGCCGCGCCGCCGGGCTGCGAGTAGCTGACGTTCCGGCGGGCCGCGTCGACGATGAAATGCTCCAACTCAAAGCCGGTCTTGAACTGGCTGGGCGCCTTGCAGCCACTGCCGAAATAGCTTGTGAATTCCTCCAGCAAGCTGTCCGTAACGACCATAAAGAGAAGTCCTCGTTTTCTGTATGCGGGTGGCCTGCTGGCCACCCCTACTTGATTACCTCATATACCCGATGTGCTCCGGCTCCGCCAGGCCGGTGATTTTGCCCATCATGCCCGCGAGGAAGTTGCCCAGCGCCTCGTTGGGGATATTGTCCCGCACGGCCTGCGCCGCGCTGCCGGTCATGCTCTCCAGGGCGGGCATACTGCGGGGCAGCATGCGCACAGTACGCCCCTTGAAACGGAAGGTCAGCAGGCGCTCCGCCACGGAGTTCAGGTTGCGCAGCCGGACATGCAGCGCGTCCCCCTCCCACATGGCCGAGCAGGCCAGCAGGAATTCTACGCCGCCCAGGGTGATTTTGCACTTGCGCCAGCGTCCGTCCATGCCGCACAGCACCGTGTTGCGCTCCCTGCCCTCCGACCAGCTGAATTTCAGGCCCTCCTCCACGAAGCGCAGGTGTACGCGGTCGATGCCTCCGGCCTTGTCGGCGGACATGAAGAAGATCATCATGGGCATCATGCTCAAGGGCATGCCGATGGCCCTGCCGATCGGCTGCGCCGTGGGCACAAAATGGATGCAGCGGCTCTGCAGCTTGTCCTCCAGGTCCGGGTTGCGCTCCGAGGCGGGCAGGGGGTCATATGCAGGCAATACGGGGATGTCTGTGACAGGCGCTTCGTTGCCTTCTTCGAACAGCGCAGGAATGTGCTCGAAGATCACGCGGGTAACAGCGCCCGCGTCCAACTCGCCGCCAGTGGTGACCACGCAGGCGTCGTACTGCGGGAAGATCAGCGCGAACTGCGAGAACATGCCGTCCATGCGGAAGCTGCCGGGGATGCTGTTCATCCAGAAGCAGTAGCCATAGCCGCACTCGCCCTCGCCTCCGTCGGAGGCCACGCTGCGGGCCTCCGGGCTGTTGTCGCGCTGCGGGCTGCTGGAGGCGCGCACCCAGGCCGCGGGGATCACCTGCTGGCCCTGGAATTTGCCATCGTCCAAATAGCACATGGCGATCTTCGCCATGTCTTCGGTTTTGAGGAACAGCCCCCAGCCGCCGGCCTCCACGCCGGCGCCGTCGGTCTCCCAGAAGGGCCGTTCGATGTCAAGAGGCTCGAACAGGCGCGGCATGAGGTAATCCACCACGCCCTCCCCGGTCACGCGCCGCAGGATAGCGCACAGCATGTAGATGTTCTCGTTGCAGTAATGCCAGCCCTCCCCGGGCGCGTAGTCCCACTTGGCCTTGGCGAAGTCCCGGACCCACTGCCGTTTCGCCTTGTCCGCCAGCACACTCACGCTCTTGCCGGCGCACATGCTCAGCAGGTGGTGCATTTGCAGTTTTTCCAGGTTCTCGTGCTTGTCGAACTCCCGCAGCTCCGGGATCAGGTCCACAACCCGGTCATCCGCGCGCACCAAACCCTCCTCTACGGCGTAGCCTATGGCGATGGACGTGATGGACTTGCTGACGGAGTACATCGCGTGGGGGTAATTCTCGCTGTACGGCGCGCGAAAATTCTCCCAGGCCACCTGGCCGCGCCGCACCACCATGACGGAGTGCAGGTCCAGCTTGCTTTCCAGGATATCTTGCATCATTTCGGACAGGGCCTTGCTGGAGACGCCCGCCGCTTCCGGCGAGGGCGCGCGGGGAATTCTGGTGGTTGGCATGGGTTATCCCTCCATTTCGAATAGTAGTGTGCCGCCCCGCATCAGCTCTGTTGCGGGCAGCATGAAATCTGTCAGCTCTCTCTTGTTAAAGTACGCGCCTTGCACGTAAATCTTGCCCCCCCCGGCATTTTTTACCTCGATATTGAGCGTATTCCCCGAGGACAGCGCCAGCCTTGCCGACCGGACGCCCGGTGTGCCGATCAGGAATAAATCGCGACCAGCCACGGGGAACAGGCCCAGCATGTTCCACACGTAGCACGACGACAGCCCGCCGGAGTCGTTGTTTCCGGGCAGCCCGCCCCGCCCGGATGTGTACATGTACCTGCGGCCCGCGTCGACAACCTCACACATGCGGTCATGCCGGCCGGCGAAGATGTAGCTGTAGGGGGTCTCCATGTCGGGCTCGTTGTTGTAGCCCTCGAATCGGCCAAGGCGCATGCCTGCCGGGACGCCCAGGCCAGTCACCGGCTGCCGCACGGGCTTGGCCCCATAGCCGAAGAATCTGTCCAGCGCCCGGGCAAAGCCCTCTTTGCCACCGCATAGGGCCATGCGCTCGTCCATGTATGCGCAGGGCCGGAAAGAGTAGTTGTACAGCGTACCCTCGTAGTAGCTCGAATCGGCGGAGAGCAGGCCGGTTTCTTTGTCATAGGCTGTCTCCCACAGCTTGCCCAGAGGCGCGAGACGCGCAGCGATCTCCGTCTCACCAATCTCCTCGGCCAGCCGGGCCGCGTAGGCGCAGCCGTCGGCCATGTCGAGGGTCCACGTGTGCGAGCCGCAGCGGTGCTCCTCGGTGAAATCGCGCTTGCCAGGCGAGAAGACGTCCTGTTCGATCACGCGCAGCATACGCTTGGGGTCGTCCACCAGACCCATGTGACAGGCCGTGAGCAGCGCGTAGGCCCCCAGCATGCGCGCCTGCTTGCCCTCGTGGGCGTAGTTGCTCGAAAGCCCGAGGCTGTTGGGCAGGAAGCCTAGCGTCTCGCCGGTGCGCAGCAGGGTTTCGGCGATTTTGCGTCCCGGCTCGCGATACAGCGCGAACACCAACGGCAGTTGGGTCTTGTACATGTCCCACAGGGTGATGAAGTCGGCCATGAAGGGGCCGCCGTCACAGTCGCCTTCGGCGCCACTTAGGAAGCCGTCGTCGCCCCAGTCGCAGGGCTTTACAAGGCTGTGATATAGATTTGAGTAAAAGATGCGCTTCTGTTCTTCGGGCGCGTCAATCTCAACGCGGGAGACGGCGTCGTTCCACGCTTGACAGGCGTTTGCTCTTGCGCCGTCAAAATCCAAGCTATCGCCCAGAAAAGACACGGCCTTTTCCATGCTCCGCGCAGAGATTGCCACCGCCAGGAGGGCCTCCTTGCCCGAGATAGCGAAATCAACGCCCAGGCGATTGCCGTCCTGCCACGAGGTCAATTCGCAGGGCGAGAAGCAGCGCGCGACCAGATACAGCTTGACCCCGTGAAAGATGCCTGAGAGACCGGCTGTATGTTCGTCGATCATTTGCAGCTCCGGTTGCTCCGGGGCGGATTTGCCGTGGAGGCCGGTCAGGCCGACATTCGTGAAATCAATGGAGAGTACGCCTCTGTCCCCGGGGAAGGCATATCTATGCAGCGCGCGCAGGGGGTCAACGGTCAGCTCGCAGCGGGTGCCCTCAAGATCGACGGCGTAGTACCCGGGCTCGCCGCGCTCGTTCTCGGTGGCGAAGTGCTTGCCTCGCCTGGTGATGCGCCCCGCGTGGGGTGTGACGAGGGCATAATTATAATAATAGCCCACCGCGCCGGTGCCGCTGTGGCTGAGGTGCGAGAAGCCCAGTAGCTTGCGCCCCGCCGCGAAGCGCGCGGGCCGCCCGCAGGTGTTGATCAGGTGGTCGCCGTAGCCCGTGGGGTAACCGCCCGAGTAGGGCCCGGCGTTCATCTTGCCGAAGGGCAGCGTGGCCGCCGGGTTGGTGTTGCCGCACTGTGCCTTGATGAAGAACCACGTGGCGGCGACGCCCTCCGATTTGGGCAGATTTATCTCTCCGCAGCCGTGGAAGACGTCGGCGTAGGTGCATGGGTTCATAGGGCTCCTTTCGGTGCTCCGCACAACCACCCCGACGCTGCGGCGTCACCCCCCCACGGAGGGGAATGGGGGATTAGGCCGTAGCTGGTTGTGCAAGCAAAAGGTTGATCATTCGAGAAGGCGTTTAGGCTTAAACCCCAAATTCCCCTCCGTGGAGGGGTGACGCCGCAGCGTCGGGGTGGTTGTGCGGAGCACTGGTGACGTCGGGGTGGTTACGCAAACACCTGCGACTGATGATACCCCGCGTAAATCCCACCCAGGGCCATCAACTCTCCGTGCGTGCCGGATTCCGCGATAGCGCCGTTTTCCAGCACGATGATATTGTCGGCCTTCTTCACGGTGGAGAGGCGGTGTGCGATGATGATCGTCGTTCGGTTTTCCATGACCTTGTCCATGGCCGCCTGGATGAGCTGCTCGGTCTCCACGTCCACGGAGGAGGTCGCCTCGTCCAGGACGAGGATGGGCCGGTTGCGCAAAATGGCCCGGGCGATGCTCAGGCGCTGCTTCTGCCCGCCGGAGAGCTTGATGCCCCGCTCGCCGATCATCGTGTCGTAGCCGTTCTCCAGGCCCTCGATGAACTCGTGGGCGTGGGCCAGGCGCGCCGCGCGCTCGATCTGTTCGTCGCTCGCATCCGGCTGGCCGTAGCAGATGTTGTCCTTCACCGTGCCGTTGAACAGGAACACGTCCTGTAAAACGATGCTCATGCTGTCGTGCAGGCTGTCCAGGGTGATGTCCCGCAGGTCGTGGCAGTCCAGGGTGATGCGCCCCTCCACGGGGTCATAAAACCTGCCCAGGAGCGATACGATCGTGGTTTTGCCTACACCCGTCTGCCCCACCAAGGCGATGATCTGCCCCTGCTTTGCGCTGAAGCTGATGTTCTTCAAAACTTCAGTATTTTCGATGTACTGAAAGCTCACGTCCTCGAAGGCCAGGTCTCCCCGGGGATGGGCCAGCGCAAGGGCGTTTGGCGCCTCCTTCACCGTGGGCTCGATGTCAAGCATCTCGAAGATGCGGTCCGCCCCGGCCAGGGCGCTCTGTATGTCCTCGTTGATGCGCGCCAGCACCGAGACCGGCTGGTAGAACAGCCCGATGTACAGCAGGAAGGCCACGATCACGCTGATGCTGATCTGGCCCGAGGCCGCGAGATACCCCCCGTAGCCGATGACGAACACGGTCCCCATGCTACGCACGAACTCGATGCCCGGGTGGTAAATCGCCCCGAGCTTCAGGGCCGAGAGCAGGGCGTTGATGTGCCTGAGCGAGGTCTTCTCCACGTCGGCGCACTCGCGCTCCTGCTGGTTGAACAGCTGGATCTCCCGGATGCCCGAAAGGTTGTCCTGCAGCTCGGCGCTGAGCTCCCCTACGATCTGCTGCCCGGCCTTGAAGCGCGGGCGGACTCTTTTCGCGAACCAGCGGGATGTCACGGCCAGGATGGGCAGTACCGTCAGGCTCATCAGGGCCAGCTTGAAGTTGATGGTGAACAGCAACGCCGCCACCCCGGCGAACAGGATCACGTTCACGATCATGTCGGGCACCGCGTGGGCGATGAGGGTCTCCAGACTGCTCGTGTCGGAGATCACGCGGCTCATCAGCTGGCCGATCTGCTTATCGTGATAAAAATCAATCGATAGATTCTGATAGTGGTTGTAGAGCTTCACGCGCATGTCTGAGACGAAGTTCCACGCGGCCTTGTGGGCCATGTAGTTGCGTAGCCCCGTCGCGACACTTTGCACCGCGTAGATGACCGCTGCCAGCACCGCCAGCAGGATCGCCTTGCGCGCCAGGTCGGGATCCTCGTTCTCCACCAGCTCGATCAGCTGCCGCACGATGGAAGGCGCAAGCATCTGCGCGGCGGTGAGCAGCGCGATGCAACCCACGGCAACCGCCAGCAGCCGCCAGTATTTCTTCGCTTCCTTCAGCAACCGGAATATGGGTTTCATTTTGAACCCCTCCCCCATTTTACCATTGCGTATCATTTTACCATAAAGGGCGGGGGGATGCAAGCCCTTTTCATCATTATGCTTGCGAAATCCCGCGGGATATGCTAAAATTGGCTGTGAAAGTGAGGTGCTATCATGCAATGGCTCGTCAACGCGCAATTGGTTCTGCCTGATCGCGTGACGCCCGGCTGCGTTCGGATAGAGGGCGAAAAAATCGCGGAGGCGCTGACAGGGCAGGGGAGCCCCTGCGCGGAAAACGCATCTGTGATTGACCTGCACGGGCAGTATCTCGCGCCGGGCTTCGTGGAGACCCACTCCCACGGCGCGGGCGGGGCCGATTTCATGGATGCCACGCCCGAGGCATTTACACGCGCGGCCGAGTGCCATCTGAGGCACGGCGTGACGACCCTGTTTCCCACGTCAGTTGCCGCAGATTTTGAGAGCGTCATGCAATTTTTACGGGTATATAAGCAGGTGAAGGGGCCGCAAATGCCGGGCGTGCATCTGGAGGGGCCGTATCTCTGCATGGAGATGCGCGGTGCCATTGACCCCCGGTATATCAGGAATCCAGACCCGGCGGAATACGAAGCGTTGCTGGACTTCGCAGGCGAGGACATCAAGCGCTGGACGGCGGCCCCCGAGCTGCCCGGCGCGCCGGAATTCGGCGACGCACTCGCCAGGCGCGGCGTTTTGGCTTCGATCGGGCACACCGGCGCGAATTACGCCGAGCTTGCCGAGGCCTTCCGGCACGGCTTCACGCACTTCACGCACCTGTATTCCGCGATGAGCACGATTACGCGCAGGGGTGGGTTTCGAATTACCGGGGCCATCGAGAGCGCATATATCCTGGAGGAGGCCACGGTTGAAGTGATTGCCGACGGCTGCCACCTGCCGTCCGAGCTGTTGCGTCTGGTTTGGCGGAGCAAGGGGGCGGACAGGGTCTGCCTGACGGGGGACGCGATGCGCGCGGCGGGCACGCAGGTGGTCGAGTCCATCCTGGGTTCACTGGACGGCGGCCTGCCGGTGGTCGTCGAAGACGGCGTGGCTAAACTGCCCGACCGCAGCGCTTTCGCCGGAAGCGTGGCCATGGCGGACCGCCTGCTGCGCACGGCCCTGGGCGCGGGCATCCCCCTGCATGAAGCTGTACGCATGATGACCCTCACGCCCGCGCGGGTGATGGGCATGGACGGCGAAATCGGCAGCATAGAGGCCGGGAAAAAAGCGGACCTGGTATGGTTCGATGAGGCGATTCAAATCGTGGACGTGATGAAGGACGGGCACCTCTCCAGCCGGCCGGGCATATAATGGCCGGCTGGGCTTGTACGCATGAACTCCTTAAAATCGTCCCAATCAATCATCGCAAAACCCATATATCGGAGGTTTCGCTCGATTTCTTGGCGATTTTATGTCGTTCATGCGTATGGACAACGCCCGGCTGGAGAGGAGCGGTTCCATGACTTTGAAAGGCATTGACGTCAGCAAATACCAGGGCGTGATCGACTGGGGCAAGGTGAGCCGGGCGGGCATCCAGTTCGCCTTTGTGCGGGCCAGCGAGGGCCAGAGTGCCCGGGACAGCATGTTTGCGTCCAACGTCGCCGGCGCGCAGGCCAACGGACTTGCGGTGGGCGCCTACCACTACAGCTACGCCGAAAACGCTGCGCAGGCCCAGGCGGAGGCGAAGAACTTCCTGGCCGCCGTCGACGGGGTGAAGCTTACCTACCCGCTGGTGTTCGACCTGGAGAACAACACGGACACCGACAAGGCCACCGGCAGCTGGTCCGACATGGCCGTGGCCTTCCTGCGGGCGCTGGAAAACGCAGGCTATTTCGCGATGCTGTACTCCAACAAGTATTCCCTCGAGACGGTCTACGACGCGGCGAAGCTCGCGCCCTTCGCCGTCTGGGTGGCGCAGTGGGCACCAAAGTGCACCTACCAGGGCCCCTATGGCATCTGGCAGACCTCCAATAGTGGCAAGGTGTCGGGCATCACCGGGGCCGTGGATACGGACATCAGTTATGTGGACTATGCGGGGATTATCAAGCGCGCGGGGCTGAACCATCTGTGAAAAATGTGTAGAGACGCACGGCCGTGCGTCTCTGATAATTATTTCGTCAAGTCCCTTATCCACTTGAACCGGTTCACCTTCACCGCGGCCACGGCGCACTTGAGGATCTGGTCGCTTTTGAGGAAGATGAACACCCACACGGGCGGCAGATGCCACACGAAGGCTGCCAGGGCGCTCAAGGGGAGGATGATGCCCCACTGGTGGATCAGGTCGTTGACCAGCACGAAGCGGGTGTCACCCCCGCCGGAGACGATGCCCGCCAGGCAGGTCATCTGGTAGCTGGTGCCGATCACCGTGACGCTGAGCACCGCCATGAACTGCAGGGCCAGACTGCGGGTCTCCGGGGCGATGTTGTAGACGTCTATGACCAGGTTGCGACCGAAAAATAATACGGTTGCCGTGACTAAGCCCATGCCGACGAACAGGACCTGCAGCGTCCTCGTGTAGGTCTTCACACGGGGGATATCGCCCTGTCCGACGGCCTTGCCGATGACGACATGCGATGCCGACGCGGCGGCGTAGATCACCACGGTGACCAGCTGGAACAGCGCCTGCGCGATGGCGACGGCCGCGATGGGGCCCTGCCCCAACCGCCCGACGATGGCGCTCTGCAGGTTCATGGCTATGCCCCACGAAACCTGGGAGCCCATGAGCGGCAGTGCCGTCTGGGCGTAGGCCTTGAAATCTTCTGAGCGCACGGCCACGCAGTCGCGCAGCCTGAATTTTAGCTTTTCGTCGCGGTACCTTACGTAAAGCGCCAACAAAATAAACTGTACTGCGTAGGAGATCGCCGAGGTCATAGCCGCGCCCCGCGCGCCCATGGCGGGCAGGCCCAGCTTGCCGAAGATGAATATGTAGTTCAGCGTGGTGTCCAGCCCCAGCGATATCAGCGAGAGGTACACGCCCACCTTCGGGCTCTCCACGCTGCGGAACATGGCGATGCCCACGTGGCTGAGCGCAAACAGGGGATAGGCCGGGGCGACGGCGCGGAAATATTCCGCCCCCTGGGCGATGACGGCAGGCTCGTTGGTCAGCAGGCGCAGCACGCGCCCGGGGATGAACAGCCCCAGCCCGCCGAAGACCAGCCCCGCCCCCAGCGCCAGCCAGAACGCGACGGCGAAGATGCGCTTGATGGGCTCGGTCCGGCGCTGCCCCCAATACTGCGCGGCGATCACCGCCGCCCCCGTGCCTATGCCCGCCAGGGTCATCTGCAGCAGGAATTGCGCCTGTAGCACCACCGCCGCGCCGGACATGGCCGTCTCGCTGTAAGCCCCGAGCATCATGTTGTCGCACAGGCCCACGCCCAGCAAAATCAAGTTTTGCAGGGCAATGGCCCCTGTCAAACGAAAGAAGCGCCGGTAAAAATCTTTCTCGCGGCTCATGATCATACGGCAGTCACCGCACAGGCCATGAGCGCCTGGGCCAAGTAGTAGGGGAACATCACCAGCCAGGAGAAGCCCGCGCCCGGGCGGCCTTTTTTCGGGCCGAAGGTGAAGAAGAACAGCGAGGTATCCGAGAGGGCCAGCAGGCACGCGGCCGGCAGGGTAAACATGCGCAACGCGCCGCCTGTCTGCGCCGCGGCCCAGATCAGCGCGCCCAGCAGCAGGGCGTAGATCAGCAACGGCCCGCCCACCTTGCCGAAGTCGAAAATTTTGCGCTGCCACAGAATGGCATATACCATAGGCAGAACCGGCAGCAGCGTCAACAGCCAGGGGTTGAATTCCCCCCGGGAGAGCAGCACTGCCAGATTGAGCACGTGCGCGAGGAAAAACGGCACGGCCCCCGTCACAAAGGCGTAGTTTTTATCGCGCGCCGGGTTGGCCAGCACGGGCTCCGCGGCCAGCAAAATATCGCCCAGGCAGGCAAGGCAGAACCCGAACAGCAGCGCCGCCGCCTGCCAGTTGATCTGCCCGCGCTGCGCCGCCCCTGCTACCCCCGCCAAGCAGAAAAACATCGAGGCAAAGGCCTTGCCGGCGAAGCCCGCGAAAGGACCCTTTACCACGAATCGCAGCGGGTGCAGCATGATGCACAACACCCCGCAAAGGCCCAGCGCTATGGTCAAAAGCATATGTATCCCCTCCTATCCTCCGGACAGTATAACAGATATTCAGGGAGAATGCAAATATTTCTGAAAAAGCCACGCTTTGCTTTCAAAAAATACTTGACAGGTCCGCTCGGATGGGGTATAATTAGCCATGCAAAAATAGGGGCATAGCTCAGTTGGTAGAGCAGCGGTCTCCAAAACCGCGTGCCGAGGGTTCAAGTCCTTCTGCCCCTGCCACTCCGAAAGCCTTGTGCGTCAAGGCTTTCTTGCTTTTCAGAGGGCAGCAAAACAGCCGTTTACAACAATTTTTACAACAATTAGAAAAATGCCGGGTAATCCTCGAAGGGATTAACCCGGTTGTTTTTATGCTCTTTTCAGGCCCCTTTTGCCGTGAGGGATTCAATGTAACCTTGTATCCTGTCGGCGCTGTCCTGGTACATCCGCTCTGTGACAGCGGCGTAAATGTCCAGGGTAAAGGCGGCGGTCGCGTGGCCCAGGGTTTGGCTTACCGTCTTCACGTCAACACCATTTTGCAGGGCCAGGGTTGCGTAGGTATGCCGCAGATCGTGCACGGTCACGTCCTCCGCGCCGATGCGCTGTAGAATGATCTTCAAGTGCTTGGCGATGGTGCGGGGGTGAAGCTCCGCGCCCAGCGGGGTTGTGAATACCAGGGCGCTTGCCTGCCCTTTGCTGTCCGTCCAGCCCACCCACGCGCTCCCAGC
>Ga0082212_10005238_pt1 | contig 17755 bp, 21 predicted proteins | sample TergutNt197P3_FD_71548 | JGI IMG/M metagenome (GOLD analysis project Ga0082212, IMG submission 71548) | Neocapritermes taracua P3 segment gut microbial communities from Petit-Saut dam, French Guiana - Nt197 P3 | ecosystem: Host-associated > Arthropoda: Insects > Digestive system > Gut ... | reverse complement strand
ATGTGGTGATGAGCGCCCAGGAATGGCCCAATGTCCATGCCGCTCTTTTGGAGGCCAATTTTCACTGGTCATCGACCATCATCTGGGCCAAAGACAGACTCGTGATTTCCCGCAAGGATTATAATACCCAGTATGAGCCGATCTGGTATGGCTGGCTGGAAGGGGCGGCGCGGTTATGCCCGCTCCGGGATGCCCAGCAATCGGATTTATGGCAATTTGAACGCCCGGCCAAATCCCCGGAGCATCCGACTATGAAGCCGGTGACCTTGGTCGCGAGAGCAATCAACAACAGCAGCCATTTTGGAGATATAATCCTTGATCTATTTGCCGGTTCCGGCACCACCCTCATTGCTGCCGAGCAATGTGAGCGCTCTTCCTGTCTGATGGAGTTAGATCCCAAATACTGCGATGTGATAGTCAAGAGGGCCATTTCCTTTTTCGGCAGTGACGACAGCATTTTTCTCCTGCGAAACGGGGAAAAACTGAGTTACTGCCAAGTGCCTGACCCTTGAGTTTAGCTGCGGCATTACCCTCAGCGGTTGGACACTATTGTGACTTGATTCATGACGGTATGTACGGTATCATGGGCCTACCCTAAAGGGAAAACACAATTTTAGGAGGTACCAAAATGAAACAGACATGGAATTTCAATCTGCGCGGGCAGGAGCGCAAATCGCTGGTGAGCGCGATTTCGGAACTCTTGAATGCCAAAACCGAATATCTCGGCGCTCCTGGGTTTCAGTATCATGTAGGCGATTATGAGATCGACAAAGAAGGTGCGGTGACCGGGGAATATAACCTGAACCTGATGACGGGGCTGGCGGAACGGGGATTCGAGCCGGAACCAGACAAAACCTTCCACCTGATTACCCCGCGAGGCACTCTGCTGATCCAAGAACACTTTGATACCGCAGCCGAAGCCGAGGCCGCCGGGTACGGCATCTATTTTCACCACGAAGGCCGTGATGTTTTCGTCAAGGCAAGCGGCAAGGGAGAGCATAGCAAGCATTTCGCCTTGGTGGGTGAACCCTTCCCTGAAGCGGGGCCGGAAGAGCCGGTATATCCGGAAGTAGCCTCAGATAAAGTTTGTTTGGAGGTTGCGCTGGAGGGATTTACCCCAGAAAGTCTTGATAACCTTTGCAAGATGGTTTTGACTAAAGAACCGCTTCTCAAAAAAGCCCTGAATGTGGATGCTCTGCCCATCAAGGTTACAGAGGACAGAATCAGATTCGATTGGTTCCCTGCCGCAGATAGCGACAGTCTGAATGCCTACTCCCAATTCCTCACTTGTCTCTGCGCTAAAGCCAAGGAAAAGAAGCGCGTTACTGCAAAGCCGCAGGAATCCTTCGAGAATGAGAAATTCGCTATGAGAGTTTGGCTGATCGGGCTGGGGCTTGTAGGCAAGAATCCGGAGTACGCACTGGCGAGAAAGCTGATGATGGCAAATCTCAGCGGAGATGCAGCTTGGCGCTATGGTAAACCGGAAAAGAAAGCTCCACAAGAGGAAATCCCTGCTCCGGAGGGAGAGGAGGCTGTTATACCGGCGGCGGAAGATGAAGTGCCTACGGAATAACAAGCCATGATAACCATAATCATTGACTTGCTAGTATTCCGAGACAGAGTTATACTGTGACCATAGCAAGGGGAAAACAAAAAACAGGGAGGTAGACACCTATGAAACCGATGCTTTACGCAACTCCAAAGGGATTCGCCGAGGTGACCGGCTACGGTGACGGCTATAAAGTGGAATATGATTCCAAGACCATTCCCACAGAAATTCTCAAGGATGACGGTGATTTTGCCAGCTGGGTATTTAAGAACAGGGCTCATTTTATGGGCAACTACAGAAAAGGCGAAAAACTAGCAGCCAAATAGACCGACCTTTGATTCAACTAACATATGCGGCAACGCCCCCACGGGGGCTGTTGCTCGTTCAAAAAAGATACAGGGAGAGTTTATCCGATGGAAGAACCCCGCAGGCTCAAAAGCTATAAGCCCAGTTCCTTCAAGGCTCCCGGTTCCGTTTACAAGGAGCGCTTTGCGGATGCAGCGGTCTATTTTGTTAATAATCTCAAGCATACCAAGGGCAAGTGGTATGGCGCTCCCTTTGATCTGATCGATTGGCAGGAACGGATCATCCGCGATGTTTTCGGGATCGTCCGCCAGAATGACGAATGCCGTCAGTTTCGCAGAGTATATGTGGAACTGCCTAAGAAAAACGGTAAATCAGAACTAGCCGCCGCCATCGCCCTCCTCCTAACTTGCACCGATATGGAGCGGGGCGGAGAAATATATAGCTGCGCCACGGATCGCGGTCAGGCCAGTATCGTCTTTGATGTAACTGTCCAGATGGTGGAGCAATTCCCGGCGCTGAAAAAACATATGCGGCTAAATATTGCTCAAAGAAGGATCACCTTTACTCCGCTTAACTCGTTCTATCAGGTGCTTTCGGCAGAGGCTTATACTAAACACGGCCTCAATGCCCATGGAGTAATATTTGACGAACTTCATGCCCAGCCGGATCGCCGCCTCTTTGATGTAATGACCTCCGGCTCCGGCCTGGCCCGGGAGCAGCCCCTGATTTTCATCATCACCACCGCCGGTTTTGACCGTAACAGCATTTGCTGGGAACAGCATCAAAAGGCTGAGGAGATATTGCGCGGGAAAATCATCGACCCCACATTTTATCCGGTCATCTACAGCGCCGCTGATGAGGATGATTGGACTTCCGAAGAAGTCTGGCGCAGAGTGAACCCCAGTTTCGGCATCACCGTCAGCCCGGACGGCTTTAGGCAGGAGTTTGAAGACGCTAAGCTCAACGCCTCCAACGAAAACAGGTTCCGGCGGATGAATCTCAATCAGTGGGTTAAGCAATACACCCGCTGGATGCCGATGGAGAAGTGGGACTCTTGCGATTTTCCCTTTGACCCTCAGATGCTCAAAGGCCGGGACTGCTACGGCGGCCTGGATTTATCTTCAACTAACGACCTGACTTCCTTTGTCCTGGTCTTTCCCCCGGAGGATGAGGATGACAAATACACCATCTTACCCTTTTTCTGGATTCCCGGCGAGATGCTCCGTCAGCGGGTGATCAAAGACCATGTGCCTTATGATCAATGGCAGGCCAGAGGATTCCTGGAAATAACGGAAGGTAATGTGATCAACTATAATTTCATTCAATACAAAATTGAGGAGCTTAATAAGCAGTACCTGATCCGGGAAATAGCTTTTGACCGCTGGGGCGCTCATTTACTATCCCAGAATCTGGATGACGCCGGTTTTAAGATGATCCGATTCGGTCAGGGCTACAAATCAATGTCACCACCCTGTAAGGAATTGATGAGATTGGTTCTGGAAAAACAAATCGCCCATGCCGGGAACCCGGTACTGCGCTGGAACTTTGATAATATCGTGGTCAAGCAGGATGAGGCCGGAAATATCAAACCGGACAAGGAAAAAGCCACCGAGAAGATTGACGGGGCGGTGGCAATGATCATGGCTCTGGATCGGGCGATCAAACAGGAAACCCATGGCAGCATTTATGATAAGCATCCCATAAAATCTTATGGCGCTGACGGATGGAGGGGCTTGGATTGAAAATATTTCCCTGGCGGAAGAAGAAGGCCGAAAACAGGCTTACCACAACCAAAAGTTTCTTGTGGGGCAAGTCTACCGCTGGGACTATGGTGACTGAATCCACGGCGCTCCGGCAGGCGGCGGTTTATTCCTGTGTCAGGATCATAGCTGAGGCTATTGCCGGACTTCCCCTTCATGTGTACAAGTATGATGAAGTGGGTACAAAAATGGCCCCGGATCACCCCCTGTATAAGCTGCTTCATCATAAGCCGAATCCGGAGATGACTAGTTTTTCTCTGCGGGAAACCCTGATGACCCATCTTTTGCTCTGGGGTAATGCCTATGCTCAGATCATCCGGGAGAATAGCGGGCGCATTATTGCCCTCTATCCGCTTCTGCCGGACAAGATGGATGTTAACCGGGATGCAGATGGTCAGATCTATTATACCTACTGGCGGGATCTGGACGAAAAGCGGCGGGGGGAACAGGCTGGTATGGTAAACCTTTCTGGGCATGAGGTAATCCATATCCCTGGCCTCAGCTTCAACGGCCTGGTCGGACTTTCCCCCATTGCTCTCGCCAAAAACACCATCGGTTTGGCTATAGCCACCGAGGAGTACGGCTCCGGCTTCTTTGCCAACGGAGCGACTCCCGGTGGTATTTTGGAGCATCCAAAAACGCTTAATGATCATGATAAAATCAGGCAGACCTGGGAGGATCTGTATAAGGGAAGTGGGAACTCCCATCGTTTGGCGATTTTGGAGGAGGGAATGACATTCCACCAAATCTCCATCCCTCCAGAGCAAGCTCAGTTTCTGGAAACACGGCGCTTCCAAATAGACGAGATCGCCCGCATCTTCCGGGTACCACCCCATATGATCGGTGATCTGGAAAAGTCCAGCTTTAACAACATAGAGCAACAGTCAATGGAATTCGTTACCTACACATTGCAGCCCTGGATCTGCCGCTGGGAACAAACTATGCTAAATAATTTGCTGACTGATTCTGAACAGGACAAATACTTCATAAAATTTAACCTGGGCGGTCTTTTGCGCGGTGACTATGAAACCCGGATGAAGGGCTACTCCATCGGTATCCAAAACGGCTTCATGAGTCCCAATGATTGCCGCCGTTTAGAAGATTATAACCTGATCCCTTCCCCGGCCGGTGACCGCTACATGGTCAACGGTAATATGATCGGGATTGAAGATGTAGGCAAACAGTGGAAAGAGGTTAAGAGCAATGAATAAATTCTGGAACTTTAGCTCAAATGAGGGAGAAGAGCGCATCCTGCGCTTGGAAGGAACCATCTCGGACGAAACCTGGTGGGGGGATGAAGTGACCCCGGCTGCATTTCAGAAGGAACTGCTCTCCGGCAGCGGAGATATAACGGTCTGGATCAATTCGCCGGGTGGTGATGTCTTTGCAGCAGCTCAAATTTATAATATGCTCAAGGAATATCCCGGTAAAGTAACTGTTAAAGTTGACGGCCTCGCGGCCAGCGCCGCTTCGGTCATTGCCATGGCCGGAGCTGAAGTTCTGATGTCTCCGGTGTCTTATATGGTGATCCACAATCCGGCTACCATTGCCATTGGTGATTCGGAGGAAATGCTCCGGGCTAAGGCCATGCTGGATGAGATCAAGGAGGGTATCATCAACGCCTATGAGGCCAAAACGGGCCTCGAGCGGGCCGAAATCAGCCACCTGATGAATGAGGAGTCCTTATTCAACGCCAAAAAAGCGGTCGACTTCGGTTTCGCGGACGGGATTTTGTATGCTGACGGTACTGTAATGGATTCCCTGAAACCCATTATTTTCTCCCGGGTTGTGGCCCTAAACGCGCTTCTCAGTAAATTTCCCGCTCCCCAAAAGCCCAAAGAACAAGTAACCGGCACTGCATATGAAGAATTGATGGCTGATCTTAACAAGCTGAAGTATTGACAAGGAGGCAAGATAATGAGCAAGATCCAAGAATTGACCGAAAAGCGCAAAGCCGTCTGGGAGGCTGCCAAAGCTTATCTGGAGAGCAAGCGGGGTGAGAGCGGTATGGTGTCCGAGGAGGACACAGCCACCTACCGCAAGATGGAAGCTGATGTGGAAAATCTGAGCCAACAAATTTTGATTTTGGAAGAACAGGAAAAAAGGGACAGGATGATGCAGGCCGTCAATCGGGCTCCGCTGCTTACCAATCCCGCTGAAGGGATGGGAGCCGGTTTTCGCGCTTCTGATGCCTACGCCAAAGCCTTCTGGGATGTTATGCGGATCAAGGGCAAGGCTGTATCAAATGATTTAGCGGTAGGTACCGACACCCAGGGTGGATATCTGGTGCCGGATGAATTCGAGCGCACCCTTGTGCAGGCGCTGGAAGAACATGACATCATGCGCCAAATCGCCCGGGTGATCCGTACTTCCTCCGGGGAATTGCAGATTCCTGTAGTGGCTACCCAAGGCACCGCCTCCTGGGTTGAGGAAGCCGGGGAGATTCCCACCAGTGACGGCAGTTTCGGCCAGGTGACACTCTCTGCCTATAAACTGGCCACCATGATCAGAGTATCCCAGGAACTTCTCTCCGACAGCTCTTTTCCTCTGGAGACTTTTCTGGCCCAGGATTTTGGCCGCCGCATCGGCGATCTGGAAGAGGAGGCTTTCCTTGTGGGTGATGGCAATAAGAAGCCCACCGGCGTTTTGCTTGGGGCAAGCGTAGGCAAAACCGCCGCCAGCGCAACTGCTATTACTTTTGATGAGGTTATGGATCTATATCACAGCCTGAAATCCCCTTATCGCAACAGGGCGGTATTCGTGACAAATGATCTGACTGTCAAAGCGCTCCGTAAGCTGAAAGATTCCAACGGGCAGTACCTATGGCAGCCTTCTCTGGTAGCCGGAACTCCCGACACCGTTCTGGGCCGCCCGGTCTATGTTTCAAGTTATATGCCACTGCTGGCAGCCGAGGCCAAAGTGATGGCCTTTGGTGACTTTTCCTATTATTGGATCAATGACCGCCAGGGCCGTACCTTTGACAGGCTGGATGAAATCTTTGCAACCACTGATCAGGTAGGATTTAAAGCCACCCAGCGGGTGGACGGCGCTTTGGTTCTGCCGGAGGCGGTTCAGGTTTTGCAAATGGCCGAATAGTAAGGAGAGCGCTTATGACCCTTCTGGAAAAAGTAAAGGCGAACCTGATCTTAGAGCATGATCAGGATGATGAGCTGCTTAAGCATTTTATTACGGCGGCGGTGAACTATGCTGAATCATACCAGCATCTTCCCGCAGGAACCTATAACTGTCAACTGTCCACTATCAACTATCAACTGAAAGAAATGCCGCCAACAACCGAACAGGGCATTATTATGCTGGCCAGTCATTTCTACGAAAGCAGGGATGGTTCCACCGGCGGTTTCTTTGCCGACAGTGTTCAAGCCGGGCAACAAGTCTGGAATACCGTCAATACGCTGTTCAGGCTGGATCGGAATTGGCAGGTTTGATGTATGAGTTAAGGCTGCTCTATACGGACTTTCTCCGCAAGTTGTTCAGGATTATCGGCTCTGTATTCATTTATTCTTGCGGCCAATCGTTGAAATTCCATATAAAGCATTGGAGCATCCTTTACTTCTCGAGCTTCTTCAATGTACTCCTTGAACTGGGCATATTTTTTCAAAAGATATCTGCCAGACATTATACATAGAACGTCAAAATCATAAACATCAGTGGCAATGCCTACAGCTAACCTCTCCAGGCGGGAAAGGTATCTGATAACACTTTTTCTCAATGCTTTATCGGCATTAACTGTGGGTAAATTTAATTTACGTCCTATCATTTCATCCAAAAATGGATAACTCTCTGATGAAAGCACATTGTAAAACTCAATTGTAGATTGTTTCTTTCGCCTATCATGGTCGGCACGAGAAATTTTTGTTTGCTGCCTTATCTGGACAAAAATAAAAATAACTCCAACTATGACAAAGATACTTTCTATAAGAGGCAGGTATTCTTGGATATATTTTAGCATAACGATCACCTCCTTTCTCCTCAAATCATATCACATTTAATCGGCAAAGTGAGGGTTTATTTATGTCTTTCGGTAAGATGAATGCCTTCGTTAGTATCGTGCAAGCAGACTTAAGCAAAGATACAGATGGGTTCTCAATCTCGGCCGATATGGTTTTAGCCAGCGTCAGAGCCTACAAAGAGGAACGGCATGGCAGCAAATTCTGGGCCAACCGGGCTACCTTCTCCTCCGCTAACTGCCTCTTCCGTTTTCGGCTGATTCCTGGGCTTGAGATTACAACCAAACTGGCGATTCTTTGTGATGGATTGCGCTATAAAATCCTCAGCGCAGAGAATGTGCAAGGGAGGGGTATGTACATAGAGGTGCTGGCAGAGAGCCTGAAGGCTTCAAAGCAGTGAATAACTAATAACGAAAAACGAATACAATCTCGTTTAATTTATTCGTTATTCGTTCAAAAGGCGGGTGAAATTATGGCAAAAGTTAGTTTTCAGCTGCCGGAGGATTTCCTCCAAAAAGTCTCTCAGTTGGAGGAAAAGACTGATGAGATCATCCCCCGGGTGTTGGAAACCGGTGGTAGTGTGGTGTTGGAACAGGTGAGGAGCAATTTGCAGGCTGTGGTTGGCCGGGGTACCAAATATCCTTCCCGATCCACCGGGGAACTGGCCAGAAACTTGGGCCTTTCTCCGGCCAAAATGGACAAAAATGGGGATTTCAACGTAAAAGTGGGCTTTTCCGAGCCACATTCCGGCGGGGTGACCAATGCTATGCTGGCAAATATCCTCGAATATGGCAAACACGGCCAGCCACCTAAACCCTTTCTCAAACCGGCCAAATCTCAGAGCAGAATCCCCTGCATTAAGGCCATGAAGAGCAAACTGGAAGAGGAGATGGATAATTTGTGAACATTCTTGCTGAAATAAATACTCTGCTGGGGGGTTTGGGGGTAAGAGTTGAAACCGGCGTATTCTCTGATGTTGCTCCGGAGGAATATACGATTATAACACCCCTATCCGATTCATTCGAGTTATTCGGTGATGATCTCCCCGGCTTTGAAACCCAGGAAGCCCGGCTTTCTCTTTATAGCCAAGGGAATTATCTGGCTTTAAAAAGCCGTATCGTCAGAGCTTTCCTGGATGCCGGATTTACCGTCTCTGACCGCTGGTATTTGGGCCATGAGGACGATACCGGCTACCACCATTATGCTATTGACCTGGCAAAATTATATAGACTGGAGGAATAAATATGGCAACAATCGGTATGGATAAACTTTTCTATGCGAAAATCACAGAGGGAGAAAACGGTGAGGAAACCTATGGCCCGCCAATTTCCCTGGCTAAAGCCCTTAGTGCTGATTTAACCATTGAGCTGGCTGAGGCTACTCTGTTTGCTGATGACAGCGCTGCTTATGTGATCAAAGATTTCCGATCCGGCAGTCTTAGTCTGGGTGTGGATGATATAGGGGTGACCGCTGCTCAGGATTTGACCGGGGCCGTAGTTGATGATAACGGTGTTCTCATCTCCGCTTCGGAGAATGACGGGTTGCCGGTAGCCATAGGTTTTCGGGCTTTGAAGCCGGATAACCGCTACCGCTACTTTTGGCTCTACCGGGTCAAATTCGGCATTCCCGCTACTAATTTGCAGACAAACGGCGAATCCATTACTTTTCAAACCCCCACCATAGAGGGTACGGTTATGCGCCGAAATAAACTGGATGGTAATGGCAAACATCCATGGAAGGCCGAGGTTACCGAGGGCGACCCCGGCGTGTCGGCGGATACTATTTCCAACTGGTATGAGCAGGTTTACGAGCCGGTTTATTCGGCAAATCCGGAAATTGGAGGATGATTTGAATGGATAATGGGAGAAGCGCTGTCATTGATATTTGTGATCAGAAATATGAGCTAATTCTTACCACAAGGGCTACAAAGGAAATAGCCGGGCGTTACGGTGGTTTGGAGAATCTTGGTGATAAACTCCTCAAGGCGGAGAACTTTGAGCTGGCCCTTGATGAAATTGTTTGGCTGATCACTCTTTTGGCAAATCAGTCCGTTTTGATCCATAATCTCCGGCATAAGGATTCGCCCAAGGATCTATTGACCGAAGAAGAAGTGGAGCTGCTGACTTCTCCTTTAGAGCTTGCTTCTTATAAGGATGCCATCACCGAAGCTATGTTCAAAGGCACCGCCCGCAATGTTCTCAGCGAGGATGACGGCTCAAAAAACCAGCAAGGCGCGTGAGTGATGCTGAGACTTTCACGCGCCTGTATTACTATGGTACTGTGCAAATGAGTATGGCACCGGAGGATTTTTGGCTGACACCCATTGGTTTTTTTCTTGATCTTTGGGCTTGCCATAAGCAGTTTTTGGGGGTGGAGAAAGCACACGGGGATATGTGTATTGACGATATTCTGCCCAGTGGGATTTAATTCTCTTTACTTGACTTATTTACATTACCGTACTTATCAAAAAAGTAACGATCCCCTGACTCAATATCAGCTAAAATAGCTTTTGCAATTGTTGCTCCATCAAATATCAGGTTTTCATGTTTAATGGAAATATCGTAAGTATATTCAATGCCAAGTAATTTGTATTTTGTTTCTTCGAGAACAATATAAGCATCATCACCAAGGTTGAATAGCTTTGATACGGATACTTGTTCGCTTATTTGCTCATTAAGGTTAATCAATTGATTGTCAAAATCCATCATGGAGTTTATTACATTACCAGCGCTATCAACAATCATAGTTTCATTATTACGAGCCGAATGTTTGAGTCTTGTAAATTCCGGATAAGCTTTCTTAATCCAATCCATATCAAGAAAAAACTTGCGTTGAATGTTTGTTGCATAAACCTCAGAAATAGTTAGATCGAGTGTTCTAATTCTTCCTTCCCAATCTTTGTCCGTTGGTGGTCGCATTTCTTTTAATGAAATGCCATAATACTTAGCAAATTGTTTTGCTCCAGCTTGAAATCCGTATTTGCTTACAAAAACGCCCTTTATATTACCGATGTCATGGATAACCCCGAAAAAGTCACGAACCCTTCCTATTGAAACTGTATCAGAAAAATTTTTGCACTCAATAGCTACACAGTGAGTTTCCCCTATATTTTTAAATTCCCAATAAACATCAATTTGGTGCTCACATCCAGACTTGCCTTTAACTTTAATATTGTGCTGGATATTAGTGGTTTGAATGCCTTCAGCATCGTTTAAAGTTTGGTAGATTTCTTGGGTAAGTTTTTCATATTCAGTATTAACATTAGCCATAAAGCAACTCCTTATAGTTGGTTCCAATAAATATAAAATGTAAGGAAACAATTATATTCTGAAAGTTTTGTCGTTTCCGCTTGTTCAATTCCTTTATATGTCATTAATAACCACCAACAAGAATAAACGATACAATGTTTTTAAAACTGAATTATAAGAATCACCCATTAAGTTGCCTTTTTTTACATATATTTCGAAATTGTTTATTGATAAAATCCGCAATCTGCAAAATATACTGTTGGGCAATCAAGAACAGAGGAGTCTTCTAAAGTTATCTTAAACTCATTGCAATCTGTTATATTGATATTTAATTCTATTGGTCGAGATGTTTTAGTAATTTCTGGACTTGAATATATAATGCTTCCGTCTGCTTCAATGATAATTTTTGTAGACCACCTTGCCTGCTCCCCTAGGCCAATATATGCTGTGCCTTTGAATTTTGAGTATTTCATATTTAGTAAGGTATGAAAAGTGGATCTTCCGTTTAGAAAATAACACATGGCATATTCGTTTTCATAATTATCTTTATAGGCATCACCCTTATGTAGTTTAGCCCCAATATTTGTAATATTTTCAAGCTTAATACTTGCAGGGTTTGGCGTTTGTGTGGTGGGTGGGGAATCGGTTTTTTTGTTTTTTAGGTTCTCATTTTCTACTTTTAAATCTTGGTATTGCTTTTCTAGCGCATCGTATTTCGTCTTTAGCTGAACATATAGTTTATCATCATCAAGCTCAAGCTGATATTTAGCTGATAAGTCTTCTTTTTCAATAAGCATATTCTGATATTGAGATAATAATTCCTCGTATTTATGTTTATAATTTTCGGGGCCAATACTAGCTCTTCCGCCATAGAAGCCAGCAATAAGGGTACATGCGCCAGTAATGACAGCAGCTATAATAGTTGTGGCTTTATCACTTTTGCTCATAATCATCGTACTCCTAAAAAACCATATCAATGGTTTAACATAACAACCATCAATGCAATTATAAACCAAAGTATTATTTTTTTCAACAATAATTTTCCTAATCTTTCTAAATTCAAGGAGTACTGCCATGAGCGACAATTTTGGCCTTCGCATCGGCATAGAGGGTGAGAAGCAATTCAAAGACGCTCTTCGGGATATCAACCAGGCGTTTAAAGTCTTGGGCTCGGAAATGGCACTGGTCACCTCTCAGTTTGACAAAAACGATAAATCTGTCCAAGCCCTCACTTCTCGCAATACTGTTCTAAGTAGAGAAATCGAAGCTCAAAGAGAAAAGATCACCACCCTGAGATCCGCCCTGGATAATGCCTCCACTTCCTTCGGTGAAAACGACAAGCGCACCCAAAGCTGGCAGATTCAGCTAAACAAAGCAGAAGTTGAACTTGCCGGGATGGAAAAAGAACTAAAAGCCAACAATGCAGCCTTGATGTCCAACTCCGAGAGATATGATTACTTAGGCAAGGAAATCGCAGCTACTGTCCGCGAATATATCAAGGTGCGGGATGAATACGGCAAGAACAGCACCGAGGCCAAAGCCCTGGAGGCTCGGCTGGGTGATTTGACCCGTGAGCAGCGGGATGCCGGGAAAGCTGCTGATGAGGAAGATAAGCAGATCACAGAGGTCACAAAATCCTTGGGGCTTTATGAACGCAGCGCAAAAAGTGCAGCTAACGAAACTGAAAAATCGGGAATCAGCTTTGCCAAGGTCGCGGATACTTTGAAGAATGTGGGGAAAGCCATCGCGGGGGCAGTAACGGCTGTCGGCGCTGCAGCCACTTCGGTTGGGGTTGGTATGTTCAAGATGGCTGAAGGTGCTGCAAATACAGGCCGGGAAGTCAATATTATGTCGCAAAAACTGGGCCTCTCCCGTCAGGGATTTCAGGAATGGGAGTTCATTCTCAAAAAGTCCGGTACCAGCATTGATGTTATGAATATCGGAATGAAAACACTGCAAAAGACCATGGGTGGTCTGACAGAAGATGGGGACAGCGCCTCAAAGGCTTTTGCTGCTGTCGGTATCAGTTTTGATGAGATCAAGGGTAAGACTCCGGAAGAAGCCCTGAATATGACCATCCGGGCCTTACAGGATTTACCGCCCGGGGCGGATCGGACTGCCGCTGCTTTGAAACTGTTTGGCAGAGGGGCAATGGAACTTCAGCCCTTGCTCAACAGAACTTCTGCGGAAACCGATGAGCTGCGTCAGCGGGCTCATGATTTAGGCCTCGTTCTTGGTGATGCCCAAATAGATAATTCTCTCAAATTCCGCAGCGCCATGGGCAGGATTAAGGACACCATGCAGGGTATGAAGCTGCAAATCGCCAGCAGCCTGGTTCCGGCTTTTGCTGATGGGCTGGAGGCCTTTCTGGATTTCGCCAGTGGTGTTGAGGGCGGCGAAGAGAAGATGAAGTCTGCTGTGGATAATATCACGGCAACTATTTCTACCGCCCTGCCTGAGTTTATCCAAAAAGGCGCTCAGATGATCTCGGCTCTGGTAACCGGAATATCCTCGGCTCTGCCCGGTATAGCGGAAGCAATCGCTTCTGTTTTGCCTCAGCTGATAAATGTTATCACTTCAATGGTGCCACAACTGGTCAACACAATTATGACCGCCATTCCTTCCATCATCAAGGCAATATTGTCGGCGCTTCCGGCTGTAGCAGACGCAGCGGTTCAGATCGCTATTGCCCTGGCCAAGGGGCTGTCAGGGATGATCCCCAGTTTGATCCCTATTGCGATAGAAGCAATTATGTCTATTGTCCAAACCTTGATCGCCAATGTACCCCAACTCTTGGAAGCCTCTCTGCAAATCATCACCGGCCTGGCAGATGGTCTACTTCTCGCTTTGCCTAAGTTGATCGCTGCTCTTCCCACCATTATCAAAGCCATTGTCAATTTCATCATTGGAGCTATTCCCCAGCTAATTGATGCCGGAATCAGACTTTTGACTTCTCTGATCACAGCCTTGCCAACCATCATCCAGGCAGTTGTGGCAGCAATACCCAAAATTATCAACAGCGTGATAGGCGCTATTATAGACAGCATTCCCCTGATCATAGATTCCGGAGTAAAGCTGCTGGTAGCCCTGATTGAAAACTTACCCACTATAATAACCACTATTGTTGCGGCGATTCCTCAAATTATTAGCGGACTTGTTAATGCCATCATCGGGAATATTGACAAAATCATCATGGCCGGGGTTCAGCTTTTGGTCGCTCTGATTACCAACCTGCCCACTATTATCGTGGAAATCGTCAAAGCCATCCCGCAAATCATTACAGGCATTGTCTCGGCTATTGCTTCCTTTGTTCCCAAAATTGTTGAGGCTGGTGCCAACCTTATCAAGGGTCTCTGGCAGGGGATTTTGAATGTCAAGGATTGGATCTGGAGCAAGATCAAGGGCTTTATGGACGGTATTGTGAGCAGCATCAAGAGCTTTTTTGGTATCCATTCACCCTCAACCCTCTTTGCCGGGATAGGCCGGGATATGGGCGAAGGTATCGGGGTAGGCTTTGAGGATGCTATGGATCAGGTGTCCAGGGATATGAGAAATGCCATTCCCAGAGATTTTGACCTGGCGGTAAACGCTTCCGGCGGCTATAGCGGCGAGAGGTATCTGGCAGGAGCGAATATAACCCAGAATATTTCTATCACTTCACCCAAAGCCCTCTCGGAAAAAGAAGCGGCCAGAGAGTTTAGAAATCTCTCACGAAAACTGGCCTTGGAGATCTGATTATGGAACTGACTTACATAAACTTAAATGGAGATAAGGTTATATTACGACAGCTGAAACCCTTTTTCCTCAGCAAGATTGACGGAGCGGGGCGCATTCGCCAGAGCATCAATACTTTTCATGCCCCGGAGCAGGACGGGGCTTTCTATATTTCCTCCAGCCTTGATATGCGCAACATCACCATTGAGGGGCGTATTCTGGCTGAGAATATAGATGAATCTTATGACTACCGCAGGCATCTTCTACGGATTTTCACCCCTAAACTGCGCGGCACCCTGATTTACCGCAACCGCCAAATTGCCTGCATAGTGGAAGAAGCCGGATTTTCTGTCAGCAATCTTTCCCGGGCTCCAGCCTTTTTTATCAGCCTGCTTTGCCCTTCTCCTTTTTTTGAAACATTGGAAGAAATCAGAGCGGAGCTGGCCTATTGGCTGGGCAACTTCGTTTTCCCTTTAGAAATTGTCCCACCGGGTTTAGAGCTTGGCATAAGACAACCCAGTCAAATCATAACTATAGATAATGAAGGGGACGTTCCCTCCGGCTGTGAAATTGTTTTCAGCGCCCTGGGCTCGGTGACCAATCCGGAGTTGCTTAACATAGATACCGGTGAATTTATCCGGATCAATACGACTATGGTTGCCGGGCAGGAAATTCATGTTTTTACCCATTTTGCTGGGAAGCAGATTATCAGTATTATTGGGACTACAGAAACTAATATCTTTTCCCTGCTGGATATGGGTTCCACTTTCCTCCAATTGACAGCTGGCATAAATACTCTTCGCTATGGTGCCGGATCAAATATAGATTCGCTGGAAGTAAGTATTCTATACAGGCCGCAGTTTTTAGGAGTTTAAAATAGTTGATAGTTGAGAGTTGAAAGTTGATAGTTAACAAGGAGCGATGGAGTGCAACTGTATGTATTTGACCAGGAGAGACGTCAATTAGTTGGAATCATAGAAGCCTTTGACTATTTCCGCTGGACGAGAAGGTATTCTCAAAGCGGCAGCTTTGAGCTGAGGGCTATAGCCACCGAGGATAATATTACTTTGCTCCAGGTAGGAAATATTCTCTGGAAAAACGATGACGAGGAAGCAGGGCTGATTGAATTTGCAGAATTGACCATGCAGGAGCAGGAATTTATTGTTGTTAGCGGGCGTTTTGCCACCTCCTTTTTGGCGAGGAGGATTATCTGGGGAACAGAAATTCTAACCGGGGATTTGGCTGGGGCAGTGAATCAGCTTCTCCAAAACCACCTGATAAATCCGGCTGATCCGGAAAGGAAAATAGATGGCATAACTCTTATGCCGGAGGTATTAGGTGTTTCCGTAAATACTCAGGTTTCATATAGGAACCTGCTGGACACAGTCAGCGGTCTTTGTGAAACCGCCGATATAGGTATTAAAACGGTCTTTAATCCTGATACAGGGGTTTTCACTGTTAAGCTCTACCAGGGAACTGAAACCCAGGCTGTTTTTTCCAAGGAATATGAGAATATTATTGAGCAGGTTTTTACTCAAAGTCTGGTGGATTATGCCAGCATTGCCCTGGTAGGCGGTGAAGGGGAAGGCCCGGAGCGTATTCTGGCTACCACTGGCGGCGGTATCGGCGAGGAGCGTTATGAGATTTTTGTGGATGCCCGTGACCTGCAATCAGAAGATTTCCCCGATGATTATGACGCAGCTTTGATTTTCCGAGGGCAGGAAAGGCTGGCCGAGCTGGCAATGGTCAAATCTTTTGATGTCAGTGTCAATCAATATGGGAATCTCCAGTACAAAATAGATTTTGACATTGGCAGCCAGGTACGGATCGTTGCAAAAAGGTGGGGTCTGAGTATAACTGCCCGGATCACAGAAATAGAGGAAAATTATGATCAGGATGGCTTAAGTTTGAGCGTGGTTTTCGGCAAGCCCCTGCTTACCTTGGCCCAGAAACTGAAGGGAGGAAATATTTGATGGAAAAAAGCGGATTCTTTAACTCCTCTGGCGGTGACAGGTTGTATAATGCCATTGACTTTGCCGCCTATTTCGGGGATTTAGTCAGCAACGGTATCTTTTACCGGGTAGCAGATAACCTGAAAGTGACCGCCTCCACAGGCATGAATATTACAGTGCAACCCGGCTCAGCCTGGATCAACGGTTATCACTACCAAAATACTACGCCCTTGGATTTATTGATTTCTACAGCTAACGGGATCAATCCCCGGATAGATCGGGTGGTAATACGCTGGGATAATATGGCTCGGAGCATCAATTTGGCTATAATAACCGGAACCCCGGCAGCCACCCCTGTGGCCCCTGACTTGACGAGAAATGCCGATATTTATGAACTGGGCATTGCTGATATATTAGTACCCAGCAGCGTATTAACAATAAGTCCAGGGAATATTTCCGATACCAGATTAAATCCTGATCTATGTGGTTTAGTGAATTCCTTGGTAACGGCGGTCTATGAATAGCAGTTGATAGTTGATAGTTGAAAGTGGAAAGTTTAAATCTTTGATTTTGTGGTTTTAACGATTGAAGTTAACAATTTGATCAATTCAATGCATTCAGCGTTCATGCTCTTATATTCCGCATCGGATAAATACTCTGTTTCGTGAAGAAGTTCAAGCCAATACTCGACCTCACCAGCTTCTTTCAAGGCAATATTCATTTTAGCCAGAAAATCTTTTGTGGATTGTCCGTTCAATGCCTCTTTGATGTTCGCGTCAATACTGGTGCCGGAACGTAAAAGCTGCTTAGATAATGTGTATTCCGATTTTGATCCAGATAAATGTTGATATAGCCTTATAATCCTGACCGCGAATTTCTTGCTTTTCTCATATGCGATACTGTTAGACAAAGTAACCACCTCACTAAATTTGGTATTTTAACTATACACTATCAACTTTCAACTAAAGCGACTGAAGGGAGCGCCTAATGGCTGATATAAACGGGGTAGTTTTTACAGGTAGTGGTACCCGTGGAATTACTTATACAGTTACCTACACAGGATCCCGCCCCAATAACTCCCAAATGACCTATGATTTCAGTATCAGTGCAGCTATGACTTCCGGGTTCCTTGATACTGATTATGCCCTGCTTTGTATCATTACTGTTAACGGCGTAGCGGGCCAGGTGCGAATTAAGGCGGGAAATGAGTTTTGGTATGCAAGCACTATCAGAACCGGAAATATTTCTATAACTTGCC
>Ga0082212_10005237_pt1 | contig 17756 bp, 10 predicted proteins | sample TergutNt197P3_FD_71548 | JGI IMG/M metagenome (GOLD analysis project Ga0082212, IMG submission 71548) | Neocapritermes taracua P3 segment gut microbial communities from Petit-Saut dam, French Guiana - Nt197 P3 | ecosystem: Host-associated > Arthropoda: Insects > Digestive system > Gut ... | reverse complement strand
TGGGGGCAGCCGTGTCCCCTGTGGCAGATTTTAACCTGCCACAGGGGACACGTCTGCCACGAGAACCGTCCCTACTGGCAACCTACTCTATCTACAACTTCAATGTTCGCTTTCCATTAATTTTATTTGCTGGTTTTGAATTATATATTGTTTTATCTCTATTTAAAAGTGAATATGTAAATGCAGTTATTGGAACTGTAAAAACAACTCCCATAGAGCTTGCTATAGCAGAAAGTATTTCTTCCACAAGCGTTTCTTTGTTTAATATATCTATTATACTCATATTGCAAGCCATAAACAACAATATTAATGTTATAGAGCTTCCTACATATACTAATATTAAAGTATTTGACATTGTGCCTATAATATCTTTGCCTATATTCATTCCGCTTTTAAATAATTCTTTCCAATGTATTTCACTCATTTTACTTTTAAGCTCGTCCAAACTCGACGCTATCGACATTCCAACATCCATGCAGGCTCCAAGTGATGCTATTATAATCCCAGAGAAAAGAAGTTCTCTGAAATTAAAATTTATAGTTGTCATGTTTATGCTTAATTGGATTGCTTCTTCACAAGCACCAGACATTTTTGCCAAATAACTGAATATTGAAGCAATAATTCCAGCAGATATAACTCCACCTAAAGTTCCAATTCCTGCTGTTAAAACTTTTTTATTTATACCACCTATTATAACTAATGTAGATATTGTTATAAGAGTAGCTGTACCAACAGAACTCCAAATTGCACTATATCCTTGAAATATAAGTTTTATAAGTATAAAATAAATAGCTAAAAATGTAATTAGTAAAGCCAAAACTGCCTTTAATCCTTTTTTCCCTCCAATTAAAATTATACTTCCTAAAAACAAAATAAACATAAAGGTAATGTAACCTGAACGAACAACATCTATTACAATTGCTGTTATATTTCCAGATTCATCTTCTGTTATTTGCACTATTACATTATTTCCATCAGACAATTTATATCCTACTATTTTGCCTTCAATATCGTAAGATAAAACGTAATTTGTAGCAAATTCTTCGCCTTTATATTCTCCACCTGTAATTATAACTTTTACTTCTTGAGTAACTTCCTTAATGTTTTCTATATTGTGCTCTATTACTTGTCCTGCCTCTATAACTTTTGCTCTAGCGGTTATAGTTGTTAGCTTATTTTCTATTGAAAAAGCTTCGGTTGGTTCTTCAAACATTTCGCTAGATTGCTCTTTGGCCGGCTCTACAGGAATATTTTCTTCAGTAGCTTCTATATTTACTATTAAACAATTTATCATTAGTATAAATAAAATAAATATTAAGCTAGTTTTTTTCAAAATTTATTACCTCCATTAAAAGATTAGTACATCCATCTCATTAGTATAATCGGTATTGCCATAAGGATAAATTACATATACATACCCATCTTGTGTTAAGAAAAATACTTTTGTATTTTCTATTTTATAAATATTGCTATTTAAATCTCTTTCATAAACATTGCCATATTCTTCTGCTATTATTTTTGAATTATTGTATGCAGTTCTAACTGAATCGGTTATGATTTTCTGTACTTCGCCAATAGTGGTTTTCTTAAGTTCAATTAAATCTATTAAAGATAAAAACAACTCATCTGGCAAACTATAAGTGTATGTTTTTATTGTTACTTTTTCTGGCTTGTTGCCTTCTTTTAAAGATGATTTTACAGCCACAGACAATATATCTTGGTTAACAAAAGCAATATATGAAACATTATATATTATATTTTGTTCGTTTTGTCTCATGACGGAATTTGCTTTTTCATAAAATTCTGATTTTATATCGTTATTAATTTTTTTTGCATTTATGGTGTCGATATTTATTACTGGAATAATAGCATTTACACTATAATAATTTTCATCTTCATTTACTAAATTATATCCAGCATATACCAAATCTTTTGCCCATTCTATTTTATCTACTCTAACATTTTCGCTGTTTATATGTAGAGTGTTTTGAAATAAATTATTAAAGTTGGATTCCAAAATAGCATATTCTTCTGCTGTTTTTTTACTGCCAATATTTATACCTATCATAAATGGGTCTGTATCAGAGTATTTGTAAAAAAACTGAGTATATATTCCAATACATAACGCCATAATACAAATTAAAAGAAGGACTAAGAAAAATATGAATTTATTTTTCCCTTTAAGGTTACTAACAAATCTTCTAATAGCTCTTATCATAAATTTCCTCCAAAGGGGATGTTCATCATCGTAGCTAATCTTCAGAGAAATGGCATCCCCTTTCATTATAAGGGTAGTTCGGGGATTTTACAAGCTTTTTCAAAAAAACTTTCATAATAATTGACTATATGCTAAAAATATTATATGATAGTAATGGAGGTTTTATAGATGTTATGCTCATTTTGCAATAAAAACACAGCAGTTGTTTTTTTGAATAAAATTGAAAATGGTAGAAGCTCAGTAGAGGGCTTGTGTTACAATTGTGCAAAGGAAAAAGGGATAAATCCCCTAGAGGTTCTAGCAAAAAACGCAAATCTTTCTAATGAAGAACTGGAAGACATGTCAAGTCAATTTGAAAGTATTTTGAAAGATTTCTCAGAAAATATGAATATGGAGCCACTTGAAATAAATAATGTTGGCTTTAATGAAGCTGGAGAAAACCCTATTGGAAATATATTGGGGATGTTTAAGGCACAGGCCAATGGAAATGAAGCACAAAGTGAAGTGGCAGAAGAGCCAGAGAACTCAAAAAGAACTGTAAAAGTTGAAAAAAAGGTAAAAAACAATAACAAAAAAAGATTTTTAGATGCATTTGGAACGAATTTAACAGCTAAAGCAAGAATTGGGTTACTAGATGAGGTTATTGCCAGAGAGCCAGAGATTCAACGAATAACACAAATTCTAAATAGACGTTCAAAAAACAATCCATGTCTAATAGGCGAGCCAGGTGTTGGGAAAACTGCAATAGCACATGGGCTTGCGATAAGAATTGCCAACAAAAAAGTTCCTGCTAAGCTATTGAATAAAGAAGTTTATTTAATAGATATGACAGCAATGATTGCCGGAACACAGTTTAGAGGCCAATTTGAGGCCCGAATGAAATCTTTGATTGATGAATGTAAAACTTATGGAAATATAATTTTAGTTATAGACGAGGTTCATAATATTATTGGTGCTGGAGATGCCGAACACTCAATGAATGCTGCAAATATACTAAAACCAGCATTATCTAATGGAGATATTCAATTAATTGGTACAACTACACTTAGAGAATATAGAAAATATATTGAAAAAGATACTGCATTAGAAAGAAGATTTCAACCAATTATTGTTGACGAACCAAACATAGAAGATACAATTAATATAATAAAGGGAATTAAAAAATATTATGAAGAGTTTCATAAAGTTTTAATTACGCCAGATATTATAGAAAAAGCAGTTAAAATGTCTGAAAAATATATACACGACAGATTTCTGCCAGATAAAGCAATAGACTTAATTGATGAAGCATGTGCGAAAATTAATTTAAATAATAAAGAGTTATATGAAATAGAAATTATAAAAAACGAACTTAAAAAAATAGCAGAAGAAAAAGAAGAAGCAGTATCTTCAGATTCAATTGAAGATTATCAAAAAGCAGCAGATTTAAAAACAAAAGAATGTTCTTTAAATGAAGAATTAGAAGAACTTGAAAGCAAATTAGTTCCATCTACACTTTCAGTACAAGATATTGCTGAGGTAATAGAGAAATGGACGAAGATTCCAGTAACCAAAATAACTCAAGAAGAAACAGAAAAGCTGTTGAATCTAGAAGAAAATCTTCATAAGCATATAGTAGGCCAAAAACAGGCAGTTGAAGCTGTTAGTAAAGCCATTAGAAGAAACAGAGCTGGTATTCAAAGTACAAAAAGGCCACCATCATTTATGTTTGTTGGACCGACTGGAGTAGGTAAAACAGAGCTTTCAAAGGCATTGGCGTTTGAAATGTTTGGAACAGAAGAATCTATAATAAGAATAGATATGTCTGAATATATGGAGAGCCACTCAACTTCAAAATTGATTGGAGCACCTCCAGGCTATGTTGGATATGATGATGCAGGTCAATTAACAGAAAAAGTAAAAAGAAAGCCATACTCAATAATACTTTTAGACGAAATAGAAAAAGCACATCCAGATGTATTTAATGTTTTACTTCAGGTGTTAGACGATGGAAAGCTTACAGACTCTCAGGGAAATGTTGTTAACTTTGAAAATACAATAATTATTATGACATCAAATGCAGGCTCAAATTTAAACAACAACTCTATTGGTTTTGGGAAAACATCAACTTTAGATAAAGATAAATTAATAGGTGCACTAAAAGATTTATTCAGACCAGAGTTTCTAAACAGAGTTGATGAAATAGTTGTATTTAATGAATTAAATACAGATGAATTACTTCAAATAGTAGATTTGCTTTTGAAAAAAACAAGTGAAGCATTAAGTTCTAAAGAGATTAAAATGGATATAACATTAAATGCAAAAAAATATATCCTTTCAAAAGGAACAGATTTAAAATATGGAGCAAGGCCATTAAGAAGGGCAATACAAAGGCATATAGAAGACCATATTGCAGATATGATTTTAAAAGAAGAAGTATTGCCAGAACAAACAATTCGTATTAACTTAGAAAAAGAAGAATTGAAGTTTACAGTGTGAGGAGCAATTAGGTGTGGAAATAATTGGAATAACTGGGAAATCTGGGACAGGAAAATCAACATTTACAGAAATGCTAGCAAAAAAATATAAATATTGCACAAAAGTAGATATAGATAAAATTGGGCATTTTTCATTAGTAGATCCAGAAATTATTGAAAGATTGAGAAAAAATTTTGGAGATGGAATTTTAGACGAAAATGGCAATATAAACAGGAAAAAGGTGGGAGATTTGGTTTTTGCCGAAAGGCATAATATGGAAATTCTTAAAGAATTAACATGGGAATTTATGCAACAAAAAATAGATAAAATCTTATCTGGTAGCTCAAAAACTGTTATTCTAGAATGGATTTTATTGCCACATTCTAAATATTGGGATATGTGCAATACTAAAATTTTAGTATGTGCTAATGAACAGGAAAGAAGAGATAAAATAATTAAAAGAGATAATATTTCTGAAGAATATTTGAATAAACGTGACAGTGCCAGTATAGATTACAGTTCATACAAATTTGACCATATTGTAGAAAATCATTATGAAGATGGGGAAATTAGAAGAGCTGTAGATGACATATTTAGAGAAATAGAAAAGTGAAGATCGGGGACGGGGCAAGAATGAACATGGGGGACGTGCCTAAAAAGTTCAAAATGAACATTCGGGGACACACATAAAAAGGACAGAGCAGTTCGCTCTGTCCTTTTTATGTGTGTCCCCGAATGTTCATTTTGAACTTTTTAGGCACGTCCCCGATGTTCACTTTTATGTGTGTCCCCAAATGTTCATTTTGAACGTTTTAGGCACGTCCCCGATGTTCATTTTGAAAAATTGCTTGATAATTTTCCATATAAAATGTATAATAATAAAAGTGAAAATGAATAATGAGGGAGGATAATAGATGAGCAACTTAATAGAAATAAGATGGCATGGCAGAGGTGGACAAGGCGCAAAAACAGCATCACTTCTTTTAGCAGATGCAGCATTTAATACTGGTAAATTTATTCAGGGTTTCCCAGAGTATGGACCAGAGCGAATGGGTGCACCAATTACAGCATACAATCGTATTAGTGATGAGCCAATTACTATACATTCAAACATATATGAACCAAATTATGTTGTTGTAGTTGATGACACATTGCTAGAATCTGTTGATGTTACAGCAGGATTAAAACAAGATGGCGCAATAATAATAAACACAACTAAAGATGCCGATTATTTAAAAAGTGTACTTGGTGGGTATAATGGGAGCGTTTATAAAATAGATGCAAAAGATATATCTATTAAAGCACTGGGAAAATATTTTCCAAATACACCAATGCTTGCAGCAGTTGTTAAAGTTTCTGGGATTATGTCAGAAGAAGCGTTTTTAGAAGATATGATAGGTTCTTTTAAACATAAATTTGCAAAAAAACCTGAAGTAATTGAAGGAAATATGAAGGCATTGGAACTGGCACTACAGGAAGTAACTAAAATTTGAACAAAATTAAGCAATCTGATTAAATTTGATATAAGAAGGGAAAGGTAAAAATATGACAGATGAAAATTTAAATGCAAAAACACCTTGGCAAAAACTTACCATAGGTGGTAATATTTATAATTCTGGTAATGCAAAAGAGTTTAAAACAGGTGACTGGCGTTCTACCGTTCCAGAATGGAAGATTGATTTATGCACACAATGTGGACTTTGTTTTCCAGTTTGCCCAGATGATGCAATTCCAGTTAATGGAGAATGTAAAAGAGAAGATTTTGATTTTGATGCTTGTAAAGGATGTGGCGTTTGTGCCAAAGTGTGTCCTTTTAAAGCAATAGAAATGAAGTGATTTTGACAAAAAGCAGCATCTTGCGTTGTCAGACTGCGTAAATATTTTTTTCGCATACCGGATGTATAGCTCAAAAAATATTTACTTGTCTTCCTAGCAATATACTACTTTTAGTCAAAATCAAAGAAAGGAAATAAAAAAATGGGAATTAGAGAAAGATTAAGTGGAAATGAAGCAGTAGCTATTGCTATGAAACAAATTAATCCAGATGTTGTTGCGGCTTTTCCAATTACACCTTCAACAGAAATACCACAATACTTTTCAACTTTCGTGAGCAATGGTGCTGTGGATACAGAGTTTGTTGCTGTTGAAAGTGAGCATAGTGCAATGAGTGCATGTATTGGTGCTGAAGCAGGAGGTGCTAGAGCTATGACTGCCACATCTGCAAATGGTTTGTCTTTAATGTGGGAAATGATATATATTGCTTCAAGCTTACGTTTACCTATTGTTATGTCTTTAGTAAACAGAGCAGTATCACGGACCATTAAATATACACAACGACCATTCAGATGCAATGGGTGCAAGAGACTCAGGTTGGATACAATTATTTTCAGAAAATAATCAGGAAGCATACGACAATCTTCTTATGGCTCATAGAATAGCAGAACATAAAGATGTGCTACTTCCATTAATGGTTTGTCAAGATGGGTTTATTACTTCACATTCGATTGAAAACATAGAGCTTCTAGAAGATGATAAAGCGAAGGGTTTTGTAGGAACATATAAACCAGAGCATTATCTATTAAATGATAAAGAACCAATTGCAGTTGGACCATTAGATTTACAAGGATATTTATTTGAACATAAAAAACAACAGGCAGAAGCTATGAAAAATGCTAAAAGAGTTATTAAAGAAGTTTCAGAAGAGTTTGAAATATTAACAGGTAGAAAATATAATTTCTTTGAAAGCTACAAATTAGATGATGCAGATATTGCAATTGTTTGTATGAATTCAACTGCAGGAACTGCAAAACATGTTGTTAACCAGTTAAGAGAACAGGGGATAAAAGCTGGAGTTCTAAAATTAAGAATGTTTAGACCTTTTCCAGCAGAAGAAGTTTCGGAGGCTTTAAGAAATTTAAAAGCTATTGCTGTTTTAGATAAGTCGGATTCTTTAAATTCAGTTGGTGGTGCACTATTTCAAGATGTTGTGTCACGGAATGTATGTAAAAAATATTAATGTTCCAACTGTAAATTATATTTATGGAATTGGTGGAAGAGATACAACTGAGAATCAAATAGAATCAGTATATAAAGACTTACAAGAAATTATGGCTAATGGCAAAATAGATAATCCTTACAGATATTTAGGTTTAAGGGAGGGAAATTAATATGGCATATGATTATAAAGAAATTATAGCTAAAAGACCTTCAAGATTAACAGCTGGACATAGAATGTGTGCTGGTTGTGGAGCACCTCCAGTTGCAAGAATGATTTTAAGAGCAGTAAAACCAGAAGACCATGCAGTTGTATCTTGTGCAACAGGATGTATGGAAGTATCAACTTTTATTTACCCATACACAGCTTGGACAGATTCATTTATCCATACCGCTTTTGAAAATTCTGCTGCTACATTGTCTGGTACTGAATCTGCATATAAAGCCATGAAAAGACAAGGTAAATTATCAGATAAAAATACAAAATTTATAGCATTTGGTGGAGATGGCGGAACTTACGATATTGGACTGCAAAGCTTATCTGGAGCAATGGAGAGAGGACATGACATGGTTTATGTATGCTACGATAATGGAGCATACATGAATACAGGTATTCAACGTTCTTCTGCTACTCCAAAATTTGCAGATACAACAACATCACCAGCAGGAAGTACAGTTCCAGGGAAAATGCAAACTAGAAAAGATTTAACTCATATAATGGTTGGACATCATCTACCATATATTGCTCAAACAATTGCTATGACAAATTTCAAAGATTTATATGAAAAAGCAGAAAAAGCAATATATACGGAAGGTGCTACATTTTTAAATGTGCTTGCACCATGCCCAAGAGGATGGGGGTACAATACAGAAGATTTAATGCAAATAAATAAATTGGCAGTAGATACATGTTATTGGCCACTATATGAAGTTATTAATGGGAAATATAAAGTAACATACAAGCCTTCAAAAAAACTTCCAATAGAAGAGTTTTTGAAACCACAAAAAAGATTTGCACATCTGTTTAAACCAGGTAATGAATGGATGATTGAGACTTTCCAAAAAGAAGTTGATGAAAGATGGAATGAGTTGTTAGATTTAGAAGAAATGACAAATAAGGAATAACAAACGAAAAAGTGAACATGGGGGACGTGCCTAAAAAGTTCAAAATGAACATTCGGGGACACACATAAAAGAAGACAGAGGGACGTCCCTCTGTCTTCTTTTATGTGTGTCCCCGAATGTTCATTTTGAACTTTTTAGGCACGTCCCCCATGTTCACTTTTTCGTTTGTTATTCCTTATTTGTCATTTCTTCTAAATCTAACAACTCATTCCATCTTTCATCAACTTCTTTTTGGAAAGTCTCAATCATCCATTCATTACCTGGTTTAAACAGATGTGCAAATCTTTTTTGTGGTTTCAAAAACTCTTCTATTGGAAGTTTTTTTGAAGGCTTGTATGTTACTTTATATTTCCCATTAATAACTTCATATAGTGGCCAATAACATGTATCTACTGCCAATTTATTTATTTGCATTAAATCTTCTGTATTGTACCCCCATCCTCTTGGGCATGGTGCAAGCACATTTAAAAATGTAGCACCTTCCGTATATATTGCTTTTTCTGCTTTTTCATATAAATCTTTGAAATTTGTCATAGCAATTGTTTGAGCAATATATGGTAGATGATGTCCAACCATTATATGAGTTAAATCTTTTCTAGTTTGCATTTTCCCTGGAACTGTACTTCCTGCTGGTGATGTTGTTGTATCTGCAAATTTTGGAGTAGCAGAAGAACGTTGAATACCTGTATTCATGTATGCTCCATTATCGTAGCATACATAAACCATGTCATGTCCTCTCTCCATTGCTCCAGATAAGCTTTGCAGTCCAATATCGTAAGTTCCGCCATCTCCACCAAATGCTATAAATTTTGTATTTTTATCTGATAATTTACCTTGTCTTTTCATGGCTTTATATGCAGATTCAGTACCAGACAATGTAGCAGCAGAATTTTCAAAAGCGGTATGGATAAATGAATCTGTCCAAGCTGTGTATGGGTAAATAAAAGTTGATACTTCCATACATCCTGTTGCACAAGATACAACTGCATGGTCTTCTGGTTTTACTGCTCTTAAAATCATTCTTGCAACTGGAGGTGCTCCACAACCAGCACACATTCTATGTCCAGCTGTTAATCTTGAAGGTCTTTTAGCTATAATTTCTTTATAATCATATGCCATATTAATTTCCCTCCCTTAAACCTAAATATCTGTAAGGATTATCTATTTTGCCATTAGCCATAATTTCTTGTAAGTCTTTATATACTGATTCTATTTGATTCTCAGTTGTATCTCTTCCACCAATTCCATAAATATAATTTACAGTTGGAACATTAATATTTTTTACATACATTCCGTGACACAACATCTTGAAATAGTGCACCACCAACTGAATTTAAAGAATCCGACTTATCTAAAACAGCAATAGCTTTTAAATTTCTTAAAGCCTCCGAAACTTCTTCTGCTGGAAAAGGTCTAAACATTCTTAATTTTAGAACTCCAGCTTTTATCCCCTGTTCTCTTAACTGGTTAACAACATGTTTTGCAGTTCCTGCAGTTGAATTCATACAAACAATTGCAATATCTGCATCATCTAATTTGTAGCTTTCAAAGAAATTATATTTTCTACCTGTTAATATTTCAAACTCTTCTGAAACTTCTTTAATAACTCTTTTAGCATTTTTCATAGCTTCTGCCTGTTGTTTTTTATGTTCAAATAAATATCCTTGTAAATCTAATGGTCCAACTGCAATTGGTTCTTTATCATTTAATAGATAATGCTCTGGTTTATATGTTCCTACAAAACCCTTCGCTTTATCATCTTCTAGAAGCTCTATGTTTTCAATCGAATGTGAAGTAATAAACCCATCTTGACAAACCATTAATGGAAGTAGCACATCTTTATGTTCTGCTATTCTATGAGCCATAAGAAGATTGTCGTATGCTTCCTGATTATTTTCTGAAAATAATTGTATCCAACCTGAGTCTCTTGCACCCATTGCATCTGAATGGTCGTTGTGTATATTTAATGGTCCGTGATACTGCTCTGTTTACTAAAGACATAACAATAGGTAAACGTAAGCTTGAAGCAATATATATCATTTCCCACATTAAAGACAAACCATTTGCAGATGTGGCAGTCATAGCTCTAGCACCTCCTGCTTCAGCACCAATACATGCACTCATTGCACTATGCTCACTTTCAACAGCAACAAACTCTGTATCCACAGCACCATTGCTCACGAAAGTTGAAAAGTATTGTGGTATTTCTGTTGAAGGTGTAATTGGAAAAGCCGCAACAACATCTGGATTAATTTGTTTCATAGCAATAGCTACTGCTTCATTTCCACTTAATCTTTCTCTAATTCCCATTTTTTTATTTCCTTTCTTTGATTTTGACTAAAAGTAGTATATTGCTAGGAAGACAAGTAAATATTTTTTGAGCTATACATCCGGTATGCGAAAAAAATATTTACGCAGTCTGACAACGCAAGATGCTGCTTTTTGTCAAAATCACTTCATTTCTATTGCTTTAAAAGGACACACTTTGGCACAAACGCCACATCCTTTACAAGCATCAAAATCAAAATCTTCTCTTTTACATTCTCCATTAACTGGAATTGCATCATCTGGGCAAACTGGAAAACAAAGTCCACATTGTGTGCATAAATCAATCTTCCATTCTGGAACGGTAGAACGCCAGTCACCTGTTTTAAACTCTTTTGCATTACCAGAATTATAAATATTACCACCTATGGTAAGTTTTTGCCAAGGTGTTTTTGCATTTAAATTTTCATCTGTCATATTTTTACCTTTCCCTTCTTATATCAAATTTAATCAGATTGCTTAATTTTGTTCAAATTTTAGTTACTTCCTGTAGTGCCAGTTCCAATGCCTTCATATTTCCTTCAATTACTTCAGGTTTTTTTGCAAATTTATGTTTAAAAGAACCTATCATATCTTCTAAAAACGCTTCTTCTGACATAATCCCAGAAACTTTAACAACTGCTGCAAGCATTGGTGTATTTGGAAAATATTTTCCCAGTGCTTTAATAGATATATCTTTTGCATCTATTTTATAAACGCTCCCATTATACCCACCAAGTACACTTTTTAAATAATCGGCATCTTTAGTTGTGTTTATTATTATTGCGCCATCTTGTTTTAATCCTGCTGTAACATCAACAGATTCTAGCAATGTGTCATCAACTACAACAACATAATTTGGTTCATATATGTTTGAATGTATAGTAATTGGCTCATCACTAATACGATTGTATGCTGTAATTGGTGCACCCATTCGCTCTGGTCCATACTCTGGGAAACCCTGAATAAATTTACCAGTATTAAATGCTGCATCTGCTAAAAGAAGTGATGCTGTTTTTGCGCCTTGTCCACCTCTGCCATGCCATCTTATTTCTATTAAGTTGCTCATCTATTATCCTCCCTCATTATTCATTTTCACTTTTATTATTATACATTTTATATGGAAAATTATCAAGCAATTTTTCAAAATGAACATCGGGGACGTGCCTAAAACGTTCAAAATGAACATTTGGGGACACACATAAAAGTGAACATCGGGGACGTGCCTAAAAAGTTCAAAATGAACATTCGGGGACACACATAAAAAGGACAGAGCGAACTGCTCTGTCCTTTTTATGTGTGTCCCCGAATGTTCATTTTGAACTTTTTAGGCACGTCCCCCATGTTCATTCTTGCCCCGTCCCCGATCTTCACTTTTCTATTTCTCTAAATATGTCATCTACAGCTCTTCTAATTTCCCCATCTTCATAATGATTTTCTACAATATGGTCAAATTTGTATGAACTGTAATCTATACTGGCACTGTCACGTTTATTCAAATATTCTTCAGAAATATTATCTCTTTTAATTATTTTATCTCTTCTTTCCTGTTCATTAGCACATACTAAAATTTTAGTATTGCACATATCCCAATATTTAGAATGTGGCAATAAAATCCATTCTAGAATAACAGTTTTTGAGCTACCAGATAAGATTTTATCTATTTTTTGTTGCATAAATTCCCATGTTAATTCTTTAAGAATTTCCATATTATGCCTTTCGGCAAAAACCAAATCTCCCACCTTTTTCCTGTTTATATTGCCATTTTCGTCTAAAATTCCATCTCCAAAATTTTTTCTCAATCTTTCAATAATTTCTGGATCTACTAATGAAAAATGCCCAATTTTATCTATATCTACTTTTGTGCAATATTTATATTTTTTTGCTAGCATTTCTGTAAATGTTGATTTTCCTGTCCCAGATTTCCCAGTTATTCCAATTATTTCCACACCTAATTGCTCCTCACACTGTAAACTTCAATTCTTCTTTTTCTAAGTTAATACGAATTGTTTGTTCTGGCAATACTTCTTCTTTTAAAATCATATCTGCAATATGGTCTTCTATATGCCTTTGTATTGCCCTTCTTAATGGCCTTGCTCCATATTTTAAATCTGTTCCTTTTGAAAGGATATATTTTTTTGCATTTAATGTTATATCCATTTTAATCTCTTTAGAACTTAATGCTTCACTTGTTTTTTTCAAAAGCAAATCTACTATTTGAAGTAATTCATCTGTATTTAATTCATTAAATACAACTATTTCATCAACTCTGTTTAGAAACTCTGGTCTGAATAAATCTTTTAGTGCACCTATTAATTTATCTTTATCTAAAGTTGATGTTTTCCCAAAACCAATAGAGTTGTTGTTTAAATTTGAGCCTGCATTTGATGTCATAATAATTATTGTATTTTCAAAGTTAACAACATTTCCCTGAGAGTCTGTAAGCTTTCCATCGTCTAACACCTGAAGTAAAACATTAAATACATCTGGATGTGCTTTTTCTATTTCGTCTAAAAGTATTATTGAGTATGGCTTTCTTTTTACTTTTTCTGTTAATTGACCTGCATCATCATATCCAACATAGCCTGGAGGTGCTCCAATCAATTTTGAAGTTGAGTGGCTCTCCATATATTCAGACATATCTATTCTTATTATAGATTCTTCTGTTCCAAACATTTCAAACGCCAATGCCTTTGAAAGCTCTGTTTTACCTACTCCAGTCGGTCCAACAAACATAAATGATGGTGGCCTTTTTGTACTTTGAATACCAGCTCTGTTTCTTCTAATGGCTTTACTAACAGCTTCAACTGCCTGTTTTTGGCCTACTATATGCTTATGAAGATTTTCTTCTAGATTCAACAGCTTTTCTGTTTCTTCTTGAGTTATTTTGGTTACTGGAATCTTCGTCCATTTCTCTATTACCTCAGCAATATCTTGTACTGAAAGTGTAGATGGAACTAATTTGCTTTCAAGTTCTTCTAATTCTTCATTTAAAGAACATTCTTTTGTTTTTAAATCTGCTGCTTTTTGATAATCTTCAATTGAATCTGAAGATACTGCTTCTTCTTTTTCTTCTGCTATTTTTTTAAGTTCGTTTTTTATAATTTCTATTTCATATAACTCTTTATTATTTAAATTAATTTTCGCACATGCTTCATCAATTAAGTCTATTGCTTTATCTGGCAGAAATCTGTCGTGTATATATTTTTCAGACATTTTAACTGCTTTTTCTATAATATCTGGCGTAATTAAAACTTTATGAAACTCTTCATAATATTTTTTAATTCCCTTTATTATATTAATTGTATCTTCTATGTTTGGTTCGTCAACAATAATTGGTTGAAATCTTCTTTCTAATGCAGTATCTTTTTCAATATATTTTCTATATTCTCTAAGTGTAGTTGTACCAATTAATTGAATATCTCCATTAGATAATGCTGGTTTTAGTATATTTGCAGCATTCATTGAGTGTTCGGCATCTCCAGCACCAATAATATTATGAACCTCGTCTATAACTAAAATTATATTTCCATAAGTTTTACATTCATCAATCAAAGATTTCATTCGGGCCTCAAATTGGCCTCTAAACTGTGTTCCGGCAATCATTGCTGTCATATCTATTAAATAAACTTCTTTATTCAATAGCTTAGCAGGAACTTTTTTGTTGGCAATTCTTATCGCAAGCCCATGTGCTATTGCAGTTTTCCCAACACCTGGCTCGCCTATTAGACATGGATTGTTTTTTGAACGTCTATTTAGAATTTGTGTTATTCGTTGAATCTCTGGCTCTCTGGCAATAACCTCATCTAGTAACCCAATTCTTGCTTTAGCTGTTAAATTCGTTCCAAATGCATCTAAAAATCTTTTTTTGTTATTGTTTTTTACCTTTTTTTCAACTTTTACAGTTCTTTTTGAGTTCTCTGGCTCTTCTGCCACTTCACTTTGTGCTTCATTTCCATTGGCCTGTGCCTTAAACATCCCCAATATATTTCCAATAGGGTTTTCTCCAGCTTCATTAAAGCCAACATTATTTATTTCAAGTGGCTCCATATTCATATTTTCTGAGAAATCTTTCAAAATACTTTCAAATTGACTTGACATGTCTTCCAGTTCTTCATTAGAAAGATTTGCGTTTTTTGCTAGAACCTCTAGGGGATTTATCCCTTTTTCCTTTGCACAATTGTAACACAAGCCCTCTACTGAGCTTCTACCATTTTCAATTTTATTCAAAAAAACAACTGCTGTGTTTTTATTGCAAAATGAGCATAACATCTATAAAACCTCCATTACTATCATATAATATTTTTAGCATATAGTCAATTATTATGAAAGTTTTTTTGAAAAAGCTTGTAAAATCCCCGAACTACCCTTATAATGAAAGGGGATGCCATTTCTCTGAAGATTAGCTACGATGATGAACATCCCCTTTGGAGGAAATTTATGATAAGAGCTATTAGAAGATTTGTTAGTAACCTTAAAGGGAAAAATAAATTCATATTTTTCTTAGTCCTTCTTTTAATTTGTATTATGGCGTTATGTATTGGAATATATACTCAGTTTTTTTACAAATACTCTGATACAGACCCATTTATGATAGGTATAAATATTGGCAGTAAAAAAACAGCAGAAGAATATGCTATTTTGGAATCCAACTTTAATAATTTATTTCAAAACACTCTACATATAAACAGCGAAAATGTTAGAGTAGATAAAATAGAATGGGCAAAAGATTTGGTATATGCTGGATATAATTTAGTAAATGAAGATGAAAATTATTATAGTGTAAATGCTATTATTCCAGTAATAAATATCGACACCATAAATGCAAAAAAAATTAATAACGATATAAAATCAGAATTTTATGAAAAAGCAAATTCCGTCATGAGACAAAACGAACAAAATATAATATATAATGTTTCATATATTGCTTTTGTTAACCAAGATATATTGTCTGTGGCTGTAAAATCATCTTTAAAAGAAGGCAACAAGCCAGAAAAAGTAACAATAAAAACATACACTTATAGTTTGCCAGATGAGTTGTTTTTATCTTTAATAGATTTAATTGAACTTAAGAAAACCACTATTGGCGAAGTACAGAAAATCATAACCGATTCAGTTAGAACTGCATACAATAATTCAAAAATAATAGCAGAAGAATATGGCAATGTTTATGAAAGAGATTTAAATAGCAATATTTATAAAATAGAAAATACAAAAGTATTTTTCTTAACACAAGATGGGTATGTATATGTAATTTATCCTTATGGCAATACCGATTATACTAATGAGATGGATGTACTAATCTTTTAATGGAGGTAATAAATTTTGAAAAAAACTAGCTTAATATTTATTTTATTTATACTAATGATAAATTGTTTAATAGTAAATATAGAAGCTACTGAAGAAAATATTCCTGTAGAGCCGGCCAAAGAGCAATCTAGCGAAATGTTTGAAGAACCAACCGAAGCTTTTTCAATAGAAAATAAGCTAACAACTATAACCGCTAGAGCAAAAGTTATAGAGGCAGGACAAGTAATAGAGCACAATATAGAAAACATTAAGGAAGTTACTCAAGAAGTAAAAGTTATAATTACAGGTGGAGAATATAAAGGCGAAGAATTTGCTACAAATTACGTTTTATCTTACGATATTGAAGGCAAAATAGTAGGATATAAATTGTCTGATGGAAATAATGTAATAGTGCAAATAACAGAAGATGAATCTGGAAATATAACAGCAATTGTAATAGATGTTGTTCGTTCAGGTTACATTACCTTTATGTTTATTTTGTTTTTAGGAAGTATAATTTTAATTGGAGGGAAAAAAGGATTAAAGGCAGTTTTGGCTTTACTAATTACATTTTTAGCTATTTATTTTATACTTATAAAACTTATATTTCAAGGATATAGTGCAATTTGGAGTTCTGTTGGTACAGCTACTCTTATAACAATATCTACATTAGTTATAATAGGTGGTATAAATAAAAAAGTTTTAACAGCAGGAATTGGAACTTTAGGTGGAGTTATATCTGCTGGAATTATTGCTTCAATATTCAGTTATTTGGCAAAAATGTCTGGTGCTTGTGAAGAAGCAATCCAATTAAGCATAAACATGACAACTATAAATTTTAATTTCAGAGAACTTCTTTTCTCTGGGATTATAATAGCATCACTTGGAGCCTGCATGGATGTTGGAATGTCGATAGCGTCGAGTTTGGACGAGCTTAAAAGTAAAATGAGTGAAATACATTGGAAAGAATTATTTAAAAGCGGAATGAATATAGGCAAAGATATTATAGGCACAATGTCAAATACTTTAATATTAGTATATGTAGGAAGCTCTATAACATTAATATTGTTGTTTATGGCTTGCAATATGAGTATAATAGATATATTAAACAAAGAAACGCTTGTGGAAGAAATACTTTCTGCTATAGCAAGCTCTATGGGAGTTGTTTTTACAGTTCCAATAACTGCATTTACATATTCACTTTTAAATAGAGATAAAACAATATATAATTCAAAACCAGCAAATAAAATTAATGGAAAGCGAACATTGAAGTTGTAGATAGAGTAGGTTGCCAGTAGGGACGGTTCTCGTGGCAGACGTGTCCCCTGTGGCAGGTTAAAATCTGCCACAGGGGACACGGCTGCCCCCA
>Ga0082212_10005236_pt1 | contig 17757 bp, 14 predicted proteins | sample TergutNt197P3_FD_71548 | JGI IMG/M metagenome (GOLD analysis project Ga0082212, IMG submission 71548) | Neocapritermes taracua P3 segment gut microbial communities from Petit-Saut dam, French Guiana - Nt197 P3 | ecosystem: Host-associated > Arthropoda: Insects > Digestive system > Gut ... | reverse complement strand
TGATCAATTCGCTCGATAAAAAGTCGAAATACTATACCGATTCCGTCGTCGAAAAGGTAAAGGAATGCAACGGCGGACTCTTGGCGCAACGGTGCATTGTTGCCACCAGCCATATGGACGCATTGCAAGGTGCTCTCACGGTAACAGGAGCGTGCTCCACGATTGTCTATTTCGGCTTGCCTTCTCCAGAGGATCAACTCAAGATACCGGTACTGGAAGCGATCCAGTCCGAACGCACGATCAATTTTTCGTGGTTGGCTCCGCTGGTCTGGGACAACGTTTTTGCCGTCGTTGCCTCGGGACAGGTCAAACTCGAACCCATCATCACGCACAAATTTTCACTTGCCGATACCGAAGCAGGCATTAAGTTCATGCACGAAGGCAAAGAGGACAAAATCAAAGGGATGGTGTTGGTGTAATATGTTTTTTTTTCAATGCGTGTCCGCCGGTTGCCGCCGGCGGTTACGAGCCAAAAAGAATCATGCGAAACAAATTGGTCTAGTGCCGCTTTTTAGGCGGTAGTGTTTTAGATTTATTGAATTAAGTTTTTGTACCCGAAGAACCATACGTTGATTGTCAGTCCGATGACAATTTTGTGCATCTGTTCTGTTTTGGAAAAATGAATGTCATTCATTGTCGTCCTTCACTTCTGACTCACTACGTTTCTGACGAAGCGAGTGGCGGAAACGTGGATGATGGAAAACATGGAGTCCAGTTGGCTTAAATGGCTCTGCCGAAAAATGTTCGGATTCTGAAAAAGGAGAGTACAATGTTCACCAAATCTGGTTCGGTTGCCAATGAAACGGACTCGTTGCGACTCTTCATCGGAACGTACACGCAGCAAGAGAGTCGTGGGATTTATACCAGCCGATTCAATAGCGAACACGGCACGTTGGAGGTTCCTCGGCTCGTTTGGGAGTGCGATAATCCGACGTTTCTCGCTCTGCATCCGTCAAAGCCCTATTTGTACGCCATCGGCAAGTTTCCAACAGGAATGTTACGGGCTTTTCACTACAACAAACAGGATGGTTGCCTCGAATTACTCAACGAACAGGAGATTCCCGGTCAAGGACCGTGCCATTTGACCATTTGCCCATCGGATGCTGGCGATGCCGTAATCGTTGCGAATTATGGTTCAGGCAGCGTTGCTTCCTTTCCGATTTTGAACGACGGCAGAATTGGAACAGTCGCTTCGCATATCACGCACACGGGATCGGGTCCGAACACGGCACGGCAACAAACCCCTCATGTCCATGGAGTCTATTCGGACGGATCGACCATTGCAGCGGTTGATCTCGGAATAGATCGAGTCATTTACTATCATCTCGACCCTGCAACTGCCAAGTTGTCCAAACCGGCGGACAGTGCCGACCTCCAACTGGCACCGGGAGCAGGTCCCCGACATCTTGCCGTCTCGAATGACAAACGATTTATTTACGTCATCAACGAACTTGATTCGACCGTTAGTGTTTTTGATCGACAAACATCCCCTCATGCAATCCGAAGCGTTTCGACGTTGGCGGAAGGAAAAAATGCTGCCGAACTAGACAACACGGCGGCTGAAATCGCTTTGCATCCCAGCGGCAATTTTCTGTATGTATCGAATCGCGGCGACGATTCGATAGCGGTCTTTGCCATTGAAACTGGAATGCCGGTGTTGATTCAAAGTATTTCGTCGGGCGGCAAAACTCCTCGCTTTTTCTGTCTTGATCCGACGGGACAATTTTTACTTGCCTGCAATCAGGATTCGGGAAATGTATGCGTTTTTGCCGTCAATCAGACGACCGGCACGTTGATACCGACGGATCAGTATATCCATGTGTTTCAACCGGCTTGTCTCGTTTTTGGGAATGACTGATGGCAGAAGAGTCGCAATCGTTAGATTGCATTACTTTCCCGACTTGCGTCGATTGCAGTCCTTGCACAGCATTTGGCAATTTTCCTTTGCCGTTTTGCCCCCTTCGTGCCAAGGCGTGATGTGATCTCCTTCCATCTGCATAAAAGAAAAGTGCTGTTTGCACTTCGGACAGATTCCCTCTTGCCGTTCATAAGCACTCCGCTTCATCGCTTCCGAAAACGCCCGGATATTCAAGTGCCGCTCGTCATTCGTCAGCAGGTATTCGTAAATGCCCTTCTTGGCAGTTACGTCGTCATCCATCATCAACGCTTTGATACGTTCTTCTAACTTTGCCGTATCGAATTTGCCGTCTTTGAACCGGTTGTACAGTTTTCCCCAGTGGAGACCCTTCATTTCCTTGCGGTAATTCGGAAACGTTGCCATGACCCATTGGATTACGGATTGAAAATACAGCCACAACTCATTGGCGTTTTGAACGTATTGATTTCGAGACATATATTCTTCGATTTTGCCGTCGTTGATCCAGTCGATTGCCGTTTCGAGAAATTCTTGGCGAATCGGCGAGCCGTTGACGTAATTGATTCCAAATCCATAAGCGGCGCAGTTACTTTTGCTGAACCATTGTTTTGCGTCTGCCAACCATGGTCCGGTATAGACGGCATTCCGCAATTCTTGGTCGGACAATTTTACACCGGCAATGTTAACGATCTTGAACCAATCCAATTTCTCGCTGTCAGTTCCTTCGCAGAAATAGACCATCAATTTGTAGTTAAGAAACTCTTCTTGTTTGTCTTTGGGCTGGTTGTGAATGGCACGGTAGTCCACACTGAACCACCCATGCACGTATTGGCAAAGGGAAAGCGTTCGTTGCTGTCCGTCAAGCACTTCAAAACTGTTTTCGCCGTTCTTAACCCAGTACATGACGTTGAGTGGAAAGCTTTTTAGCACCGTTTCAATGACGGCATCGCGCTGCTTGTCTTTATAGATAAATTCCCGCTGATAGGGCGGTCGGATATTGAGTCGTCCGCCATAACCGATAACCCCCTCTTCATGATTGTCAACAAAACCTTCGGCAAGGTCACGTACCGTAATTTCGTGCAGTTCGATTTTCATGTTTGTTGTCCTTTCTTGCGAATAATAATGCGTTTATACTTTCCTTGCCCGGCAATAACGGGGGCATCGTATCGTGTATGTGGAATCTTAATGTGATCTAACTGACCATCACCGCCTCGATCTGTTGTCCAAATAATTTCAAATTGTTTCGGATTATATTTCTCAAGGAATGTAATCGGCACGCCCATATAACCTTCGTAGTCTATCGGAATCTCCGCTAATCTGGAGACTTCGATAGCATCATAGTTATCGTATTTTGGATATTCCGTTTCGTTGTAGATTTTATAGAGTTTGAACTCTTCGTAACGTTTTGTGGTTTCAAGATTTGTAAACCAATGAACATTGCGGAATTTTACCGTACCCGTTACCGGGTCATAAACACCGCCAGCATAATTCGCATTCTCCGGTGAAATTTTGAAATAGGCGTTCCCATCAGCAAACCCATACCCCACCCATAATTTATCTTCTTGAATTAACTTGAAAATATCCTTGTATGTTATCGCATTCATACTGCCGATAATCAAAAACTGTTTTTTGTGTTCCATCAATTGCGCCACATATTCCCGGAAGAGTGAAAAAGGCGGATTGGTTACAACAATGTCTGCCTGTTTCAATAATTCGATACATTCGGCAGATCGGAAATCGCCGTCCCCTTTCAGCCGGGTTAAGACGTTTTTGTGGTTACGTAACAGATATTCCACGTCGGCTAAATCGATTGCCGTGTCCCCGTTATAATCTTCGACTTCCACTATTTCTATTTTGTGAGGGGATCTCGTTGTCTTGTTTTCCACCGGCTCGTGATCGAACAGCGACAATTCCGTATTGGCAATAGGCGAACCGGCATAGCAGGTCGCAATCAATTTTTTCAAACCAAAAGCGTTAAAATTGAGCGCGAAGTATTTGAAAAAATTGCTTTCGTAGGGATCATCGCAGTTGCAGAAAACGACTTTTCCATTGAGTTGTTCTACATAGCGACAAACTTCTCGTGCGATGTCCGGGAATTGCGTGTAAAATTCGTCGTTCTTTGCACTCCTTGCGGAATTGAGCGACGTATTTTTGGTGTCGGTACGTTTTGCCATTGTATTCCTAGCCTCCGGTACTGATTCTAGCAGATTGGGAGCGGAAAGCAAGAGGAATTACCATCTGAAGATGCAACACCGGCAACTTCGTGAACGGAGCATTGAATGTAAATTTCAATGCAACACGGGACAGAGGTCGAACCATTCGTGTCCCCAACGTCGAATCCAATCGTCTGCGGAAGGCGGTCCCCAAGAGTTGACTTCATAACTGTCGGGATGGGTCATGATTTGTTCGTCCCACATACGTTGGATCGGATCAATGATTTGCCAGGCGGCTTCCACTTCGTCATTCCGCGCAAACAGACTCGCATCACCGTGTAAGGCATCGAGCAACAACCGCTGATAGGCTTCGGGCAGTTCACCAGCGTAACTGTCACTAAAATTGAATTTGAATTCCGTTTGACGCAACTGCATGTCCGTGTCGGGTACCTTGGTTTGAAAATAAATCTGTATCCCTTCGGCAGGTTGAATCTGTATCAGTAGCCGGTTGGGCGCAAAAGCCGACGTTGTTTCTCCACTACCGAACATCATGTGCGGCGGTTGACGGAATTGAACAACGATTTGCGTTGTGCGGCAACCCATACCTTTTCCCGAACGGACATAAATCGGCACATCTTTCCATCGCCAGTTGTCGATCAACAATCTTACCGCCGCATAAGTGGCAGTACGACTAGATGGATCAACGCCCGATTCATTGCGGTATGACTCATATTGCCCCCACAACGTATTGGCAACCACCTCATCGCACGTCATCGCACGAATTGACCGCAAGACTTTGACCTTTTCGTCTCGTAAGGCATCGGCATCGAATCGGGCTGGTGGTTCCATTGCCACAAAGGTCAGCAACTGCAACAAGTGATTTTGGAACATGTCTCGGAGAATACCGGTTTTTTCATAAAAGGCAGCTCGATGCCCGACCAACACGTCCTCGTGCGCCGTGATTTGAATGTTGTCGATGTGGTTCCGATTCCAAATCGGCTCGAAAATCGTATTGCCGAACCGAAAAACAAGGACATTATTGACCGTTTCTTTGCCGAGATAATGGTCGATGCGGAACACTTGGTTTTCGGTAAATGAATCGTAAACTTCCCGGTTCAGTTGCCGTGCCGATTCTAAATCACGACCAAAAGGTTTTTCGATGATCACGCGGCGTGGTCCGTGCGATGGATCGGACATGCCGGACTCTCCCAGTCGCTTGATAATGACCGGAGACAACGTCGGCGCAGTCGAAAGATAATACAGACGTGCGGATTCACTATTGCCTTCCAACGTTTTGAGAAAAGCGTCCAACTCGGCAAATGTTTCCGGTTGATCGACATCGCCGGAAAAATAATGGATCGACGGTGCAAATGATTCCCACTTTGATCTGTCAAAAGACGTGCCGATAAATTTTTGTGTCGTTTCGCCGAGTTTGTTGCGCCATTGTTCGTCCGTCATCGGTGTCCGGGAGACTCCGACGATGTGTAAGGGATGTTCGAGCCGCTTTTTACACTCCAGTTGATAGAGTGCCGGTATGAGTTTTCGGCTGGTTAAATCGCCTGAAGCCCCGAAAATCACAATGGTTTGTGTCATGTTGTTCACTGCCAGCATTGTTAATTTGTTATTCTTCCAGTATACGTTGATACGAAGAAGGTTACAAGACTCTCAAAGGGAGCATTTTTCAAAAAGGGGCAACAATTTTGCGGAAAACGGCGGGAAAACGGGCAAAATGCCTGAAAACCAGTGCCAACTGCAATCGAACCTGCTAAAATTTGTGGACGGTAGCAGGTTTTTGATTTCTCGAAATGGGAACCTACTGAGTGTACACCCCTCCAGTTTTGCGGATCAATCTGATATAATGGTGTCCGTTGGTTTTTTCAATTTTTCATTTTTTCTCATGACCGAAACAAATACCGCCCCTTTGACAAAAGTTCGAGAGATCCTCGCACATTATCCGAACGCCCAGCGAGACGCACTCATTCCCATTCTGCAAGATGTCCAAGAAAAACAAGGCTATCTCTCCCGCGAATCCGTCGAAGCCGTCGGTAAAGCTTTGGATATACCCGTAAGCAAAATTTACGGAGTCGCAACGTTCTACAATCAGTTCCGCTTTACACCGCAAGGACGGTTTCACATCCAAGTTTGCCGCGGAACCGCATGCCACGTTAAAGGTTCGCTGGCAGTGTTAGACGCTCTGAAACGGGAATTAAAAGCCGAGGCGGGAGAAACAACAAGAGACGGTTTATTCAGTCTCGAAGTCGTCGCCTGCATTGGTGCCTGCGGACTTGCACCGGTCATTAACATCGACGGCAATTTTCACGCCAACCTGACGACTCAAATGATACCGGGAGTCCTGAATCAATATAGGAAAAGTTAGGAAACCGAAAAAATGCCATTGGCATATCGACGAAAACACAAACGAGACGGCAGCCTGCTCTGTTTGTCCGCCGCGCCATCGAACGCAAAAGAATCGCCCATTCTTGCAATATCCCCCATAATCCGGTACAATCCGATACAAGATTTCAATTAACCTCGGCAAAATAAACAACGAATGATCGCACCAATAAGAATCACTGCTTTTACCCTCCTTCTGTTCGCACTCCCCTTGTTTGCCGCCGATTGGACAATGTTTCACGGTCCCGACGGTGAAAACCGATCTCCCGATACCGGACTGCTCACCGCTTGGGCAGAAGGCGGTCCCAAATTGCTCTGGACAGCAAAAGACATCGGAAAAGGTGTGTCCGGCTATTCCTCCGTTACCATCCAAAAGGATCGCCTCTTCACCTCCGGTAGCCGCGATGGACGTTCCATCGTCTATTGCTTTGACTTGGACGGCAATAAAATTTGGGAATACGACAACGGTCCCGTTTGGACGAAAAGTTATCCCGGCACACGAAGCACGCCGACCGCTGACGGCGAATTTGTCTATGACTTTTCCTCGATGGGAGAACTCGTTTGCCTTACCGTCGAAAAAGGGGAAAAAATATGGACGAAAAATATGCTGACCGAGTATGAAGGGGCACAGATCACTTGGGCACTTTCCGAGTCGATTCGCATTGACGGCGACCGGCTTTACTGCGCACCCGGCGGCAAAAAAGCAAGTTTCGTCGCACTCAATAAAAAAACCGGCGAGGTTATCTGGACAACGCCTTCGTTGGGAGAAAACACGAGTTATGCTTCGCCGGTCATTGTCGAACAGGACGGCTTGCGGATGATTATCACGACTTACGCCAAGGGGTTGCTCGTTATCAATGCGGCAAACGGCGATTTACTTCGCACATTCCGGCATGAACAAAAATTCGACATTAACTGTACCCGACCAATTTATCGGGAGGGACACGTTTTTCTTGTGAACACGGTTACTCCAGAAGGCACGGGAGCGGTCATGCTGAAACTCTCCGTTGCCGACGGCAAAGTATCGCTCGAAGAAGTGTGGCGAAATAAAGACTTCGATAACCTGCACGACAGCGTGATGTTGCTCGATGGTTTTCTCTACGGAACATCTTTCGGCTACAAAGACGGCACATTCATGTGCGTCGATTGGAAGACGGGCGAAACGAAGTACGAAAACAAGAGCGTCGGCAAAGGTTCGTTGACTTGGGCTGAAGGCTTGTTCTACTTTCTCGGCGAAAAAGAGGACATGCTGTTGATTCGTCCGAATTCGGAGAAATACGAGGTGATCAGTCAATTTGCATTGCCGGAAGGAGGCGAGGGACTGTCTTGGGCACATCCGGTCGTTAGCGGAAAACGGTTGTACATTCGGCACGGAACATTTCTGTACTGCTATGACATTGCCCGGTGACAACGAAAGACTGCATACGAAGAATGGTGGAGCATTTCACGACTAAAACGCAAGCGGAATACCGCTAAATCTGATCGACCAAATCGACGAGATTACTCATATCGTCCATAGATGGTTGTTCGTATCCCGCTATAACCCGATCTTCGTACAACGGAAACATTATTGCTTGACTCGGACAAACTCTTGCACAAGCCGGACAGCCATCACGGCATGCATCGGGTTGATCCACAAAAGGACGAGAATCGTTTCCAATCGCATACACACCGAACAGGCAATAATTGACACATTCCAAGCAGGCACTGCACTGCGAACCATCAATTATGGGATACCATCGCGGACTCGGAGTGTCGTCGAATCGTTCGACTTGTCCGTCGCTGATTCCTCCGTCGGGTATCTGAACGGTCTCGTGCGTTTCGAACACTTCGGCAAAAGGAATCCGTAAATCATTTAACAGTTTTTTTGCCGAACGTTGGGAAATCGGCAAAAGAAAATATGCCGGTTTCGACAAACCACGTAAACGCTCGATGATCGTATGGTCGGGAGGAAAATCGTACAACAGAGGGATGTCCAGCACATTGACGTTAAATTTTTCTGCCAACTGCGGGGCGACTGCGCAACTCTCTGCCGCTTCGTGCCGATGCCGTGAAACAACAAGTATAGGGGAGTTGTTATCCATGGATATCAGTGTTTGTACGACCTTCTGTCGTGTTATTGCCCTCCCGAAGGACTTCGTGGACGGAATAATTCGCTTGTACTTCCGCTACTGTTGGGCGAAGGCGGCGGAACTCTATCAAAAATCGGAGAAACAATACCGGAAGAGGTACGTACCGGGTTCGCTTCCCTCGCATTCACTCTCGCATTGGGATTGTCCGGCGTAAACATGGGTGAAACCACTCCGCTTGAATCATGTACTGCCCCCGGACTCGACGGAACAACACGCATCGACTCCGGCATGTATTTAAGTGAGCCGAAATGGTCAACCGGTGTCACGTTTCTCCACGCCATCCGACTCAACAATTCCTCTAAACTGATCGTCTTGATCGCTCTGTTTTTTGCGTCTGCCAAAAGAGCATCCTGTACGAGGGTCACTTCCGGGTCCCAGTCGCCGCGAGTCGTCTTTTCACTCACAACAATAAAATTCGTTAAATCGGTAATCGAACCTTGCAAGTGTTCATCGCCAACTGGCACCGTTACATTGATCCAGCAATCGACGATACCGCCGTTCATTTCGATCAGACGTATGATCTCTTCGGTACCGGAATCGATCCCGGATCCGGGTAAGTGCATGCCAGCAGTCAATGCAAAACGCAGTTTTTGTCCCGGCTTCCAAATCGGCGAATAGACGACATCGCCGACCATAATTGGATCCGTCAAGACATCGTCAAGAATTCGGACTTCCGCCCTGTTCGCTCCGAGAATCCGCGTCACCTCAACGCTTGCCTTGGAAACATCACGAGCAATATCTCGTTTGCAGACATCGCAGTAAACAGCTTCTTCTCCAACGGGAGTCGTGCGGAACGTCAATCCCGTTATGGAAGAATGATAGACGCTAAACATCGTTCTTACCATCAATCCGTCGGCACTGCCGATGTTGATGTAAGCGAGTCCCGCCTGTTGATCGATGGAGATAATTTTACCAGCAGGATGCTCAACATTGGGATTTCGGACATCTTCCAATAGTGATGCCAAATAATTGTTCCTTTCACCAATATCCCGCAGAGAAATTTCCAGTTGACTTGCCCGATCATTCAACTCAAATTTATCCCTCTCCGCTTTGGAGAGAGTCGCATTTTGCTGTGCTTGTGCGGCATTCAACTGTTTGTCGTAATTGACCTTTTCCTGTAAAAATCGCGACTGTTCAGCACTACGTGCTTCTTCTGTTCTTCTCAAGTCTGCTCTTATGCCAGCTACGGTTGCATCATGGCTACGCTTGGCTTCGTTATGGTCGGACTCCGACTGAGCATACCGTGCCTGCGTTTCTTTGTGTGCTTCCCGTTCACGAGCCAAGTCGCCGAGGGTCGCGGAGAGGATGTCCTGATAAGACCGCGTGGTATGATCTTCACCGGGCATGGCTTGCTCTGCGAGTCGGGCATGTTCCTTTTGTATCGTGTCCAGCGCGGGAGTTTCTGCGCTGCTGATCATGTTTTTCAGGATTCCATTTTCTCTTTCTAACGTTGCCGATTTTTGAGCGGCATCCGTAGCGGCACTACGAGCCTGTTTTTCGTTTTCAGACAGAGTTTGATGATTCCGTCCCATGAGAACGAGCGGAATAATCAACACAACAACCAAAATGATTGCGATAATCGCCGTTATTTGCCAAGCATTGCCTCTCATAGTTCGGAGACTCCTTCAAAGGGTTGCAAAAATTAGCCATCTTCCCCATTTTAACATAGTCAGAATCCGATGGCAACTGGGGATAGAGAATCCCCCGCAGTCTTATCGGCACTCGAAGCCGTACCTGACAGTCAATTAGAGAGCAACGACCGTAGAATCCCCTTTTTTCGGGCAGTTATAGGGGTTATAGCAAATTACCGTACAGTTTGATGGGTACTGCCGAGTCGGCTTGTCATGACCGGAGCCGGACTTTTTTTGTTGCCGTTGTCCGTTTTTTTGAGTGAACTCGCCCACTGTTGTTCACGCCGTTCCAGTGTTTTTGCGTATTCTTCCTGCCGGCGTTTGTCCATTTCTTGTTCTCTTCTAACGGCTTCCAGACTCGCCATTTCCCGATTATGGGAAGAGCGCAAATCTTCGGACATTTTTGCTGATTCTTCTTCGTGAAACGCCCGCATTTCTGCCAGTTGACTTTGCATCAGTTCGCTTCGCGGTTGCAGATACGGCGGTGTCTCGGCAACTGTCGGCGGCGAGTGACGTTCCATCAAATTGCAACCCGCCGACAATGTAAGGGTGAATAGTAAGACGAAAAAGTGTTTAGACATAAATATCCTCTTTCGTTACAATCGGCATTTTTGGATAGGGAACTTGAAATCATTTATTCTTGACCTTCTCGTTCCGCACGGGAGAATAGCCGCTCTGCTTTTCGCCGTTGACGAAAATTTCGGCAAAAAAGCACTTTACGCCGGTTGCTGGGTTCATGTCTTCTCCATTTTGTACGTGAAAATGCAGATGTGGTTCGGAAGAATTACCGGAGTTGCCACAAAGCCCCAGCAGATCGCCTTGTTTGACCCGTTGCCCCTGCTCTATTTTAATGGAACGTTGCTTGAAATGAGCGAAAACCATATATTCGAGGTTGTCCGTCTTCAAAACGACCGTGTTCCCTGTCGGGAAAAAAGGATTCATTACTCCCGGCTTGTTGTCTTTAACTCCCTCAACAACCAAAATGATTTCGCCATCGCATGGAGCAATAAGTTCCTTGCCGAAAGCGTAAAAATCTTCGTTATTCTGTCCCGATGTCCGATAGGATCGCCCTCTTTCATCTCTGATGACGAAATCCATCGCATGCTTTTGCGACGGATGAGCGGAGACGTGATAATTTTGTTCCGGCGTGTCGCCTCCCCAGAACAGCGTCCACTCCTCATGAAACGGCAAAATAAGGCTGGTTTTGGTGCGTTCCATCTTCGGCAGGTCAACTTCAGTATAGGGTTTGATGTATAAACCGATGATTTTTCCGGTTGCGCCGACGTTTAACGTAAGAGCAAAAGTTCCCCGTTCGCAACGGGTTTTATACAGAGGAGCACCGGCGGAACTGATGAGTGTGCGTTCGACGACATTGCCGTACTGTGTTTTCACACCGGCAAAGAACAGTTTCGCTCTCGGCATTGGCAACGCTTCTTGCATTGCCTCCGAAAAAGAAGCGAAAATTGCTTCGTAATCGCCAGCATTGTAATTCTTTACGAATTGATCGGCAACGGTCTTATCCGGCTCACGCTCTTCTTGCTGTCCTTGTGTATTCAAGAGCAGCAGGACAAAAGTTAACAGGGAAAATAGTACGTGTTTCATAGTATGTTTCGTTTTGTTCATGTTTTTTCACTGTATTTTTCCGGCAAACTGACGTTTCCGAACAGACCAACCTCATTGTCCGATAAGAACACCGTGCTGAATTGTATCCCAATAAACGTCAAAGTCAAAGTGAGGACTGTTTTCACGGTCATGGCAAATCACGCAACGGTCTTTCGCTCGATTGCCTGCTGAAGTTAACATGGATGTCGTTCGGCAATGCTCCGCCGAGCCGCCATGACATGATTCGCAGCCGACATTAAACCGCTCGCCCGAAAGAGCAACGGACTCAAAACCGCCGCGCTGCCCGTATCCCGTTACATGACAACGCTGACAGTCAGGATCGTATTGTACCTCCCGTTTGGCAAGCGATTCCCAAGCATGGGCATGTCGCGAAACCCGCCAAACACGGTACTCATCGTCATGACAATCTTGACATGATTTCGACCCTGCAATGGTCTCCGAAGGAATCAATGATTGCCGAACAAACGGCGTTTCGCTTGGCGAAAGATCACGCCGTTTCAATTCGGCATAAAATTTTCGCACATTTTCGATCTGCACCGGATCATCGGTAAAACGTTCATCGAGTTCGATGATTTCGCCATGAATTTTTTCGTTGCTTTTTGGGAACGTCAGGGCGGCAAGAAATTTTCCCTGCTTCGTTGCGGAGATCAACAAGACGGAACCCTGCGGATAGGTCGGCGGCACCGGTTGTCCCGTCGGTCCCCCCACGACGGCATCAACTTCCGGCAGGTTTTCGGCTAACTCCCGTAACTCGTCTTCCGGGACATAAGCCAACACGACGGCGTGATCGTATTTGCCGGTATGCTCTTGCAACACTTTCAACACCGCTCGATGGGGCGGCGTGATGCGGAGCGTTTCCGTTGCATATTTCTGCGACAATACGCCGACGAAGAGAATTTTTTTGCTTCCTGACACGATGATTTTTGCTGATGGTACAAAGGGTTTTCCCGCCGCATCGGTTGTATTGGCGGAAATCCAAGGCGTTTGCCAGCGTTTCTCCAGCCGTTGCAATTCGTCAATGCCTAGTTCCGCTTCCGCTTGCCCGATGTTTTGGACGGCAATGTTCATGGCGGCTTGTCCTCGCAGAATTGCCTCGAATTTCAGTTTGTCGTACACCGTAACGCCGCCGGAAGAACCGCCGACATCGGCAAGGATGACCGTCTCTTGTTTTTGCCGTTCGTTGATCAATGTTGCTCGTCTTGGCAATCCGCCGGATTGGTTCGACGTGCAACCGCAGGGAACAATCCACCCTTCCGTATCACCGCTGATGATGATCGTCAGGGGCAATTCCGAATCGGTCTTCGTGCAACCTAAAAATAGGAGGCATAGCGGGAAAAGAAGTAATCGATGAACGCAAATAATGTGAATTTTTGATTGCGTTTTAGCCGTGAAACGCGTTAGGTTCATTATTGGTGTTCCCTCGTGCTAACGGGTTTCAAAAAAGCGGTTTTCGGTGCCGCCTTCGCCGACTTTGAAATTGACAGTTTGAAAGCATTTGGGACAACGTCCCTCATAGCGGGTCCCTTCTTTGTTGATATAAACCCGCACGTAAATACCACAACAGTTAAATTTTACGCCGATAAACTTTCGTTGTTCTTTTTTTTCCGGTACTTCCGGTGGATTTTGCTCTTCCGGCTTTGTCGGCGGCTCTGGATCGCTGAAAACGTCAAACATACCGAATAGTAATATACACCAATGATGCGAACAACGCAAGCGAGAAGGTTTGGTGTTTGTTGAATAACTTGTAAGAAATATATTCGCAAATGCCATCTTGACGGAAAAATAAAATTGTGGTACCATGAGTGATATTGGCGTACGGTCACTTTTCGCCATGCAGCGTTGGAATCATTACGAAAAGGCGTTCGAGGCTTACCTGAAGGAGCGAAAGATTCCGTTCTTGGCGATGGCGGAACGCTATCGGAATCCGCTCGACGACGGTTCAACTCTGAAAAATTTCGACTTTGTGATTTCCCGATCCGTCGGAACTTCATGGCTCATTGATATCAAAGGACGCAAATTTCCCGGCGGCACGCACGGCGGATATTGGAAACACTGGGCAACACGTGACGATCTCGTCGGACTTCGGCACTGGGAAAATATGTTCGGCGAACATTTTACCGGACTGTTGGTCTTCGCCTATTTGATCTGCGGAGACAAGTCGCCGCTTCCCGCAGATCAACTTTTTGAATACCGCCAGCATCTATACGGATTCGTCGGTATTTCCATCGCGGATTATCTCTCGGAAATTCGGGTACTTTCTCCCAAATGGCACACGTTTGCGATGCCGACCAAACGCTTTCGGCAACTCGCCAAACCGTTCGAGGATTTCATGAACCGATAAAAACAATGCACTCCTAAAAACAACGTTTGTTCCTTCGTCTTCCGTTTACAACTTCGTCCAAATGATCAACGTCAAACCGATGAAAAATGCAGCGAACATGGCATTCAGCATCATCTTGACCGTTGCGTTAGTGCCGTGAGCACGACACCGAAGACGTAATCTCAATAGAATAATTCATACCGCCAAGGTTTTTCCCGCCAGGTTTTACGTGTTCGCCCACGATCCCCAGCAGAGCATCGTGATGACACAGAATTAAACACCGATCCAGTAATTTTCCAGTACGAACATGATCCCCCGCTTTGTTTTTTATCCGACATTAATCGTAGTCTGATTAATGGGAAAAGTCAAGAGCCGACGGCAGCGGAGTGAACGCCTTCAAAACAGCGTCATTCTCGGTTTTCATAGCGCAATCTTGTGTCCTCGACCTCACTCATAAGCATTGACGATCTGCTGCACGAGCGGATGGCGAACAATGTCGCTACGGTTGAGTTGCAACATACCGATTGCCTCGATCTGTTTGAGCCGCTGTCGGGCATCTATCAAGCCGCTCCGCTTGTTTTCCGGCAAGTCGATCTGCGTCGCATCACCGCAAACGGTAATCGTCGAGGATTCTCCCATCCGAGTCAGGAACATTTTCATTTGGGCAACCGTCGTGTTTTGCGCCTCGTCCAAAATAATCGACGCATTGTTAAGCGTTCTGCCACGCATATAGGCAAGCGGGATCACTTCGATTCGGTCTTCTTCCATGTATCGTTTTAACATGTCCCGATCCATCATGTCGGCGAGGGCATCGAACAACGGGCGCAGGTACGGATTGATTTTCGCCTGCAAATCACCGGGCAAAAAACCGAGACTCTCACCCGCTTCGACGGCAGGACGCACCAACACGATTTTCTTGACGGTATCGGTTTTCAACGCCTCCACCGCCTTGGCAACGGCAAGGTACGTCTTGCCCGTCCCGGCGGGACCAATGCAAATCACAATCGCTTTGCTTCGGAGCAGTTCCAAATATCGGGCTTGCCCATCGGTTTTTGCCCGAATCTGTTTTCCGTTATAAACATCAATCGGCTTGCTGTTGGAAACATCTTTTCCGTGCAAAACTTCGGAAATCGCCCGCTGAATGTCGTCGGCATCCAAATGACCATTGCGCAGAGCGAGGCGTTGCAGTTGTTCTAATAGATGCGAGCCACGGCGGACGGCATCGGCATCACCTCGGAGCAAGATTTTATTGCCGTCGAGAGTAACTTTGACACCGAGTTCTGCCCGAATGCGACGGAGATTGGAATCGGACGGTCCAAAGACTTTCAGGAGTGCTTTGGAATCGATGACCGCTACGGTTGCTTCCCTGTTGTTGGCTACATTTTCGCTCATTGATACTATTTTAGCCGAAACAATGAGTCAATCAATGCGATTCTCAAGTCCGTCGACAAGTTTGTATGAAATCGGGTTCTCCTTGTTCTGTGAGTGTTAAACTGTAAACGTTCGTTTTTTCAGTTTCCTCCTAATCTCAAGGAGTTCCGGAAATGTTTAATCTACCCCTTTTCGTCGGTATTGACTACCACACCCACCTCATTCAAGTCTGTTGCGGCAATATCGACAAGAAGGTATAATCCAGCCACTGAACGGTGTAATCCATTGGAGGTCCCTTATGCGGCGATTGATTTTTCTGACCATGTTCTGCCTCACAGCATCCTTCGCCGTTGCGGAGGAGCGACCGAACATTCTGTTCATCTTTACGGACGATCACGCTTACCAAGCGATCAGTGCTTACGGTTCCAACCGAAACGAAACGCCCAATATGGATCGCCTCGCCAACGAAGGAATGCGGTTCACCAACTGTTGCGTTACGAATTCCCTCTGCGGTCCCATGCGGGCTGTGATTCAAACCGGCAAGTATTCGCATCTCAATGGTTTCAAAACGAACGACGATAAATTCAATAACCAGCAACAGACGTTTCCGAAATTGATGCAAAAGTCGGGATACCAAACTGCCGTGATTGGAAAATGGCACCTCGAATGTGAAGTAACCGGCTACGATTACTCCGAAGTTCTCATCGGACAGGGACCGTATTACAATCCGCCGATGATCCGCAATGGTCAGCGGGTTCAACATTCGGGACACACGACGGAAATCATTACCGACCTCTCGTTGCAATGGTTGGAAAATCGGGACAAGTCGAAGCCGTTTTTGCTCATGACGCAACACAAGGCACCGCATCGGGAGTGGGATGCCTATCCGGCGTATTATGAAAAATACAAGGACACCGTCTTTCCCTATCCGGCAACCTTTGACGACGATTATGCCGGTCGTGGTCGTGCCGCTCTGGAACAGGACATGACCATTGCCGAAACGATGACGTTGCGGGATGTGAAAGTGAACGTTCCCCAGCAGTTTTTGAACTCGCTCACCGAAGAGCAACGTGCCGGTTGGCAAAAAATGTACGGCGGACGCAGAGCGGAGTACGATGCCGTCAAAGACGATCCGGTCGCTCTGAAACGTTGGAAATACCAATGTTATATGAAAGATTATTTGAGTTGCATTGCGGCAGTCGATGACAACATCGGTCGGATATTGAAATATCTAGACGATCATGATTTGGCAAAGAACACCATCGTGGTTTACGCTTCGGATCAAGGTTTTTACATGGGAGAACACGGTTGGTTCGACAAGCGGTTCATGTACAACGAATCGTTCAAGACTCCGCTGATCGTTCGCTGGGCAGAACATACCAAACCCGGAACGGTCAATAACGACATTGTTTCGCTACTCGATTTACCGGAGACGTTCCTCGAACTTGCCGGTGCGGCAATTCCCGATGACATGCAGGGACGGTCGCTAGTGCCGGTTCTCGAAGGCAACACTCCGGCAGACTGGCGAAAGTCGTTTTACTACCACTATTACGAATATCCTTCCGTTCACATGGTCAAAAAGCACGAAGGCGTTTACGACGGTCGTTTCAAGTTGATCCATTTTTACGATGATATCGACGAGTGGGAACTGTACGATCTCGAAAAAGACCCAAATGAATTGACAAACGTTTATTCCAAAGCAAATGCTCTGGAAATCGCGCGTTTGACTGCCGAACTGAATCGGCTTCGCTCGGAACTCCAAGTGCCGCCGTTGGAAGTCAACACGAAGAGTTATCTGTACGATGCGGAGGCTCAATCGCGGCGACCGGGAATGTTGCAACTATTTGAGCAAACATGGAAAAACGCCGAGGAACGGCAGAGAATCATTTTACGTAATCAACCTAAACCCTAGAAATGACCGAACCGCCTTTATTACAGGTGGTCACTGAGCGTATGTTAAAACTCAAACGAATTCTCGTAACCGGCGGTGCTGGTTTCCTCGGTTCGCACCTTTGTGAGCGGCTCGTTGCAGATCAGCACGACGTGATCTGCGCCGACAATTTTTTCACCAGTCAAAAGTCTAACATCGCTCATCTCTTGGATAAGCCGAACTTTGAACTCATTCGGCACGACATCACGTTTCCGCTCTATTTGGAAATCGACGAAATTTACAATTTGGCATGTCCTGCTGCACCGGGACACTATCAGTACAATCCGGTGCAGACGACGAAAACGTCGCTGTCCGGTTCTATCAATA
>Ga0082212_10005235_pt1 | contig 17757 bp, 16 predicted proteins | sample TergutNt197P3_FD_71548 | JGI IMG/M metagenome (GOLD analysis project Ga0082212, IMG submission 71548) | Neocapritermes taracua P3 segment gut microbial communities from Petit-Saut dam, French Guiana - Nt197 P3 | ecosystem: Host-associated > Arthropoda: Insects > Digestive system > Gut ... | reverse complement strand
CTTCTGCAAAAAACAATGAAATTCTATTTTGCGTAATTATAGTTAGTTCAGGCTCATAAAAATATTTATTGATTATTTTTATTATAAGCGGAACAATTACACCCGTTAATACAGATATAATTATAGCTATTAATGCTAAGTAATCTCTAACCAACCAGTCCATTTTCAAATTCCTCCTTTAAATTCCGCTTAATAATCTCAATGTTTCTTGAAATTCCAAGTATTTTTCCCACGGTATAGATTCTAATATCTTATTTCCGACATCAAATGTCCTGTTGGGTGAAACAACAGAAAAGTAGGCGCTCAGTTTTGATTTCGGAACAAGCCCTCTTTCGGTTAAATAATTGCTTTTTATATAGCCATTTTCCTTCAACTCATCTATGAAGTTACAAACATCTTCGATGAGTGTTTTTTCGCCGTCGTTTATTTCCTTCCTGCAATTAAGCAAGAATATTTCTATAGTTCCCGCTTCTTCAAAAGGTATCACAAGGGGTAAAAGGTAAATGCGATAAACATCACCCATACTTTCATACTCGTCCGACTCATTCCATGTATTATGTAGAACGTGCGTAAAATAAATATTTGAAGCAGCTATTGAATCCGTTATCTGTTTAATTTGGCTTTCCTCCGCGCGTAAATCGTCTCTGTCGCTTATTACGGCTACCTTGCTGAATTTTTCCACGCTGGTTTTAAGATTAATATCAACTATTTGCTTCAAACCATCGGCAAAATTATCTTTAGAACCAACAGCATAAATGCAGAGAAAATCATCGCCGCGAAAATACCAAGCAAATCCCTGCGTATCTGCATTATCCACCTTCATCTTTGAAAGCCTGTTATCAATAGCCTTTTTATAAGCTCTGTTTTCTTTCTTATCTAAGGATTCCCACCCGCATACTTTGCTGAGATAATAGCTGTACAAGATGAAATCCGTTTTGCCTTCGCACAAAACTATACTTTTCATTATCTCAACTCCGCATCGTTATTTAACCTAAGCTGCTCCGCTTCACGCCCGGTTATTATGCGTGAATAGGTTTGCCCATTTTTCTTTTTTAGTGTGATAACCCTTATATTATCAAGCTCCGCTTCATCGCAGCCAAGCAGTTTATCAAGGGCTTCAATGCTATGGGTTGTCATAAACACTTGAATTTTTAACTCCTTACAGGCTTTTAAGATAAATGAATAAACGCTGTTCATTACTGACGGATGAATTGCCGATTCATATTCGTCAACTAATAGAACACCGTTTTCTGCCTTTAATATAGCCTCCATCATAGAAAGTGCTTTTTTCAAGCCATCACCATAATCAGATAATGGGGCGGCTTCTCTTGTGTCGGTGTCCACTACGGGAACGGGAATGTCATTTTTATTTAGATAGCGTAACGAGGTAATGTTTTCATTAAAGCCTTTTAATAATTTCAAGGCTTTTTCCGTTTGGGTTTTATTATTAATGATTTTTTTGTAATCCGCTCCGATAACATGGTCAACGGAATAAACCGTACCAACATTTACATCAGGTTCATAATCAAATGGACGTATTAAAGTTACTTCGTCAAGACGCCCAAAATTCATTTTAGATATTCCGCTTTGCGTAATAATGTATGTTTGTTTAGCTTCATTATTTAAAGAAACCTCAAATTCAAGGGAGGGGGTGTCTTTACCGTCAGCAAAGAAAGACACAAATTTAGCTGTTGCCTTTATATGCCGTTTATAATCACTGTGGACTGGTCCTATTTTTCGGCGTTCTCTTGTAGAAATAGCCGAAAGATCAAGGTGATAATTTTCTTTTCCACTATTGTCAACACATTTGTGCATAACGCTTGAAGTTGTTTCAGTTTTATCTATATTAGATGCCCCTGTTGAATTGGCCCTTAACCCTGCAACCCGGAAAAAGTTATCTTCAACAGGGTCGGATATAATCTGTATCGCTTCTAAAACACTTGTTTTCCCGCTGTTGTTATCGCCAACGATAACATTGACATCGCCCAAGTCTGCGATGTTTAAATCCTTTATTCCCCGAAAAGCGGTTATGCTTAGTGCGGTAAAATGCTTTGCCATATGCGCACCTCATTCTGAAGATTTTATATTTTCCCAGATGCAATCTGGAAAAAAGAATACCATACTAAGTACCTCGCAATATTGTTCTCATTTTCTTTGAGCATAACATATTGTATATTCGACCGCAACTATTTTTGTTTACAGTTGAAATGAAGGCCTATTTGCTCCGCAAACTAGACAACGGCTTGCAACGCAACAAGAAAATGCTGCAGGTCGGGGGAGGTTCACCCTGATAGAAATGAGGGTGTTATTGATGCAGTATGATTTTGGTAATGGCTCAATCATCGCAGAATACTTACGCATGTCGCGGGAGGACGAGAAGTTCGGCGAAAGCTACAGCATAGGGAATCAGCGCAAGCTTATCGCTGACTATATCGTGTCCCGGTCTGACTTAAACTGCAAGAAGGCAGTCGAGTTCATTGACGACGGGTATACGGGCGTCAATTTTTCACGCCCTGCTGCTGCAAAGATGTTCGGAATGGCAAAGTGCGGTGAGATGGGGTGCATCATTGTAAAGGTTGAAATAATTTGGATATCCGATGACCCGCTCACTACGATAGGAAAAACCGTATACAAACATCTTCCGGGGTGTGTATACCCCGGAAGATGTTGCAAAAGAAGCCAGATTTTTTTTGAGACCTAGCTTGACAGCAGCTCAGAATGACCAGAAACCAAAAACATCAGAAACAGCGCCTCGTCTTGCGGATCAATACCACGTGTCGCCCAAGACGATAAGGCGCGACGCTAAAATCGCCGCCGCGATCGAAGCCATAGGCGAAGTTTCAACCTATGCCATCTCCGTTTCGCTATGGCGTCATGGTTTTGGGCCGGGGATATCGAGCAGTCGCATCATATCCTTTTCGGATTCCAGTATCCGCTCGGCAATGAAATCACAGAATTGATCGGCGGCGCCATTTTTCTGATACCTGCTAATAGCAGTCATATATTCCTGACGGAGGATGGGGGGGACTACCGCGAGAAGATACCCGTCCTGAATGAGCGCGGCGTTCATCAAGAGCCGCGCTACGCGCCCGTTTCCGTCTATATACGGGTGAATCGTGACAAACTTCAGATGAAGCATTGCCGCGAAGCGAATAGGGTGCAGCTTGTCCCGGTCGGCCTCAATCCACCGGCCGAGATCGGCCATGAGTCCGTCCAATTCAGAGGGAGAGGGGAATTTACTATCCGTACCCGTGACGACGATATTCACATCACGCCATACGCCCGCGTTCGTCTCGTCGATGGACTTGAAAAACAAGCGGTGCAGGGATTTGGCGTCTTCCACGGTGATGCGCCGCACGCCCAGCAGATCAAACATATAGTCGTAGGCAAGAGAATGCCCCAAAGCTTCAAATGTATCACGAAGTGGTTTCCCGCCGACCGTAAGGCCGTCCTCCAGCAATATCTTTGTTTCAAGTTCGGTAAGCGAATTTCCTTCCAGTGCGTTTGACGTCCACGTCAGCCCGATGCGGTAATAAGCTTTGATTTGTCTGAGCATTTCGCCATCAAAGGGGCGTATGACGTCGATTGCCGCCTTATTCGCGTCTATGCGTTCATAAATGGTCATGCCGGTGTACTCCTTTCCCGCCGATTTTAAGAGCCCTGTCTTAACAGTATCATATTTAACATAGATAGCGGATTATATCAAGCATATTCTTAATAACCTACAGACTTTTGCGATATAAGAAATGAATATTTGTGTTGACAAACCGGGGAAAGGGTGATAGAACTCGACCAAAGCACATACCGGAGTCGTATTTTGGTTGCAATCTCCATGCGTTTTCTATATAATGAACTCAGTAGCAAAAGAGAAGGAGGTATCGCCATGGATGTGAAAAACGACGTTCGCGTAACAATTCGTGTCGATAGAGAATTGAAAGAACGCGCGGAGAACCTGTTTAACCATTTAGGCATGAACATGACCACGGCGCTTAATGTTTTTCTGCGCAAGGCAGTCGATGAAGAAGCCATTCCCTTTACCATCAATGTAAAGGGAAATGAATTCCGATATAGCGATATACCACATAGGGAGTTGTCTCTTGGAGAAAAAGCTGCCCAAATGGAAGAACGTTTCCAAAAAGCAGTAGCCGACGAAATAACTCGTAACCGTGCAAATGGTTATCCAATTGCGCTGTACGACACAATAAGCAAATGTGTATATCTGGAATACGCCGATGGACGGCGGGAATATGCTTGATGATCAGCCGAAAATATTGGTTTTTGCCGGCCCAAATGGATCCGGCAAGACTACAATTACTGACGGGTACCCAATTATCGGCGTCTACGTGAACGCAGACGATATCAAACGCCATCGAGGATGTTCGGATATCGAAGCGGCAAAGGAAGCGGAAGCGCTGCGGGAAAACTTGATTAACGGACGCAAAAGTTTTACGTTTGAAACAGTTTTATCGACAGAACGAAATATCCGACTCCTCGAAAAAGCGAAATCCTTTGGGTACTATGTAGAAAGCATATATGTTTTAACTGCCGACGCCGAACTCAACGTCGGGCGTGTTCAAGCCCGCGTTGCCAAAGGCGGTCATGACGTCCCAAAAGATAAGATACGCAGCCGATATCTTAAATCTGATTATTGCGCGCGTGCGAGGCCACCGATACGCTTTTTGAGTCCACCATCCCACAGAATGAGTCCGTTGATGATGAATTGATACAATACGCCAAAGGGGTCCACAATAGGCTGACCTTCTGTACAATAGCATAAGGAACGATACGTTCCGAGTACTATTTGAAGGGGGTCATAAAAATGGCCGCAAAAATCAGGGTGAAGCTTATCCTTGAGCTTCATGCCGCGCATATGTCGAGGAATCAGATTGCAAGCACAAGGCATATGTCAAAGGACTCAGTCAGCGATGTGCTTCGGATCGCTGACCGGCACGGAATCAGATTTGAAGATGTGAAAGACATTGATGACGAAGCCGTTTACCGAATGTTTTATCCGGATAAACATACGGTGGAAACGATGTACAAGGATCCGGACTACGAGTATGTACACAAGGAACTGAGAAGGGTAGGCGTTACACTCAAGCTTCTCTGGCAGGAATACCGCGACAAGTGCGCCAAAGCGTGCGAAATCAGCATGGGGTACACAAAGTTCTGCGAGGGATATAGCGAGTATACTGCGTCCAGTAAGCTGACGAATCATTTGCTCCACAAGCCAGGAATGGTCGTAGAAGTGGACTGGTCGGGTTCGAAAATGCACTACGACGATCAAAGCACCGGCGAACGGATAACCGTATACCTATTCGTAGCGGCGCTCCCGTACAGCCAGTACACCTACGTCGAGCCATGCATGGACATGAAGCAAGACACTTGGATCAGGTGCCATGTGCGGATGTACGAGTTTTTAAATGGCGTTGCAGGCCGAACTGTGTGCGACAACCTCAAAACCGGAGTAATATCCCACCCCAAGGAAGGGGATATAGTCCTGAACGAGCAGTACGAGGCGCTGGGGCTTCACTATCTTACGGCAATCATGCCAGCCCAAGTTAAGAAGCCCAAACAGAAAGCCTCTGTCGAGGGCAACGTCGGTAAAATCGCGACCGCTGTCATCGCGAGGCTCCGAAATGAGACGTTTTACTCTTTCCAGAGCCTAAAGCACGCCGTAGCCGGGGCGCTTGCGGAATACAATGCAGAGCCGTTCCAAAAACGAGAGGGCAGCCGCAGGGAGATATTTGAGGAGGAGCGGCAGTATCTGAGGCCGCTTCCGGCCATACCATACGAAGTGTCAGAATGGGTATATGGGCGCAAGGTGAACCTGGACAGCCACGTGGTGTACGCGAAAAACCGGTATTCATGCCCTTATCAACACGTTGGAAAAAGCGTCGACCTGAAGGTTTCTGACTCAGCGGTCGAAATCTGGAGAAAAGGACAGCGGCTTGCAACCCACGCCAAGTTCCCTGATTACGTCAGCAATCGCTACTCGACCCATGAGGAAGATATGCCGGACCAATTCAGTCGGCCGGAGTGGGATGAAGATCGCATCCGGAGATGGTCAGAGAAAATCGGACCCTGCACAGCGGATGTTGTCTCCCGCATTTTTGCAAGCGTAGAGATAAAAGAACAGGGATACAACCCATCCCTGTCCGTTTTGCGCTTGGGCAAAACATATTCGGAATCCCGTCTGGAAGCCGCTTGCGAACTGGCATTGACGAGGATCCGAACGCCCCGCTACCACCATCTTAAATCAATATTGGCGGCAAATCAAGACAAAACTCACCAAGAGCGCAAAACATCGTCAGAGAGGCCGCAACCGCCCGACGCAGGCTATGTTCGCGGCGCCGAGTATTACGGGGGTGGGCGGGATGATGCATGACGAAACGAAACGGAAGCTGCGCGAACTGAACCTGCCCGAACTGATAAACGCCATCGAAAGCCAGCAATCCGACATCAACTGTACCGCGCTATCCTTTGACGAGCGCATACAGAGGTTGGTCGACTACCTTCATCAGGAGAAATACAACGACAAGGTAAAACGGCTCATTAGTATGTCAAAGTTCAGGTTGCCAAAGGCGGATACAAACGATATCTTCTATTCCGGGCGCGGGCTTGACAAGACTGCACTGCAGGAATTGTCAACTTGCCAGTATATTGTCAACAGCGCCAGCATTATCCTTCAGGGCTTCACTGGTTCGGGAAAAACATATCTCGCATGCGCCCTTGGAAAGCAGGCTTGCAAGAAAAGGGTTAGAACTTTCTATGTCAGGCTTCCAACACTTCTGATGGCATATGATGAGGCAACCCTTGCCGCGCAAGGCGTGGAAAAACTGCTAAAAAAATATGCTGCCTACGGACTCCTGATTCTGGACGAGTGGTTGATGAGCGACATTTCGGAGGCGGAACAGCACTTCATTTTCGAACTCGTGGAGCGCAGACACGATGGGTCTTCAACTATCTTCTGCACGCAATACCGCCGTGAAGACTGGCATACCAGGCTGGGCGGTGGCGTCCACGCTGACGCTATCATGGATAGGATTGTACATAACGCTGTATGGATAGAAACAGGAAATATGAATATGCGTGAATACTATGCAAAACAAAGTATGCTACCCGAACACGCGCCGCCCGAATACAAAGACCGCGCCGTTTTATGGAACGCCGTGGAGCAAGTCGAGAAAGCAAAAAACTCACAGCTTGCGCGTGAAATCGAAATCGCTTTACCAAAAGAATTAGACCTTGTAATAGGCTATATATTAGCAAAACAATATGCACAGGAGCAATTTGTCAGTAATGGAATGTGCGCCGATATTTGTATTCACGACGATAAAAAAGGCAATCCCCACGCCCATATTATGCTCACAATGCGACCATTTAATGAGGACAGAACGTGGGGCGATAAACAGAAAAAGGAATACACTCTTGACCGCAACGGCGATAAAATTTACGACCCGAAAAAGCGGCAGTATAAATGCAAATCTATACCGACAACCGATTGGAACGAGCAGACCAAAGCCGAGGAATGGCGAGCGGCGTGGGCTGATACCGTCAATGCTTATATGGAGCGGATAAAAAAAGATACGCGCATAGACCACCGCTCATATAAGCGGCAGGGCATAGACCAAATCCCCACCGTCCATTTAGGCGTAGCCGCTCACCAAATGGAGCGGCGCGGCATCCGCACCGAGCGCGGAAATATCAACCGCGAAATCGAGGTTACAAATAAGCGGTTACAGCAGATTAAGGCGCGGCTGAATAAACTTGAAAAATGGTTGAAAGAGGAAAGCACAAACACCGAGCCGCCCACCCTTGCAGATGTGGTACAGGGCATACTGCACCGCGAGGGTAACACGACACTTTATAACCTCAAAAACGGTGCGGCGGTTTTTAATTTCTTGATTAGTAATAAAATAATGGATATGGCGGGATTGGATAATAAGCTGTCCTCTATGTTCGGAAAACAACGCGCCATTGTCGCGGAATTGAAACCCATTGACAGGCGACTGAAAACCCTTGACGAGCTTTTCCGACACGCCGATAATTTCAAGAAATACCGACCCTTTAAGGTACAGCTTGACAAGCTGAACGCCGAGTATAAAACGCTCAAAAAATCAACGGGCTTATTTGCGAAACGGAAAGCGGACAAGGCACTCGCCGCCGTGAATGAATACAAAGAAACGCACCGTAGCGCACTCGCTCTTTATGACAACGCCGAGCGGTATTTGAAAGAGAAACTGCAAAAGCATTTTGACCCGAAAAATTTACCGATTAAGAAATGGAAAGCCGAGCAAGCGGAGTTATTAAAACAAAAAGCTGTGTTAAATGGCAAGTATGACACGCTGAAAAAGGAAACCCGCGAGGTCGAGGAAGTTCGGCGCGAGGTTGACCGCATTATAAGGTCGGAAAGACCGAAACAACGGGCGCGGACACAGGGAATGGAATTGTAATTTTACGCCTACCACTTCGGGACAGCCTGTCCCGAAGTGGTGGTAAAATGCCGCGTCCGAACTTCACGACAAATTGTCTTGAAGTTGGCGGCGGCTTATTTTGCAATCGCTTGACACGCCCCAATAAATTTGTCGTTTTCTCTTGCAATCATTCCGCCAATATGGTATAATACTTTCATAATTATTTTAAAGCGAAAGAAGGTGTTAGCCGTGGGACTTATGACGGCGAAAGAAGCCGCCGAAAAATGGAACATTGCGCCGCGACGAGTAAACGAACTTATCCGCGAAGGACGGATTAAGGGAGTTTATAAAATCGGAACGGCGTGGGTAATGCCGGACGACACGCAAAAGCCGCTTGACCTACGCAAAGAAAGGTATAAAAACAAAACGAAAAAGAACGAATAAAAGTTTTTGGGATATATATGTGAACGGTCAATAGTTTTGAGCCAAAAACGGCCATTAATATTGAGCCACCTCAACTTGACGTATAAAAATACAATGCGAGTTTGATGTAGTGCCCTACCCCAATATAGTCTGCCGATGGCGGATGCGATAGCCTTCACCAGTGAGGTTGAATATCTCGCATTTGAAGATCATCCTGTCCAGAATCGCCGTTGCGATCACTGGATCGCCCAGGAAGTCAGCCCAGTCGTCGAAGCTTTTATTAGACGTGATAACAAGCGACTTGCTCTCATAACAGGTGGAGATGAATGAAAACAGGAGATGCGCCTCCGCTTTGCTTACTGGCATGAACCCCATTTCGTCGATGATGACGAGGCTTGCCCGGCGCATCTGCGTCAATCTGGTTTTACTTGACTTGGATATTTCCGCAGTCTTCAGGAGGCGTACAAGCCCATCAAGCGTTATGAAACATACGGAGTATCCGGCGTTCGCCGCCGCGTACCCCAGAGCAGTTGCAAGATGAGTCTTGCCGACTCCGGGGGCCCCTAAAAAACATACATTGAAAGCCTGCTCCAACCAGACAAAATCGCATAGCCGGTTCATCTGATCGGCGGTCACTCCGTCCTGCTGGCTGAAGTCGTATTCCATAAAAGTTTTGATCCTCGGGAACCTCGCGTTTCGCACTCTCGACTTGGCTGCTTGGATTTGCTTGTGTTCGCACTGATACTCCAGAAAAGTTATGAGTATCTCCAACGGTTGCATACCATCTGTCAGTTGGGCGTGGATCTCTTCGGCAGGCATGGTCTCCAATCGCAGTTCCTTGCATAACCCGCCGATTTTCTCAAGTTGCGCGTTCATTGAGGCACCCCGCTTCCGGCCGCGACGTCGGCGTATACTGATAAAGGCCGCTTTTGTACGGGGATATGGTAGCGCTCGTCCTCAGCTGGCAACCGAGATGGCTGATGCAACGGCTCCGGCTGACCGAACATCGCGCCTACGGCGTCGTTCAGGTCATTAGCGCTGTACAGCTCCAACGACTGGCAATACTGCACTGCCTCCAACACGCGCTCCCTGCCATAGCCCTCGCAGGTCAGAACGACAAGGTCTAGTTGTTCACTCACATAGCGCGGTTTTTCTTCACAAATGATTGCCAGATATTCCCTGAACTCCTCGCCCAGCAGCGCCACAGTTTTGTCAAGCTTATCTTTGACCTTTGCTTTCCTGTCCCGCCGATGCTCGGGTCTAGATATTAGTTTACCTTTCTCTTTGCTGATTTCTTGAGTAGTAATTATATCTCCCATTTCATCCATGATGCGCAGTTCATCGCCATCCACGGCAAGGTACACCTTCTTCATTCTGCTGTACGTTCCCAGTGGTACTGTGTACCTGTTTGAAAGGTACAGGACAGTGTTGTCGGGACGGACGCTCCGATCCATATCATCTGCGACATTGGTGGGTGCAGTACCGAAAAGCGGTAGCAGGTGCTCCTGTTCTTCCGCGAACATATCCCTCGGCTTCCTTTTGGTCGTTCCGTGCTTCTGGCCGTTACCGGTTCGGTCGAGCCAAGATTCAAAAGACTGGTTCCAGATATCGAGCCCCATATATAGTCGGTTCTCTATGAAGTTGCCTTTAACAAACTTTACACTCGCCTCAACCACACCTTTTGTTTCGGGATCCGATTTCCTGCAAACCCGCACATCCAGTTTCGTCTCAGCCAGGAACGCCGCGAATCCCTGCGTATGGATGATGTCGCCGTTGTTCTCGCTGACAACGATGATGCTGTCCTGATCGTATACTAACTGGCGCGGCGTACCGCCAATATATTCAAAACACCAGTAAAGCGCGCGAACCAAGTCTGATGTCAAGAACGGCCTGTCCTGAAAATATCCCCACTTGTATTTCGAATATGAAAGCGTGAAGACTACGACATAGAGTTTTATGTACCGGCTACTGTAGGCGTCCCGGACTGACTTTTCTCCAAAGTCCAGTTGAAGCTGGTAGCCCTTGGGCAGTTCCTCTACCGCTTCATAATCCCGCCGTGGTTCCTCCTGCTTTGCGATACCGTACCGCTCGCGTATTATCGCGACAAATCGTCTCACCGTCCGGTCGGCTGCGTCCGTTTTGTATCGCTCTTCCAACCAGTCCCTTACTTGAGCCGCCGTCATGCAGGGATATGTCTCCAGCCACTTTAGCACAATCGGCTCGTATGCCGTCAACGCTGTCATCCGGTTAACGGCCTTGTATCTCTCCGCATACTCTTCCGGGTTCATGTCCCAATACTTCTTGATCGTGTTCCTGCTTACACGGATGATCCGAGAAACCTGACGGATACTGAATCCCTTCTCTTTCATTGCTTGTATTTGACTGTACATTTGCCATCCCTTCATTTCTTCCGCCCTTTCCATCGATTTATCTCTTTATGGTACAGGCTTCATTATTATTTTCAAGGGGTGGCTCAATCTCTGGCCAAAACCGGCTCAGTTTCTGACCGTTACTGGCTCAGTTCTTGACCGTTACTGGCTCAGTTCCTGACCGTTACTGGTTCAGTTCCTGACCGAATCTGGTTCAGGCCTCGTGGCCGAAATTGGATCATTTCATTATACCGCTCACAATATAGGGGGTGGTATAGTTTATGAGGGCAAATACTTCTTGAATATACGCAAATAAAATATACGGCTTGAAACACGGCAAAGAAAATAAATAAATCTATTAAAAATTAACAGGAGGAAATTTTATTATGAAAAAATCATTAGCTTTAATCTTGGCATTGGTGATGTGCCTGTCGCTCATTCCTATGACCGCGACGGCGGCGGAAAAAAGCCCGTGGACGGGCAGATGGCGTGAAGCGGGTCAAAATGTGCCGGACATCGTGTTCTGGCAGGACGGCAACAAAGTCATCGGCGCTGAAATGAGCGGGTCGTACCGCCTCGCGTTTGAAGGAACGGTCAGCGGTAATGTGCTGACGGGAACGGCGGCTGTTCATTCCGGCGGCGAAATTACGGACGCGGGACAGGCAATTTTTACGCTGTCTGCGGACGGACGCACCATAACCTGTAGCATAGAAAACAGTTCATCTGAACAGTACACCGTTAGCAAAATAACTGACTATTCCGAGCTTGAGCGGAGCTACGAACCCACCGCCAACATCTCTTTTACCGGCATTTGGATTATCCCCGGTAACAGCGATTACGGCGGGGAGTTTATTGTGCAAAGTGGCGATAAGGCGACATTGCTCAACAGATTTGGGACTTGGGAAGGCACGGTATCGGGCAATGTGCTGTCAGTAACTTGTATCAGTTCTGATGATGACGATATGATTGGGGACAAACTGATTTATACAATGTCGGCGGACGGTATGAATATACAATGGTTGTATATTGATGACGGAATTGAGCGGGACTACTATAACGATTTGAATTGGAAGTGCTACCGTCTTTCCCCCATAACTTATGTCAAGGGTGAGATAATTGCGTCCGATTGGGCAAAAGCCGAGCTTGAAAAAGCGGACAAGTTGGGGCTGATTCCCGAAAGTCTGAAAGGGCAGGATTTAGCAAAATCAATCACCCGCGCCGAGTTTGCGGCGGTGTCGGTAAAGGCTTATGAGGTATTGGCAAACACAACCGCGCTCCCGGTTGTCAATAATCCCTTTACAGATACAACTGATGTGGAAGTGTTAAAGGCGTTTAATGTGGGAATTACAACGGGCGTGTCGGCTGATAAATTCGAGCCGAACACATTACTGAACCGCGAACAGGCGGCGACAATGCTGACCCGTGTGTTCAAAAGGGCTACAATTTCCGGGTGGACTATTGGGACGGACGGACAATTTACCCTGCAATACACAAAACCCGCGCCATTCGCGGACGACGCGGATATTTCCGATTGGGCGAAGGACAGCGTTTACTTTATGGTTGCAAACGAGATTATAAGGGGTGTGGGCGATAATAAATTTGCGCCGAAAAATACAACGGGTGACGAAGAAGCGCGTGGCTACGCAAACGCGACACGCGAACAGGCTTTGATTATCGCCGTTCGTATGATTGAAAACCTCAAAGACAAGCCGGCAAATTTTCAGTAGGGGCGGCGGTGGAAACACCGACACCGACCGTCCCGGAACAGCCGACCACGCCGAGCAGCACAGACACACAAAAACTTGTCGGACATTGGGAAGCAACATGGAGCGGCTCATTTGGTTATGATGATTGTGTGTTTTATGATACAAGCAACGTAACGGAAACCTATACAAAACCTTATGGCAGAGGTATTCATTTCTATGCGGACGGGACATTTAAGTATGTGTTTGCAAACGCTATATATGCAATGGTCGGCGGGAATAGAAACCTTACGGCAAACGGCGTTACAATCATTCGCGGAAAATATAACGCCGCAGACGGAAAACTTTATATGACGGATATGCGGTCAAGTTATACGCCAAGAGCTAACGACCCGTCAAACAAAGAAGCCTATGCGGACAGAGCGGAAGCGGACGAAATTTGGAGTTATACATTTGGTGATGATTTTGTTGAGATTGCCGGAACAAACGGTGACATAGCCCCAATCAAATACTACGACATGACGAAATATCCTTGTAAGGAACAATAAAAATTATTAGGAGGAAAAATCATTATGAAAAAAGTATTATCTTTCACTTTGGCGCTTGTGATGTGCCTTTCGGTTATGGCAGTTCCGGTATTTGCCGCCCCGGGTTCAGACAAGGCGGGCGCGATGGAGCTCAAGGCGGGGCAAAGCGATACATTTACCATGCCGAAAGAATTGGAAGGCAACGGTTGGTACAAATTTAATCTTTCCGCCGCCAGTAAAGTTGATATTACGCTCAGTATAGAAAATAACGAGGTAAACACTTTTACAAGAGTCGTCGGCGTTTATCATGAGATCGGCAACGGCAACCAAATGCCGGCTTACGTCGGTGTCACCGGGGAACCGCTTGGTGAAAGAGAGCAGGAACGAAGCACCTCGGTAGGAATAGGATACTATAATGACGCCCCTTCAATAACAGGTACATACTATCTGGCTGCGGGATGGTGTTATATCAATGTTGATTGGAGGAACTCGAACGATGAAGAGAGTACACAACCGCTTGTAACAATCAAAATAGATTCGATCGAGCCGATATCCAATACCGGAGGCTTGACGGTGGCGAGCGCTAAAACGGTCAATCCTTCAAACGAAGTAATAAAGCACGTCCGTTTCGAGCATGATGATTGGGAAATAGGTCATTATTATTACACATTTACCCTTTCGGAAGCCGCGGAGGTAACGATTGAAAAGAGCGTTAAACTTGTGCCGAGCAAGGATGAGAGGGTAATGATGCGCTCCTCTCTTTGGCTCATAGATACCCCCGATACTATTTATCCGGTAAACGGAAAAGCAGACGGGCAGGACGCCGAGCGGCTGGAAATTTGGGAAAAAAGAGACACCCCGCTTACACAGACGATTACCTACGCATTGCAAAAAGGCACTTACTATGTGGTTTTGGATAATTCTTGGGCTTTCCCCGGCACGGAGTACACGCTGTCATTCAGTATGTCCGGTTCAGCCCCCAACCTTGACAGCGCAAGCGATTGGGCAAAAGAGGGGTTGACAACCGCAACGGGCGCCGGACTTGTACCGGGCAATTTGCAATCGTCCTATACACAGGCGACCACACGCGCCGAGTTTGCGGCTCTGGCGGTTACGCTGTATGAAATTTTCAATGGCGAGATAACCGGGCGCGAAACATTCAGCGATACAGACGATGTAAACGTACAAAAGGCGGCGGCAATCGGCGTTGTAAACGGTGTTGGTAATAACAATTTCGACCCGAACAGCGGTCTGACCCGCGAACAGGCGGCGACAATGCTCGCCCGTCTCGCAAACGCGGTGGATAAACCTATCCCCGAAAGCGCACCTACATTCTCGGACAATGGAAGTGTGTCCGATTGGGCAAGTGCCGCGGTCGGGCAAATGCAGTCCACGGGAATAATGGGCGGCGTTGGTAATAATCTGTTTGACCCGGCGGGAGCGTACACAAGGGAGCAGAGCATTATTACCATTTTGCGGCTGTATGATTATTTGAAAAGTAATTGAATGTTACCACTTCGGGACAGACTGTCCCGAAGTGGGGGAATTTTATAGTCTTAACTTCAAGACAAATTGTCCCGAAGTGGCGGCAAACGAAAGCGGACAGCGTGAATGACTGTCCGCTTTTTATATGCCCTTTTGTGTGCTTGTGGAACGATTAAACCCGAAAATCGAGGGGAGCAATGATAGTATATACCCCTGCCCGTTTTCGCGCCTTGAAAGCCTTATATAATGCGGGTCGTAGAGCGGCAAATATCTACATCTATGTGTTAGCCTTTTGCTGTTTCCAAGTTTGATTTTTGGTAATTAAGGGGATATGACTAACTGCGGTTAATCATATCCCCTTGCAACATTATATCAATGGGCGCGTTGTCAAGGTCGTCGGTAGTATTTTTCCGCTTGTATGCGGCGAAAAAATCTCCACCGCTCCACCTTGACAAGTGGCAGTTTATCGCAAATATTCCGTCCAATCCTGCGGGAAACCTATCAAGCGTAAATTTACGCTCGGATATTTCTCAATCAGAAGTTCGACAGTCTGCACAAAATCGTTCCAATGGCGGTCGTTCGGCAAGATGTGTTTCAGCGTTAAAAGCGTTGCGAAAACACGGCTGTTTCCGACTTCGTTATATTGCTTATACATTTTCGGCGTTTTGACGAGTTTATTGTTATAAAGTCTGCCATAATGGGCGCACACGTTCCGAACATACGCCATACTTTCAATCCAGCTTTCAAAATATGTATAACCCACGCCGAACATTGCGGAAACCGCTTTTTTGTCCTCGTTTTTCATATTCTTATAAAATTTTGAGAGCGTTCCAAAACTCAACAATTCAACGAGAGCATAAAGAGGGATTTTTCCGTCTATGTAGTTATCTTGAAAATTCTTGACAAACGGAGCGCGGGAATTTCGCGCTATTTCCTTTTGAATTTCCTCAAAGAAAATCGCAAATATTTCGGGCGGTATTGAAAAATTATTTATATCCTCATAGCCAAAAACGCCGTACTTTTCACAAAAATAATTTGACAGGCGGCAACGTAAATTGACCTCTACTTTTTCAACCTCAACGAATAGATGTTGACGAAAATTAGAGTTAAACAAATAGAGATTTACAATGTCCTCAAAACGTATTTTATCGTGATAGTTTCCGTTCCTTTGTTTCAATCCCAAGCTGTACGCCTTTATCAATCGAAAATAGGAAACATCATTCAAGAATGACCGCGCATAGTCCTCATTTTCAATAATCAAACCTTTTTCGCGCAGATTGATAATTTGCTCGTCCACCGTCATTGGCGGCTGATGTGCTTTTAATTCTGCCATTAGTGAAACACCCCTTAAATTAAACGACCCGACGTGGTACGCATCGTTGAGAGGCGTGTCGGGTACTGTTGCTATTATTATACACACCAAAACCTTATTTGTCAACGGTTTTTCAAAAAATATTTTTCCGATTGATTAAAAAGTCCTTGACATTTGGTTACGGGGTGTGCCGCTTTATATTTTTAACAGCGTTTTCAAAAACGAACATAACAACGCCCCTGAACGGATAATTAGAACATATAGAGATACGCTAACCCGAAAGGAAAACCATTGGAGATTAAGTATTCTGGAAATATTATGAATTATCTGATTAAAGAAGTCATACAACTCCCGTGACGCCTCGCTCTATGTTTCGGCGTTGAAAAGAACGATAGCGGCAAAATGTTGATAACTTTTTGCTAGCGAACTACATGGCAGGATTTGACCCCTTAGAACAGGCGAATAGTTTTCTCCGTTATGCATATACAATTTCTAACAACGCATCCACGCGTATCATTGAATGTAGCAGCAGTGCGACTCACACGAGATGCTTCGTCGAAGAAGGAATATCAGAATTTAGGCGGGTTGGGAGCTCGGGTCGCAGAATTCGAAGGGCGCGCAGGGTGGTCTGCACCTATATCCCATTACATTTGTGGGTCATGGGGAGGGACGGTCCCCCTGTCTTACCGTGTCGTCCTGAGTGCTTGCTATCATTATTGCATCAAGCACTCAACCTTGGCTGGTTTTTGAAAGAAATATTTCGCCAAAAAAATGTCGTTTTTGCCATGTTTTGGCGAGTTATTTTGCTTATGATAAAAGGAATGCTTTCGACTGTATTACATTTTCTTTAGTTGTTGACGTATTATGCTGTATATGGTATCTTAACAATAATAAATTATTATTCGCCAAAACATGGCATTTTTATAATGTTTTGGCGAGTTATCACAGGAGAGGCATATGAAAATCATTGGACGAGAAAAGGAGAAATCAGCGCTTAGGCAATATGTCGAGTCGGGGGCGCCGGAGTTTCTTGTCGTATATGGCAGGAGGCGAATAGGTAAGACATTTCTGATACGCGAATACTTTAACGGGAAGTTTGATTTCTATGTGACCGGGCTTGCAAACGGAAAAAAGAACGAGCAGCTTCAAGCATGGAGTATGGCAATCAACGACAGCTTTGGCGGGTCTGGTTAAAACGTCGCAAACTGGCTCGATGCGTTTGCGCTGCTTAAAGGCAAATTGGAAAAGCTTGAAAAAGCAAAGAGAAAGATTCTATTTATCGATGAAGCCCCGTGGATGGATACGCCGAAATCCGGATTTCACACCGCCCTTGAACACTTTTGGAACGGATGGGCGTCGGGGAGACCGGATGTTTTTCTTATCATCTGCGGTTCTTCGACATCTTGGGTCGTAAAAAACCTGCTTAAAGATAAAGGCGGTTTGCATAACAGGGTGACGCGAAGAATGCGCCTGCTTCCATTCACGCTGAAAGAAACGGAAGCCTATTTGGCGGAAAAGGAA
>Ga0082212_10005234_pt1 | contig 17760 bp, 14 predicted proteins | sample TergutNt197P3_FD_71548 | JGI IMG/M metagenome (GOLD analysis project Ga0082212, IMG submission 71548) | Neocapritermes taracua P3 segment gut microbial communities from Petit-Saut dam, French Guiana - Nt197 P3 | ecosystem: Host-associated > Arthropoda: Insects > Digestive system > Gut ... | reverse complement strand
AAAAGAATGTCATTACCCGAGCTATTTATCCGCATTTACAAAAACGTTGTAAAGCCGATATTCATATCACAACAGACGTAATGGCAGGCGATCGCTTTTTCCTTTGTTCTGATGGTATCACGGAAAGCGTGACCAATGAACATCTTTGTGCTATCGCCTCCGAATATTCGGATGATGAGGTAATGATGAACGCCATCCTGACACAATGCGAAAAATATAGTCGCGATAATTTTTCCGCATGGCTTATATCGATTGTTGAAGGTGTTCAACGTAGGGATTAACCTGGAGACGATTATAACAGTTTTCTCGTTTCCTGCTGTCACGTGAAAGTTAAGATTTCTGTACCCTGGAAATAAAAAAAACAATTTTTTTTTTGCATATCGCCCGTCTTGCTTTATCTTTGCATGAAGTTTTCATTTAAGGAAATGTATATGACCTTGAAAATCATTTGTTAAAGATGACTCAAAAAGAATTTCAAAACCGTTACACGTACAATACCATTACCGATAAACTCGGTGAAGGCGGTTTCGGAACTATTTTCAAAGCATACGATAACTATCGCGACCGTTGGGTAGCATTAAAAATATCGAAGGTCAACCCCCAATTTGAATCTGTTCGCTTACGCAAAGAAGTGGAAACAGTAGCAAAATTACCTGTACACCCCAATATCGCCTACTATGAAGACTGTTTCTCTTATCCTTCATTCGATGGCGATTACGATTTCGGCATTTTGCAATACTACGAAGAAGGCAACCTCAACAAATTGTTGAAAAACAATGTACTGTCATACCGGCAAAAACAGTCGATCTTGATGCAGATTTTAGAAGGTCTCGATTTTCTACACCAAAATGGCATCATACACCGCGATCTGAAACCACAAAATATACTGATTGCAAAACGTGGAAATGAATTTATTCCGAAAATTACCGATTTCGGAATAAGCAAGCAACTTGACATCAATAAAAGTTCGGTATTCAACAATTCACTTGCTGGCGCCGGTACGTTGGCATATGCTTCGCCAGAACAGTTACGCGAAAGTGAAATTCGCAAAAATACCGACCTGTGGAGTTTTGGCGTGATCATATTTCAAATTTTCACGGGACAACTGCCTTTCACAACCGGCGAACACGCCTCCACGAGCGAAGCCGGACGCATGGAATTGTTTCGGCAAATCAACAGCGGCCGCCTGCCTGGCAATATCAATCAAATAGCCGAACCGTGGCAAACAGTTATCCGTCGTTGTTTAATAACCAATGCAGCGACACGAATTAAGAATACACAGGAATTAAAGGCTATTTTGACCCATATTGAAAAGAGTGAAGATCAATCGGCTCCAATTACTCCCCCCCAAGACAAAGTAGAAATAATTTCGGTTGAAACAAGTATCGATAAACAACACGAATCACCCGTCTCCAAACCGCCCGTACTCACAAAAAAATGGCTGCTAATTGCATGTATTGCAGCAATAATGGCTTTCGTTGTAATCATTTATTTTTCTTCTGGAAAAAGATCTGCCGAAAACAGCATACACAACATGCTGGATTCTACAATGGTTACAAAGTCAGACACTGTAAAAGAAGAAAAAGAACGTCAGGAACGAGAAGCCAAGCAGAGAGAAGAACAACAACGAATCGAAAACGAAAGATTGCGCATACAACAGGAAAAGGTGGAGCAGGAAAAGCGGGATGCCGAAAAACAAAGAAAGGAAAAGGAAGAGCAAAACAGGCGCGATGCTGCCAATCTTGTACAACAAGCCAGTGAAACTTTCAAAAACCGCAGTTTAGGAAGTTCACGCTACAAACAGTCTTTTGAATTGTATAAACAGGCAAAAGACCTGGGAGGCGATGTTTCAGGCGGATACCGTAATTTTCTCTCATTAGTCCAATCCCTGATAGAAAACGGTTCGGGATTTGACAACCAGGTAAAACAGATGCTTCAATATGCGCAACAATTGAACAATACACAGGAAATAAGGGATTTATTGGAGAAATGTAAATAAAATTATGAAAAACACCATTTATTTAACGTTATTTTTATTCGGCTTTTTACAGGCAAACGCACAGGTGGACTATCTGAAAGAAGCCAATACGTGTTTTGAAAAAGGTGATTACGAATGTGCGAAAAAGAACTACACGCTTTTTCAGACATTTGATGGAAGGGATATGAACGCCGAAATCCAAAAGACTGACGAATGTTTTAGAACTTTGATTGCTGCCAACGAATTTTTCAAGGAAAAAGATTACGAAAAAGCACGGGAACGCTATAAAGTCATTTTGGAGAAAAACCCCAAAGATTCGTATGCAAAAAAACAGTACGATGAATGTATGGTAACAAAGTTGAAAGACCTGCACACCAGGTAACCCTAAACAGTTTTTATATCAGCAAATATCCTATTACACAAAAACAATGGCATCAAATAACTGGATCTTCTTTTATTCAACATCGTGATAACATAAATGCTGAATTTGAAAACAATGGCGAGGGAGATAATTATCCTATGTATTACATAAATTGGGAAGAAGCACAGATTTTTATATGCCTGTACCCGGTGTAGCGTCTTTCGCTACACCGATATTAATAGTACATCGTGCAGGGCAAGGCAGGTTTCAGATGTTGCTGAATAACAAAGCTAAAATGGAGCAAAGTTTTTGTTATCAATCGACTTGATGGCGATACATTCCACTTCTACTAACCAGCCCGGACGGCATACGGGCGCCAATAATATCAAGCGGGGGATTGTGGGGTAATGGATGTCCAAATACCGATTTACGACCGCATAATCGGCGGTATCGCGTAAATAGACGATCATGCTGATAACATCGGTCATGCTTGCATCGGCTTCTGCCAATAAAGCCTGTACATTTTCGAAAGTACGGTTGGTTTGTTGTGCTACATCCAACGGATGTACAATCTCGCCCTGATTGTTGATACTGGCCGTTCCGGAGATGAAAATATGACGGCGGTCGCCGTAATCGACGGCTGTACCGCGCTCGAAAGTCACTCCATATTCGTGCGTGGGATTCAAATGGGTCGGCGCGTGGAGGTATTTGATTTGTGCCGGTTCGATGCCGGCAATGGCATAGGCATCCATATGCACGAGCACATCCGGGTAAACATACCGTCCTTCGATGCCGGTGCTGGCAATGAAGTGCGTTTGAGGCGTCAAACCTTCCCGTACGAAAAATTCGCGACGCGCCGTTACCATTCCGGCGTACTGCACGTCAATATCCTGTACATAAATCCATGTGCGGATACAATTATGTGCGAGCGTGCAACCATGACGTGAAAGGCTTTGCGCATAACGATTCAATAGCTGGTCCGTTTGATATCCGCTTGACGAAGGAAGCGCCATCAATGGCGACTTCGATTCAACCGTACTGCGTTCGTGGAGTTGCGTATTGAACAGATGCGTGTAATGAGGTCGTTTCATCTCTGCAACGCCTTCCGCGTCGATTGACAGTTGTGCATGTTCCACCAAATAAAGCCACAAGGATGCTTTCGAACCGTTCAGTGGCGGTTGTTGCACCACCGATACGGCTTCGTCAGCGCTTTTCGTCAAATATGGCGACTGGTTGACGGCATCACTAACAAAAAAATGTTTCCAGACGAATGTGGCCTCTGTCAGTTTCAGCGGTAATGCCGCTTCCTCATGCGATCGATATTGTTGCAGGCGTTGCGCCGCTTTCTCAAGCAAACGGTACTGTTCTTCCGTACTTGCAAAAACATCATTCAATTCAATCATTGCATGGAACTCGGCAGTTCCGCCGTTATCGGGAAAGAAACATCCCAACCAAACAGTTACCTGCAAATCATCCCATTCAATTTTCGTATGTGTCATTATGCCGTTCTATCCTGCCAGGTCTCTAAAAAATTGATATGCCTCATCCGGTTTCAGTCCGTCATGCACGACTGCCCGTACCGCCTGGATCATGGAAACCGGTGAAGACGACTGAAACACATTCCGTCCCATATCTACGCCTGCAGCTCCTTCGTTTACAGCCATATAACAAAGTTCCAAGGCTTCGTTTTCCGGCAGTTTCTTTCCTCCTGCTATCACGATTGGAACCGGACAGGCAGCCACCACTTTCTCAAATCCGTCGCAATAGTATGTCTTGACGATGTTCGCTCCGTTTTCGGCACAAACGCGTGAAGCCAGACCGAAATAACGGGCGTCGCGCGCCATGTCTTTACCGACTGCCGTTACGCCCATGACGGGAATCCCGTAACGGCTACCCAGATCGGCTGCTTTGAAAAGATTGGCTACTGTTTTTGCTTCATATGCCCGATCACCGATCGACAACATCAGCGCCATAGCCGAAGCATTTAAGCGAATAGCATCCTCAATATCAATCAATACATTGTCGTTCAATTCGGTCAGAATGGTCGTACCCGCATCCGATCGCAAACAAACGGGTTTGTTGTGGATAGGCGGAATGGTTGTCTGTAAAATACCGCGCGTACACATCAGGCAATCGGCATAAATCACTAACGGTAGAATACTCAAATCTACCCGTTCCACACCCGATGTCGGACCCATGATAAAACCATGATCAAAAGCCAGCATGACGGTTCTACCTGTCTGTGGATTAAATATGCGCGACAAACGGTCTTTCATACCCCAATGCAGCTGTGCCGCACCTTTTACATGGAAACTGTTTTCTTTGGTAGCCACTCCCAGTCCGAAGTTGGCCCCTTCTCTCAAATCATCTAAATCTGCCATTTTCTATTATTATTAATGTATTCTTTTGCACACTGAAATTATAAATTTGCAAACGCTGCAATCATGGCGCTCCATGATGCGGCGCCACTATCCATGAATCCTTTGGAGCGTTCGCCATAGTTACGTGCGCGACCAAACCTGGCGGTCATCTCTACGGTTGCTTCCGCCCCTTTTTGTGCGGCAACAGCGGCAGCCGATAACAAGTCGCTTATATCGTCCGAATCACAAACCGACATCGCTTCGACAGCCGGAATCAGGGCGTCCATCATCGTCTTGTCGCCCACACCGGCTTTTGTCTGCTTCCTGACATTGGCAAGACCGCCGGCAAACAGGGCTTTCACACCTGATGCATCCAATTCGGTTCCACTCACGACATCGCTCATACCCAGAAAAAATGCGCCCAGCAACGTACTGGTCGAACCGCTCGTCTGCATCATCACAGCAAATCCGATTTCGTTAAGCATCGTCCGAAAATCCGTTCTCATTTCGGCAGCAGTCACGGCAGTCGATAATGCGGTAACCATAGCCGTACCATGATCGCCATCGCCCGTCAGCGCATCAAGTTGCGAAAATTCGTCTTCCCTTTCCCTAATGCACGTCAAAGTCCTTTGCAACATAAACCGAAAATCCGATACCGTTAACAACTTCATACCTGCGTATATTATTAAAATTACCTTCGGGCGTAAGCCTTACTCCCCTACAATCTAAACCCCAATAACTAAACTCTAAACTCTAATAACTACTAACTAAACTCTAAACTCTAATAACTACTAACTAAACTCTAAACAGTCGTCCAGTAGGGCGCATCCGAGGGCTGGTAGTAATACGCGATATGGTCGTCGTCCATCAGTCCGATGATCATCTGGAATCCGGCCTGTTCCTGTACGGTCAGGAGTTCCTGTATCCGGCTGGCGACTACTGCGAATCCCTTCTCTTCCAGCAGTTGATAAGTCTTGCGGAAGACAATGTTCAACTCCATGAGCGTTGTAGCCCCTACCCCATTGATTATCAGCATCATTTTTGCACCTGCTGACGGTTTGAGCTGTCGTAGCAGCAGATTGAGCATGATCTCAGCCGTCTCGTCCGCCGAAGCCATCGGCTGACGGCCTCCACCGCCTTCGCCGTGCTGTCCCATACCGATTTCCATAATACCTTCCGGAAGTTCGGCAATGATTGCATTGTTTTGGGGATGTGTACACGATCGGGTTGCAACTGCTAATGTGGCGATGTTTTCGTTAAACCGAGCGCCTATTTCCAAGAGTTCGTCCAATGATTTTCCCTCTTCCGAAGCGGCTCCAAGCACTTTATATAAAGGTATACATCCTGCCAGTCCGCGACGGTCGTCAACCGGTGCATCAATACCGGCGCTTATATCGTCATGGGTTAACAGTTGTTTCACCTTTATACCGGCGCGTTCTGCCAACTGGCAAGCCATATTGGCACTCATCACGTCGCCTGAATGATTCAGGACAATCAGCAGGATACCGGCTTCCCGTCTGAACATCTGTAACGCCTGTAAAACACGTTGCGCACCCGGAGCGGCAAAAATATCGCCTACCACCGAAGCGTCCAACAATCCTTTTCCCACGAAACCGCTTAATGCCGGTTCATGTCCGGAGCCGCCAAGCGTCACGATAGCAACTTTATCTTCACTTTTAGGCGTTGCCCGGACAATGATATTCTCAGCGCCTAATTTTACCTTGTCGGCATATGCCAACACATAACCTTCCAGCAATTCGCTTGTCAGATTTGCCGGATCGTTAATAAATTTAAGTCTTACATCAGCCATAGTACATTGATTAATTCGATTTGCATAATTTATTTGATTTCCATTAACTCGATAGATACGCCTTCTTCTTCGATAAAGGCGATTGTCAGATGTTCGTCGCACACAGCCGGACCGAAAATGACGTTGCATCCTTTCAATGCTTCATCCAGATTGGGAACTGTATAGGCAATATGCGACTGTTTTTGGACTAATTCAGGCATGCAACTGCCTTCTTCAAACTTCAAAAACTCAATTTTGTTCGGACTCTTGCTGTAATCCGTCAACCATACACTCAAGCCCTCATTGTAAGAGGCGCCTTCCTTCTGTTCTGTGGTGATAAAACCCACGTGATTAAATGTTCTCATGTTTTTTAATATTTTATATTATTAATAATTCTGCAATTCATGTTGTATAATAAACCGCAAAGATAGTTTATTCCTTTGAAAATGGAAAATGAAAAATGAAAAATGTCAAATCCATCCGATTCTGATTTTCAACGATCACTGTCCGTACGAATGCATCCCGCTTAGAAAGTAGTTGACGCCAAAGTAAGTCATTAATACCGAAGCGAATGCAATCACAGCGCAAAGATTAAAAAGCCACAGGTTATTGTATTTTCGCAGCAAATGCAGATGCGTAACCATCGCATATACAATCATAGTGATCAGCGCCCAGGTCTCTTTGGGGTCCCATCCCCAGTAGCGCCCCCACGATTCATTTGCCCAAACAGCGCCCATAAACGTGCCGATGGTCATCAATATCAAACCGATGATCAAGGCAAGTTCATTGATGATGCTTAATTCGCTGATTGAATCGGAATATGCGTCCGGTTTTCTATTCCTGCTCAAAACCATTAACGACAAATTGAGCAAACCGAGCAGGAAACCGATCCCGAAAAATCCGTAAGCAGCCATCAGGATGGCAACATGAAACATCAGCCAGGGCGATTTAAGTACCGGTACCAAGGGGTTGATCTGCGGATCCATCCAATTCAAACCCGAAACGAAGAGGATGATACCGGCAAATAATGTTGCCAGCGAGAATGTTATGAGGCTTCGTCGGGCAAACAACAAACCTCCCAGCACGGTTGCCCATGCCATGAATATCATCGTTTCGTAGGAATTACTCCAGGGAGCATATCCTCCAATCTTCCATCGCATACCCATTCCCAGCATGTGGAAAAGAAATACAATACATATACCTGTGCATAACAATGTTACGATCCGACGGATCAGGGATTGCTTTGGCGCTTCGCGTCTCGCAATGACGTGAATGAACATCAAGAACAGCAGTAGCCCTCCCAGTGACAAATAACCGGCCTTGCACCATCGAAAAATATCTAATTTGTTGTATTGCAACTCTAAAGTAATTTTTTTATTATCAAATTCAGGCAGATTATTCCTTTTCGTCTGATAGGTAGAGATCATATCGAGTACTTCATTCGGTTTACTCCAATCGCCCGATTGCATGGCATCGTGTATTTCCGACAGATACCAGTAGAAAATTCGCGCGACAAACATGGAATCCTGACCGCTGTATGCCGACAAATCGTCGCCTGGTGCATACCAGTTACCATCCGGATCGTCACTTTTTGGAAACAAACGTATCAGTTGACATTCGAATAATTGATGCAGAATATTGACTTTTTCATCCAGTTTCATCAGTTCCTTATCGAATGGAGTACGTTCGACAGGCGCTTTCCGGTAGGCTTCATCCAATTTACCCTGTAACTTATAGGAGCCGTCATCGCGAAAAAAATCCACATAGGAACATGCAGGCTGAGGCAAACTGAAATAGTCGGCAATCGCAATGTTCTTACACGTTATCAGCGGAACTTGCATCCACATTTCGGGCATAACGAACAGGCTGAGTAAAAACCGGTCGGGATTGAGGTCGCCGAAACGGGTGTTTTGATGCAACTTCCGTAAAATCTCGGACGAAAACGTGTTCATCGGAATGATTCGACCGTTCGACGACTGAACGGGCAACGTCCCGAACCGTTCTGCATGAGCAGCCGGTACTGCCGATTTTTGCACGGCACGGGTCATCGGGTTCTGCGCAACTGACGTAAAAGCGAAGGCAGAAGCGGTGACAACCATGGGAGAAAATGCAGATGCAGCGAACCGGATTGCTTCACCCTGCGGGTTTGCAATGCTATCCATACACGTCATTGCGAGTGGCGACGGCATCCTGCCGTCGATTGGAGTGTGGCGACAGCATCCCGCCGTCATTGCGAGGAACGAAGCAATGCAGAAAACAATTTTCCGTTTATTCAATTGTCGGAATAAGGTTCGTATTCTCCCGTTTTTCCCGACAAAACAACCGATACATCCTAACAGTAGCAGCAAATAACCGGAATACGTCATAATCCGTCCGGCAACGTCCTGATTGACCGACAGGATGGTACCTGCTTCGTCGGTGTCGTATGACGCCTGAAAGAAACGGTATCCCTTCACATCCAGTACATTATTCATATAGACACGCTCGCGGCGCGTCGAACCGTCAATATGTACCAGTAACACGCTCTCGAAGGACGAAGGGCTACTCGAACCCGGATAACGGGTCAAAGTGAATTTGACTAACTCGACCTGAAAAGGCAAGACAAGCACGCTTTGACCCCGGTTTGTCTGAACCGCGATCCGGTCGCTTTTTTCGCCTTCCCGCAAATGCAGAACACCTTCCTTGCCGAACAGATGAGTAGTCATGGCGCCCGCCAGAATCACAATCAGCGAAAGATGAACGCATAATAATCCCCACCGTTTCAGTTTGAACAAATGATGCCGGATGGCAATCATCACAAAATTTACTGCAAGTAAAAACTGTAACAGGATAAATAATGGCGAATAATAAACCGCCATCCTGGCAAGCGTTGTCCCGTATGCCTTTTCGATAAATGTGGCGGCTGCCATACTTAGTGCATATAGCGCCAACAGCACAATCATTGTTCTGTAGGATGAAAACAATTTCATTTTTTTATCGGCTTTCTACCGGACGACACATCCCTGTCTTCACTCCGCCGGGTTTGATGCAAACAGATCGTCATCTTCTTCGATAATAACCCTGAATCCGACGTTGAACACCCGTTGCCAGGGATAATAAGCCTTTCGGGCATATGCCGTAGAAAACTTCGGACGCTCGATATAGGAGCCTCCGCGCACCACCTTGTATTTCGAAGTCTCGTTTGTATTGTCACTGTATGGATAAGGCAGGTAATCGGAGCGTGTCCATTCGGCAATATTTCCGTGCATGCTGTATAACCCGAACGGATTGGGTTGATAGGTGTCTGAAGCCGTTTGCAGCATGTTGCCGTCATCGACTGCCGATGCTTTCGGAATAAAATTATAATACGGGAACCATGAATCTTCCGGTTTCATAGGCTGGGGATCAACGCCGCTCACAGCCATTTTGCTCAACTGGGCGTCCGCCAGATTTTCATATGCGCTGAAATCGGCAGCTAAATCGCCGAACCAGAAGTCCTTGTCGCTACCAGCACGACAAGCCCATTCCCATTGGGCTTCGGTTGGCAATGTAATTTGCATCCCTGTTTTTTCACTCAGAATCCTGCAATATTCCATAGCATCCTCGTAACTCGCACGGATCAGCGGCTGGTGTGGCAGATTGGCCGGATAACCCGGACCGACATGATCCTTCCAGAACTGGTCGACATAACGGCTGTCGTGTTCCGGGAAAACCACGTTATACTGTTCGTTGGTGATTTCCACTTCTCCCATCCAGAAAGGCTTCGATATTTCCACTTTAGAAGCGGGATACACATCGGGCAATCCGGAATTGTTACTGCCCATAACAAACTGACCGGAAGGAATATAAACAAACCTCAAAACAACACCCGGCGCCAGTTCAACCTCTTTTGTTGTATTTGTATTTTTCATCATCGCAGGTATCGCATCATTTGCAAAGGGCCAGCCTGCCGCTTTTTCTTCTTTTACTTCTTCGCGTGGATTCCGTTCGGGTCTAACAGGCGCTATCTCACCTTTCGATTTTAGAAAGTCTGCATAATCGGCGATTTCCTTTTTCCAGTCGACGCCTGATTCCAAAGCGTATTTATTTGCCAGTTCTATTCTCCGTTCAACCTGGTTGAAGCCCCGGTAAGGAAACACATCATAAGCAGTCGCATCGAATGAGCCTTTATCAGGTACATTATAATCAATCCAGTTATAGATTTTCCGCCATTCTTCGTCAGTCAGTTTCACATTGTAGTGTCCTTTCTTCAGCAGACGCGTCAATTCGCTTGTATTTGCATGGTATTCATAGGGTTGTAATACAATCATATCGGCTTCCGGACCCTGACGGTGGATGTAGGGGTGCAGATTCAGATAAGCCGTTCCGTATCCTCGCCGGTCTTTCTTCCCGCCACGCATATCGAAAGCATGACCTTCGCCTGTATGACAAGCCACACAAGCCCTGTCGAGGATAGGTTGCATTTCCAGATCGAAGGTAAACGAACGGATACCGCCTTCCGGTTTTGTCAATGCGACCGGCGCTTTTTGAGAGGCTATCACACGTTTGGGTATGGCGATCCGGTTCTGGTCCTCGTGACATCCGACGCACGAGACCACTTCGCCCGGCATTGCTGTAAACCAGCTGCGCATCCACTGAACAGCCGCTCCGTCTTCGTCGAGCGGTTGAATGGAAACGGGTGTGTTAGCCGGAATTTTAAAGATTACCGAACCATCTTCTTCAACGGGTACGGTTCCCATCAGACGCTTGATGTCCCATCCACTCTGGATGCCCTGCGCATAATGATCGGAGGGCGAGTTTACATAAGCATATTCGTATGCATGGATACGAAGTTCCTTCACCGTTCCACGAGGCACATTGCGCAGGCCTTCGCCTTCATAAATATCCTGAATAAAAACTGTTGCTTCGCGATCGTTCAGTTTTATGCGATCGGGTATGATGGGAGGCGTCGGCGTTTTACGCACCGGAATCGGACTGATAAACCCCTCTCCCTCCTGTTTGATCAGACAGGTTACATTATCGAACACATCAACCAGGTATATTCCCCATAAATCATCGGACGACAGTTTGGCTGAAACCAGGAAATACTTGTCATCCAGTGGCATAGGCTTGATAAACTGAGGCCAGACACCGTTCACCAGTTCATCCTTAATGAAATTGACAACCTGACGGTTACGGTATGGAATCTCCTGCATCACACCTGCTGCTCCCTTGCGCGATTTCATCGGGTCGAAAAGGAGCAAACGTCCCGAGCGGGCTACGCCGTGATGACCGGAAATGATACCGACAAAAGCGGAAGAATGACCGGGTAAAGGCTGAACATCAAACGTACTGTTCGGGAACATTGAACCGCTGCCGAACAAAGCCTTGTTTTCGGTACCGTCCGGGTTCATGTGCATCACGATGCGCGAATAGTAATGCGTCAGGTCGGTATATTCCCAGCGGGTATACATCACCCGACCGTTAGGCATGATAACGGGATTCCAGTTGGCGTCCTGATCGAAAGTGAGGCGGCGAAGATTCTTACTCCCGGGTTCATATAACATCATGTTTCCTACCGGATCGCTTCCACTCACACAGGGCACGCCATGGTATCCGATGTTTGCATTCACGATCACACGACCGTCGGGCAAGTAGGTTCCATCATAAAATTCAAGTTCCGGCTCTACGGTTTCGACCAAAGGCTGGAAGTCTGTTCCATCCAGTTTAACCTCGAAGACGCTCCAGCGCTGGTCGGGTAAGATGGAAGAGAACATCACACGGTCGCCCTCCCAGTGCATCTTCAGGTCGGCAATGGATGCGGCCTCTTTCGGCTTAAAGACAGTACGCAGGCGGATGTCGTCGCGTAAATTTGATAATTCGACAATCTCAGCATCAAAACCGTTGCGTCGAGCCGACTGCTGGTTACTCCAGTTATTCGGCTGCGTGCCTAACGAAGGAGTCATCACCTGTCTGGCTCTATCTCCAATAACAAAACGCGTTGCTACGATTTTGTCGCCATCCAGCAGCGGATTCGACAATAAAACAGCCCGTTTATTGGCCAGCGCTTTTTCCGCATCCCGAATAGCCTGCATGTCGAATTGACAAACACCGTCAAATCCTTTTTTTACAAGACGTTCCAGTTCGTCCATCAGAGGCTGGTAATCGTCGGCATTATACGATTTGGATTGTTTCATATCGGCAAAAGCCAGACGGACAGCATCAATATTCAGCCATGCAAGTTCTTCCTGTAACTGTTTAATATAAACAGTATCTTTACTGCTGACAACGCTGGAAGCATTCATCCGTTCACACATCATGATGCAGACAATCCCAACGAGAAATGCGAAAAACGTTTTATCTGATTTCATAATTTAAATATATTTGCATAATAAGGTACAAAGATAGCACAAGTCGAGAGAAATACAAAATAAGAAAACTTTCACCACCTTACTTTACGAAAACCATTCCCGTTTCCTGTTCGAGAGGTTATTTAACGTATTGATACAGGTATTGATGTTTTCCACCACCTGAAAATCGAACATCCCTACACAGATGAAATCGGCGCCATTTTCAAACGCCCACTTAAAACCGTCTTCCGGATGAATAGCGCCTGCGGCAAGCGTCTTGAATCCTATCACAGGTACGCGAGTCCGGTTGACAAATTCAACAGTACGTTCAGGGAAAGGACAGAAACAGTTTTCGTGGAACATATTGTGATCTTTAAATACTTCGCCATCAACCTCGAACGGTTTTCGGTTTTCGCGCGGATGTGCTGACCAGTAGTTGTCGTGGTGCATTGTTTTCATAAAATAATCGGGAATGATACCGTTTGCTTCACATGTAATCAATGAATCGACGGTATGCGCGCAAATTCCGGCAACCACGCCATTACTGCGGATGCGCTGCACCATCCCGACGATCACGTCCAGACGGTTGTCGCGTACCAGACGGTCGCTCCAGGCTCCATGCAACTGTATGATGTCCACACCATTATCAGTCGCAATATTCGCATATTCGTAAATATCGTCAGCCTTTTCGTTGACATGAACCTGCACGATTATCCTGATCTTACTGCCGGTGAGTTTCCTGTACTTGACGATGGTCGGCATGGCTACAAAACTGCTGTTGATACAATTAATTCCCGCCTGTTCGCACAGCATCAGTGTTTCAAAGATTTTTTTTTCGGTGTTGTATGCCTTAAACAATTTGCTCACATACAGTAAATCGCGAGAATGTGCATACCCGACGATCATATTGCCTCCCATGATTAGCCTGCTTATTTCGTATTTACCAAGTTTCCCTTTGGGCAGTTCGCCTTTCAGTTCGCCCAGCGCCAGACGATTGACCTGTATGGTTGCTCCTGATAAGGTATCAACGCCATACAATTTGGCGCTCCGGCTGGCGCCCCATCCGAACAGTCCCAGAACAGGCAGCGTTACCAGTTCTTTCAACAATTCACGCCGCGTAGTGACGCCATCAGTCGTTTCTTTCGGCGTGATTTCGTGTTTTTTCTTCTTTCTAAGCAATTTGACAGCATTATCCAAACTATATCCCTGTTCTTTGAAATAAAAGAGAAAGACAAGCACAATCGCTTCGATAAATTGTTGATTGATGATATACACCGAACCCTCGCTTCCAAGTACGGTGATACCAAAAGGCGGATATGCAAAATAGTAAAGCGTGAGTAACAAAGCGCCGGCAAGAGATGCCCACCTGGCTAATAATCCGGTAAACAACGCCAAACCGATCAAAACCAGTCCCCATACATTCAGAAAATCGACCACTGCAAGCCGTCCGGACGAAGCAGCCAACCAATGATAAAAACCTGAAAAGAAGCCATAGGTATTGTTCAGGTAAGATGCAGCCGACCAATTGTCGGCAAAAAGTTTAATAACCCCTTCATATATAAAATGCCAGCCGACAGCTACACGGATGATGGTGATAAATCTTTTCATGATAATTCCAAATAAAACTGCAAAGTAAAGCATTTTTTTGAAATAGAAAAAAAATAAGTTTACTTATTTTGTATTTTATTCGGCTTGCATTAACTTTGCCAAAAAAAGTACTGCGGATTTATGAATCAAACGAAAAAAGGAATACTTATTTTACTGCTGGTAATTGAAGGGGTATCAACGCACGTTTTCTCTCAGGAGTTCCTGTGGAAAGCCGGTGTACACAATTTTTTTGACAATTCCGAATTTGACAAATCAATAGTACAAATACCACAGACGATGGCAGGGGTACATTTCACTCCTGAAATCGGCATGAAATGGAATGTCAATCACCGGTTTTTTGTCGGTTTTGACGCAATGCACGAATATGGAAGCAATCAGTCCATCGATTATTTCAATCCGATAGTCTATTATGAATTTACCGGCAAACCTTTCCGTTTTTATGCCGGATCGATTCCGCGCAAACTGGTGATGGACAAGTATCCGCGTATGTTTTTTCAGGATTCAATCGGTTACTACCGTCCCTATATCAGCGGCATTTTCTGGGAATACTGTTCGGGAGGAAGTTTTTTTAATATTTGGCTGGATTGGGTGAGCCGGCAGACCTATACAAGACGCGAGTCTTTTTTTATGGGCTGGTCGGGCAGGTATAATCTGAATGTGTTCTACGGACAGCATTTTGGCTATATGCTTCATTTGGCAGGGTTGATGGAACCGGAAATCCCCGAACCGCTCCATGATAACGGATTGATACTGTATTCTTTAGGTGTCGATTTGTCGTCGAAAACGAATTTTGAAAAACTGGAAGCCAACGCGGGTTTTTCTGTCGGACTGGAACGCGACAGGGATGTTGGCGAGTGGCATTATCCGAAGGGATTTCTGTCGGAACTGAAAATCGAATATAAAGGTTTGGAACTTTTTAACACCTTTTATCATGGACAGCGTCAGCAGGTTTTTCATAACAGTTATGGGAGCGAACTTTACTGGGGCGACCGTTTTTACCGCACCAAATCGTATGACAGAGCCGATTTGTCTTTCGTACTTTATAAAAGCGATGTGGTGAACCTGAAATTTACCTGGTCGTTTCATTTTACGGAACAAACGATGTATCATCAGCATTTGTTTTATGCCACCTTCGATCTGGACAATTTCAGCAGTAAAAGTCAAAAGAAATACCGGTATATTTGGGATAACTGGTTGAAATGATTTTTTGAATAAAAAGAGTGAACCAAGATGAAAGAAGCAGAAGAAGCACAACATCTATATGATTGGTTTATAGAAAATTTACTCTTTAATATAATCTAAAGTTCAAAAGTACAAAAATAATAATTTTTATTTTTCTTCTTGCAATACGGAGTTGATGAGCGCGACGAATGCCTCGCCGTATTTTTCGAGTTTCGATTGACCGACACCCCGGATGCTGGAAAAAGCGTCTAAGGTCAGGGGTTTGTTGTAAACCATGTCTTGCAGGGCGGCATCGGAGAAGATGATATAAGGCGGCATTTTTTCCTGTTTTGCAAATTGAGTGCGTAACTTGCGCAAGGCTTCCATTAATAATTCGTTGGTTGTCAAGTCTTGTGGTACGGGTTCCGGTTGGGACTTGATGACAGGTGTTTTCTTAGCCCGTCGGCCTCGTTGAGCAGGCATTGTTTCTTCAGGTTCGAAATAAAGGGTCAGCGTGGCGGTTTCCTTGCCGTACAACACTTTTTTACCCAAAACGGTCACTTTCAACTGCTGGTTGTTCAGGTAGTCGATTTCGATGAAGCCCAATTGCAGCATCTGGTAGATATACTCTTTCCAGACAGGATAGGGGAGGTCGCGTCCTGCTCCATAGGTTTTCAGACGATGGTAGTTTTGCTGGCGTACTTCCATGCGTCCGGAGCCTCTGAGTATATCGATCAGCATCCGTATGCCAACACGCTCTTCCGTTCTGATAATGGCGCTCAATGCTTTTTGAACCAATATACTTCCGTCAAAGCGTTGAGGCGGGTTCTTGCAAACGTCGCAGTTATTGCAGTCTTTGGAAATCTCTTCGCTGAAATAACTCAGCAGAATCCGGCGTCGGCATAAATCGGTTTCACAATACCGTTTCATAAGAAACAACTTCTCCTTGTTAATGCCAACCTGTCCGCTATCTTCCGCAAACCGGTTTAGCAGGACTAAATCGCCCAGTGAATAGAATAAGAGCGTGTCGCTCGGTGAACCGTCGCGACCGGCGCGTCCTATCTGCTGGTAATAATTCTCAATACTGCCCGGCATATTAAAATGAATGATCCAGCGGATATTGCTCTTGTCGATACCCATCCCGAAAGCGATTGTCGCACATACGACACCCACCCGGTCGTTGATAAAGTCATTTTGCGCTTTTTCGCGTTGGGCAGACGTCAGACCGGCATGATAAGGGATGGCTGGTATCTGATACCTGTATGTCAGTTCTTCTGCCACATCCTCCGCCTCGCTCCGTTTCATACAATAAATGATGCCGCTCCGGTTGGGATGGTTACGGATGAAACGTACAATGGAAGACATTTTTTCTCTAAGCGACAAACCGCGTCTGACTTCCAGCGAAAGGTTTGGACGGTCGAAAGAGGAAATGAATATTTCGGGTTCGTTCAGTTCCAGTTGCTTCACGATGTCGTTGCGCGTGATCTTGTCGGCTGTCGCTGTCAGGGCGATGACCGGAATGTCGGCAAACCGTTCTCTCAATACGGACAACTGTGTATATTCCGGTCGGAAATCGTGTCCCCATTGGGAGATGCAGTGTGCCTCGTCTATGGCGAAAAGTGAGATGTCGAGTTGTGAAAGCAGATAGTCAAGTTCGCTCATCACACATTCGGGTGAAATTTAAAGAATTTTCATTTGCCCTTTCAGACAACGGTATTTGATTTGCCACCGTAAATCGTCGGTCATCGAACTGTTTAACGCCGCCGCAGGAATACCGTTTGCAACAAGACCTTCCACCTGGTCTTTCATCAGCGAGATCAAAGGGGAAACGACAATGGCAGTACCTGGCAGATAAATCGCCGGCAACTGATAGCAAATTGATTTCCCGCCTCCCGTGGGCATCAGAACCAGCGAATCCTTGCCTGCGAGGGTGCGTTGAATAATCTCTGCCTGCAAAGGCCGAAAGGTGTCATACCCGAAAAATCTTTTCAACAGTCGTAACAAATCCTCCATAATCATCACACATTGAGGAAACAAAGGTAGTGCAAGTTATGAGATATACAAACTCAGCATGGGAAGTTTCCTGTTTCTTGCAGAAAAGGGCAATTCCTGTTATGCAATTTGTGAGAACGGGAAAGGACAATCGAAACGATTCAAACTGCCGGTTGCCGTCGATCGCGGTTATGCGCTGTCAG
>Ga0082212_10005233_pt1 | contig 17761 bp, 18 predicted proteins | sample TergutNt197P3_FD_71548 | JGI IMG/M metagenome (GOLD analysis project Ga0082212, IMG submission 71548) | Neocapritermes taracua P3 segment gut microbial communities from Petit-Saut dam, French Guiana - Nt197 P3 | ecosystem: Host-associated > Arthropoda: Insects > Digestive system > Gut ... | reverse complement strand
ATATTTCTTTCGGTCAAGGGGCGCTGGCCGAGCCGCTGGCCTGCGTACTGAACGCAGCGGAACTGACAGGCATTCGGCTCGGGGATACGGTGGTCATCATCGGGGCCGGGCCCATCGGCTGCATGATCATTCCGGTGAGCTACATGCAGGGTGCAAGCAAAGTCATCGTGGTGCAGCGAAGCCGTCCCCGTATGGAAGCGGCCCGGAAATTCGGAGCCGATTGCTACATCTGCTCCTCCGAGGAGGACGCCGTCCAACGGGTGCTGGAGGAGACAGGCGGTTTGGGGGCCGATGTGATTTTTACAGCCAATCCCAGCCCGCAAAGCCATGCCGATGCGTTGATGATGGCAAAAAACCGGGCGCGTATCAACCTCTTCGGCGGATTGCCCGCCGGCAGCCGGGTAGAGCTGGACACCAACATCATCCATTATAAGGAACTGACAATGCTGGGCGCCCACGGCAGCCTGCCGAGGCATCACCGCATGGCGCTGGATCTCATCGCTTCGCGCAAGTTGGATATCAAGGCGTTCATGAGCCATCGCTACCCACTGGACGAAATCCGGCAGGCTTTTGCCGCCGCCGAAAGCCATGCGGGCATGAGGGTGGTGGTACATCCATGAGCAAGGCGCAAATTTCCCCTTCGATGATGTGCTGCGATTTCTATACGCTGGAGCGGACTTTGGCTGTCTTTGAGGCGGAAGGCGTCGAATACCTGCACATCGACGTGATGGACGGGGTTTTTGTACCCAACTACATGCTGGGGCCGGAGTATGTTAAAATGCTGCGGAAGCACACGCAGATCCCGATGGACATCCACTTGATGGTGGTGAATCCGGAAGTCAAGCTGGATTGGTTTGAGCCGCGGCCAGGAGACTACGTGAGCGTCCACTGCGAAGCCACACCCCACATCCACCGTGCCATCAGCCGCATCCACGCAGCCGGAGCCAAGGCCATGCTGGCGCTAAACCCCGGCACACCGCTTCATGCGGTAGAGGAACTGGCGCCCGAACTGGAAGCGGTGCTGCTGATGACCGTAGACCCCGGCTTTGCGGGGCAGAAGTTGATTGAACCCTGCCTCGGGAAGGTTGCCCGGCTTAAACATTGGCTGGAAGAAAAGGATTACGGCCGCATTGAAATCGAGGTGGACGGCAATGTAAACCTGCCCAATGCACGGCGGATGCGTGATGCCGGCGCGGACATCTTCGTAGCGGGCTCGTCCGGGCTGTTTTTACCCGATATGTCCATGAATAAGGCCGTCAACAACCTGCGACAAGCCATTTCCTGATCATCCGAGCGCGCGGAGCAAGCGGTGAAAACGGTTTTTGCAAAACGGCTCCCGCGACATTTTTCTTGACATTCCTGCATGATTATGATAGCGTAATTTGGTGAGCCGCTCAAGCGGGGTCTTAAAGCGCGGATTCCCGCCGCCTTACGCTTGGCGAGTATGAATCAGGGGGTTTTGCCATGTATGCCGTGATCGCATCGGGTGGCAAGCAATACCGTGTGTCCGAGGGGGACGTGATCTACGTAGAAAAGCTGGACTTGGAGCCTGACAGCAAAGTCAGTTTTGATGTGCTGATGCTGGGCGGCGACGGAAGCGTGGAGGTCGGTTCCCCAACATTGGCGGGCGCGAAGGCGGAAGGACGAATTCTTGCCCAGGTAAAGGGCGAGAAGATTGTCATTTACAAGTATAAAAGCAAGAAAAACTATCACCGCAAGGCAGGGCACCGTCAGAACTACACCAAGGTGGAAATCACCGCCGTAGGATGATGACAACCCTGCGTGTGGAATGGGAAACAGGGCGAATACGCAAACTTTCAGTTTCCGGACATGCAGGTTTCGCTCCAATGGGCAGTGATATCGTTTGCGCGGCCGTCAGCATACTGATGACCACCTGCGTAAACGCGCTGGAATCGGTAGCTGGGGTCGCTCCCCTGGTGGAGCGGCGGGAACGGGACGCATTTATGGCGCTGACCATGCCGGAGGTTGTTGGCGGCCAGGATTTGGAAGCGGCGCAGATCGTTTTGCGAACCGGTTTACAAGGATTCGAGGATCTATCCTCGGCACACCCGAAGCACTTTAGGATCATCGATGGGAGGAAGTCATCATGTTGAAGCTGAATCTTCAATTTTTTGCTCATAAAAAAGGGGTGGGTTCCAGCCGTAACGGACGGGACAGTGAAAGCAAGCGCCTGGGACCCAAGCGGGCTGACGGCCAATTTTCCCTGGCGGGCAATATTCTGGTCCGGCAGCGGGGCACAAAAATACACCCCGGCATTAATGTGGGAATCGGCAGAGACGATACGCTCTTTGCGCTTGTGGACGGTATCGTTCGCTTCGAGCGGAAAGGCCGCGATCACAAAATGGTCAGCGTCTACCCTGTTAAGCAAGTTGTCGCCCAGTAAAAGCAAGTGGTTGGGACAATTATCAACATAGCGGCGATTCTGGCTGGTTCCTCGGTGGGATTGCTACTGCGCCGCGGCATGAAAAATAATGTTGCGGATACGGTAATGCAAGGTTTAGGCCTATGCGTCTGTTTGATTGGTATAAGGGGCGCGCTGCAAACACAGAGTGTGATGCTGATGATCCTGTCGATGGTGATTGGCGGCATTTTGGGCGCATTATTAAAAATAGACGCGCGTATGAACCAACTGGGCGCCTATGCGCAGCGGAAGCTCGGGCGTGGCGGAAAGGGCGAAGAACCCGATGGAGCTTTTGCTCAAGGGTTTGTGACGGCAAGCTTGGTTTTTTGTGTGGGAGCGATGGCTGTCGTAGGGGCTCTGGACAGCGGCATTCGCGGAGACCACAGTACATTAATTGCCAAGTCCGCATTGGATTGTGTGGCCGCGGCGGTGTTTGCCGGCACAATGGGCGCGGGCGTTATGCTTTCAGCATTACCGGTGCTGGTATATCAAGGCGCCATTTCCGTTTTGGGGAATTTGCTCGCTCCGCTGTTAAGCGACGGGGTGGTGCGGGAAATGAGTGCGGCGGGCGGCTTGTTGATTGTAGGAATCGGGTTGAATATGCTGCTGAAGAAGGATATCAAGGTGGCGGACATGCTGCCCGCAATTTTTGTGCCTTTTGTGTATTTTCCGCTGGTTGGACTGTTTTCGTAAAATCATTGCAAGCGATTCGGCGCTTTCCTTCTGGCCGGTTTTACATACCGATAAGCCTTCGGCGCGACCCGTCAATCGCCGCAATAAGCGAAACTGGCGAACGGCTTCCGGAACCTGCATCGCAATTCATACCCTGTATTCTTGTCGGCTCTCAGGACGCTCATTCATTTCCAGGGCTTTATTTAGATACTTGTCACTCCGATTGCCTAGCACCGCGTAGCTGGCGATCTTGCTCTCCTCCACGCCAGGCTGGTTGAAAGCGTCTATGTCCAGCAGTTCGCCCATGTAGGCCGTGGTCATCTGGAGGAAGTACATCAGTTGCCCAAGCGTATGAGCTTGTACCGTCGGCAGGATGATGGTTTGGCTCATGCGGCCCGCCCGATACAGGGCGTATTCTGTGCCTTTCAATTCTGCGTCGATTAATTGATTCAACGTTTTTTCGCCTAGAAAAGCCACATCGGGAAATTCTTCGCAGCCGGGGGCGATGGGAAACTCATCGCGGAAACTTCCCACCTTCAGGAACGTGATCACCTTGTCAAAGGGGCCTTCAGTATAGAGCTGAAGCTGGCTATGTTGATCGGTCACGCCTAAAGCCTTTGCGGGAGTCTGTCCTATATTGACGGCTGTACCCTTGCGGGTTACGTTTTTTCCCAAGGACTCCGCCCAAAGCTGGCAAAACCAGTCTGCCATAAATCGAAGGCTGTCGGCATAAGGCATAATCACCTGAATATTCGCACCCATGTCATCCATGGCAATCGTCTGCAGAACAGCCTCAAGCAGAGCGGGATTCTTCCACAAATCCGGTGTTTTGCAACGCTCGTCCATGGCGGCTGCGCCTTCCAGCATACCCCGGATATCAATGCCGCAGACGGCGGCGGGCAACAACCCCACGGGGCACAGTTCGCTGAAACGGCCTCCTACGCCGCCGGGGATATAGAAGAGTTGAAAACCTTCCTTTTGCGCCAGTGTAACGAGGTTTCCCTTTGACTGATCCGTGGTGGCGATGATGTGCTTCTGCCAGCCATCACCCACTTCTTTTTTCAACAGATCGGAGATGATGAGGTACTGGCTCATGGTCTCGGCGGTAGCGCCGGATTTTGTGACGACGTTGAAGCAAGTGCGCCTTACATCAATCACATCAAGCAGGGATTGCATACGCTCCGGGTCTATGTTGTCCTCCACATAAAGCTTGGGGCCGTTTCGCTTTTCGGCTGGGAGTTCGTTGTAACGGAGATGATTCAAAGCCTGCTGTACGGCGATGGGGCCAAGGGCGCTGCCGCCGATTCCAAGCACGACAAAGGCGTCGAAATGCTCGCGCACATGAGCCGCCGTTATTTCAATGTGGGGTAGGATCTCCTCTTGGTTGTAGGGCAGGTCCATCCAGCCAAGCCAGCCGGTCCCCCGGTTTTTTTGTACGTTCGCCTGCGCGGTTGCCGCTGCCAGGCTCATGCCATCTACCTGCTCTGGCTTAATACCGTATTGAATGCCTATGATGTCGCTCATCATATGATTAACATCCAGAACAATGGGTTTGCCGCTCTCCTTTGTCATTTGAGACCATCCCTTCCTCAATAGAATCTGGCATAGTATATCATATTGCGTGGCTCATTGAAAACGGCCGGTTCATTTACATGAGCAGGTCAATAGCCCGTTCTCGTGCTGCCCGCATGGCAGTTGGGAATGGGAGCGCCGTCAACTCTTCCTTTGTGACCAACCGGGCGTGAAGCTGAGAAAGCAACGCGGGTGATGGCGCCTTTACAAACTCATAATGGAGGAGCGCCATCTCCCATATCCGGTGCGTAAAAACATGCCTGGCGGCGCCCAGAGACGCTTGATAACGGCATGAAAAGCCTTGCTCACTGAGCAGTTCCTCCACGGCTTTCGCCTGGGTTTCCGTCTCTATAAGGTAAAATACATATAGACCGTGCAGCATCCGCTGGTGCCTGCGCGCCACCAGAACTTGTTTCTGAAAAGTCAGCAGGCATACAGCCACGTCTATCCGCTTGGGGGAACTTTTTTTCATGTGAACAGGAAGCAGATGGGCATCCTTTTCTGCGTAGGCGTCACAGCGTTTCATCCAAGGGCAGTCACCGCATTTCGGTATGCCGGGTACGCATACGGAGGCTCCTAATTCCATCAGGGCTTGGTTGTAATCACCTGTCATTTCGCCGGGTAAGCTTTCCATCATCAATGTCCGGAGCCTGCGCTGCGTACCTGCTGCGCCTATATCCTCCCGGATTCCGTATACTCTGGCGGCAACCCGGTATACGTTGCCATCGATGGCGGGTACGCGCTCTCCGAAAGCGATGCTGGCAATGGCTCCTGCCGTGTACGCGCCAACGCCGGGTAAACGCAGCAAATCCTCATAACGTTCAGGAAACCCGCTCCCGTGATTGGCCACCATGCCCTGCGCAGCCTTTTGCAGGTTTCGGGCCCGGCTGTAATAACCAAGGCCTTCCCACGCCTTCAACACTTCCTCCTGAGGCGCTTCGGCCAGGGCGGCTACTGTGGGAAAAAGCTTTAAAAACTGTTCGTAATAGCCTTTGACAGTCTCTACCCTGGTTTGTTGGAGCATGATCTCGGAGACCCAGATGCGGTAAGGGTCCCGGGTCTCCCGCCAGGGAAGGTTTCGACCCGCCCGGCGGTACCAGCCAAGCAGTTCGAACGCCATGGAAGTTTGATGACACATGGGTTTTCTCCTTTCTTACCCCTGGGGATTGTATCATATTTTTTGGAGCCCAACAACATATGACAGGGAGAAATCAAATGAAATAGAGAGAAATTGCGCAATATCGCGAGAAATTATGATAAAATTTAATGATTTTAAGGAATTAAGATAGAAAAGAGGTGCGATGGATGTTACAATGGGCTTGCGACAAGTTTGAAAATGGCGTACACTAACACTATTGTTAGCACTCGTTCAATTTGAGTGCTAACAATATGAAATCCATATCAAAACAGGAGGAAATACCATGAATGTGAAGCCACTTGGCGACCGCGTAGTCATCAAGAATGTGGAAACGGAAGAGACCACCAAGAGCGGAATCGTGTTGACCGGCGCGGCGAAAGAAAAGCCTCAGATGGCGGAAGTGCTGGCCGTAGGACCCGGCGGTATGGTGGATGGCAAGGAAATTGTGATGCAGGTGAAACCCGGGCAGAAGGTCATTTATAGCAAGTATGCCGGAACAGAAGTTAAAATCGACGAGAATGAACTGATCATCGTTCGGCAGAGCGATATTCTGGCTACCGTGGAATAACAATAGGGAAGATCAAGGAGGAAACGCAATATGGCAAAGCAATTTCGGTATGGAGAGGAAGCGCGGCGGGCGTTGGAAAAGGGCGTGGATACCCTTGCCAACACAATCAAGATCACCCTGGGTCCTAAGGGACGTAATGTGGTGTTGGATAAGAAATACGGTTCGCCAATGATCACCAACGACGGTGTGACGATCGCCAAGGAGATCGAGTTGGAGGATGCTTTTGAAAACATGGGCGCGCAGTTGGTTAAGGAAGTAGCCACGAAGACCAACGATGTGGCGGGCGACGGAACAACCACCGCGACTCTTTTGGCGCAGGCGATCGTTCACGAAGGCCTTCGCAATTTGGCAGCCGGCGCAAACCCCATGATCTTGAAGCGCGGCATCGAAGCGGCTGTTAATACAGCGGTGGATGGTTTGGCCAAGCTGAGCCAGCCTATCTCCGGCAAGCAGGCGATCGCGCAGGTGGCCAGCATTTCCGCGGGAGACGAAGCCATTGGCAAGCTGATTTCCGAGGCCATGGAGACCGTTGGGAACGACGGCGTGATCACCGTGGAAGAGAGCAAGACCATGAAGACGGAAATGATTACCGTGGAAGGCATGCAGTTCGACCGGGGCTATGCAAGTGCTTACATGGTCACCGATTCCGACAAGATGGAAGCCGTGCTGGAGAGCCCGATGATCCTGATTACGGATAAGAAAATCAGCAACATTCAGGAGATTCTGCCGGTGCTGGAGCAGGTGGTGCAATCCGGTAAGAAGCTTCTGATCATCGCCGAGGACGTGGAAGGCGAAGCTTTGGCAACCCTGGTACTCAACAAACTGCGCGGCACATTTACCGGTGTTGCGGTAAAAGCGCCCGGCTTCGGAGACCGCCGCAAGGAAATGCTGAGGGATATTGCCGTTTTAACAGGCGGGCAGGTTATTACTGAAGAGCTTGGTTTGGAGCTGAAGGAAACCACCATCGATATGCTGGGATCCGCCCGCCAGGTGAAGGTGGATAAGGAGAACACCACCATAGTGGAGGGAGCCGGCAAAAAAGAGGACATCAATGCCAGGATTGCCAGTATTCGTGTGCAGATTGAGGATACGACAAGCGATTATGACCGGGAAAAGCTGCAGGAAAGGTTGGCCAAGCTGGCCGGCGGTGTGGCGGTGATCCAAGTAGGCGCCGCAACAGAAGTGGAAATGAAGGAGCGCAAGCTGCGCATTGAGGACGCTTTGGCAGCAACCCGCGCCGCTGTGGAAGAGGGTATTGTACCCGGCGGCGGAATCGCGCTGATGAATATCATGGCAGGCGTGCAGGGCGAATTGGCTAAATTTGCCGGCGACGCAAAGACCGGCGTGGAAATCGTTCTGCGTTCCCTGGAAGAGCCGCTCAGGCAGATCGCCGAAAACGCGGGTATTGAGGGCAGCGTTATCGTGGAAAACATAAAGAACAACCGTAAGAATGGATATGGATACGACGTCCTGAAGAATGAATATGTTGATATGACGGAACGCGGTATCATCGACCCCACCAAGGTGGCGCGTATTGCTCTGCAGAACGCGGCCAGCGTGGCGGCGCTGATACTGACCACCGAAAGCCTGGTAGCGGATCTGCCCGCGCCGGAACCTGCCCCGCCTGCCGGCGGCGGCGGCGGAATGGGCGGCATGTACTAAGACGCTCCGATCCCCCGGCATTGCCGGGGGATCGCTGTTTTAAACCCGCTTTCGGTTCGGGCTGTTGTTCAAGCGCAAGGCCTCTGAAGTTACTTGGACGACTGTAATAAACCCGCAATGTCATATGGGCTGGATAGGTAGTGGTCCGCACGTATTTCTTTTGGGTTTTCACAACCCCACAAGGCAAGCGCGAAATCCGCATTCGCCCCTTTTGCGCAATTCATGTCATGTATCGTGTCTCCGATATATAAAACGCTGCCGGAATCCGCTTTAGACCATTCCAGGAATTTTACCATGGGTTCTGAGTCGGGTTTGTGTTTGCGGGTATCGCTCGCGCAAACAACGATCGAAAAATATTGCGCCAAGCCAAAAGGAACAAAATCATTTTGGTATTCCGCTTTCGTCTTTGACGTTATAATTCCCAGCGTGTTAGTTTGGCGGGACAAGTGACGCAGGATTTCAGGTATGCCGTCAAATATCCTGACATGCCCGGCATATTTTTGATAGAATACCTGCCATAATGAATTGCCGTATGTCACGTCCGCAATTCCCAGTGTATGGAGAGCGTCATCACTCGTTATTCCCAGAGAAAACCGTAAATCACGGATGGACATGTCCAGTTGCAGCATATCAAAAACGACATCCCGCAAAGAATATAAAGATGCTTTTTCAGTGTCCAGCAAAGTTCCGTCAATGTCAAAAACAAGGTGCGAATATTTCATGCTTCTTTCCCTATGGAGCTACTCGTTCGCAAAAAATTCTTGTTCTACTGTCATGCAGAGGGCATGGTACATAGGCAAGTGATATTCTTGGATTTGATAGGTTTCTGAGGCTGGGGCGATGAGGGCGCAATCGGTCAGGGAGAGCAGCGATCCTCCGTTCCGCCCAAGGAGGCCGATGACAAGCATGCTTTTGGCATGGGCTACATGAGCTGCGTACAGCACATTGGCGGAGTCACCGGAGGTGGAGATGCCCAGCAGAACATCTCCTGCATTCCCAAGACCCAGCACCTGCTGAGCGAAGCAAAGGTCCGGCGCGGCGTCATTTGCAAAAGCGGTGTGCAGAGCGCTTTCTCCGATCAGGGATAAGGCCGGGAGTGCGCCTTGCAGATGGCGGGTCAGGTATTCCGCCCGTTCCGGGTTTACCTGTATCAGTTTCCGCCGCGTTTGATCGTCGAGGCTACGCGGCAGTACAAAACCTTTCATCAGTTCGCCTACGATATGCTGGCTGTCGGCTGCGCTGCCACCGTTTCCGCATACCAATAGCTTATGGCCGTTTCGGAAGCAGTGAATCAGCATTTCCGCAGCCTGATCCAGGGCTTCCCTGCAGGGAAGCAGGGCCGGATACCGTGTAAGCAGCGCTTTCAGGGGACTGAAATCCGCCATCCGTATCACCTTGCCTTTTTAAAATATTCTCTGGGCTAATGATACAACGCCACAGCCAGAGCGGACATGTCTCCGATAGAATCGCCAAGGGCGGAGGGTAGGATCTTACACTGCTTTCTAGCTACCGGCAGCGCTTCTTTACTGAGCGTCTCACACAGGATCGGGTAGAGAAGGTCAAAATTACGCGAAAAAATACTGCCGGCGATGATGACCTGGGGATTCAGCAGATCAATAAGGATGCTAAGGCCCCTGCCAAAGATGTGGCCCACGTCCTTACAAATTTCCATGCACAGGGGATCGCCTTGTTTTGCCCAGTCAAAGACAGCTTTGGTGGTAAGGGGATCCTCCTTTTGAAGCGGATGATGTTTTCCGCCTTGCTTCAGTTCCAATAATCGGTTTTGGGCCAGCTGCACAATGCCGCCTCCGCTGCAAAAGCCCTCGAAGGAACCGCTCTTGCCATAGCCCACCGGTCCGTACTTCTCCATGCGGATATGCCCCACCTCGCCGGCGGTATCACTGCAGCCCTTGTATAGCTGACCGTTCAGGATCAGCCCCGCGCCGATGCCTGTGCCAAAGGTGAGAAATACCAAATCCCGGTATCCCTGTCCCGCGCCGAATTTCCATTCCGCAATCGCGCCGGCATTGGCATCGTTTTGAAGCGTGGCTGGGACGCCCAATTGGCTGGAAAAATACTCAGTAATTGGTACTCTGTCCCAGCCTACCAAGTTGGGTGGCGACAGCAGCAAACCCTTCTCAGAATCGAGCGGGCCGCCGGAGCTGATACCGATTCCTTCCACAGCAAATCCATCGCTGAGCTGCTTCGCCAGCTTGGCAAGCTGCTGAAGCGCAGCGATCGGCGTTTGGTACTCCATGGTATCAATCATGCTTTTACCGCGGATGATTAAACGATCGCCGTCATATTGCCCCAAGGAAGCGGCGCACTTGGTGCCGCCGATATCAAATCCGAGGAAATAGCGCATAGTAACTCTCCTTTCAAGCGGGTGCTGGCGGGGGCCCATTAAAATAAGCGTGGATCGCGGGAACCGCGGCTGTACGGACAGAGCAGGGAGCCTCGCCGGAGGTGATGAGTACCTCCGAGCGGGCGTGACTGCTGACGATCCGGCCGGCAACCCTTTGGTGGAGCAGAAGCCGGAGCGCCTGGGCATTGTATGCGATAACGCCCTTGAGGATGACCATCTCAATGTCCAGCATGTTGATGGCATTGAGCAAGGCGACGCTTAGATACTTCGCCTCTTTGTTCAGTAGGGTCTTGGCGGCGGAAGAGCTGTCCAACTGATCAATCAGGGAATGCCAGCTGTCAAAAGGCGTACTCTTCAGCAGGGCGGGCATGGAGGCGTACTTGGCGAGACATCCGTGATTGCCGCATTCACAAGGGAGGCCGTCAATCACCACGGTGGTATGGCCGATTTCATTTCCCAGGCCCGTTGCCCCCCGCAGTAAATGATCGTTGAGAACAACCCCCAATCCAATACTGACATCGTCCACGAGCAATGAGGCAAAATTCGGCACATCTTTGTTGACGCCAAAATACTTTTCCTCCAAAGCCATCGCGTTGGGAACGTTCTCTATGAACAAACCGATTTCCGGGGCCAAAAAAGAAATCAGGCTCTCCCGTACTGGCAAATCATGCCATGCCGCAAAATTGGGTGGATTCAGCAACGCGCCCTGACGATAGTCCAAAGGTCCGGGTGCGCATAAACCTATGCTCTCCAAGGTGGACAGAGACGGCTTTAGCACCTCGCAGGCCGCTTTCAGTATGTCTTTGGGCGAAGAACGGCCATAGGGTAGTACCGTTTGGCTGAGGGTACCGCCTGAAATGTTTACAATCCCCACTTCAATATGATCTTTTTCGATATTTATGCCGCCAAACCGCGCGCCGTCCGGATTAAGCATCAGTAGGACGGGGCTGCGCCCTTTGTTGTTATTTTGTACGAGCTCTGCTTCATAGATCAGGCCTTCGTTAATCAGCTCCTCCGTGATGATGGTAACGGAAGCGCGCGTGAGCGCAACCTGTTCGGCAATATCCACCCGGGATATAGGCTCCCGCCGGATCATATCCAGAATAAGCCGGCGGTTAGCCTGCTTCATGCTCATATTGTTGGTTGCCTTTTTCATGTAAGCCCACGCAGATAGGACTTAAGCAACGCGCTTAATGTCCTTTTGGCGATGGGAGTCCCTTTGTTCCGCACGTGAGTATCACCTCACTGTATTTTTTTTCATTATACACTTGACAAGGGAGAATTGGCAAGCTATAATAGTTAAACCGTTTAACAAGAAAGCATTCCGCTAGATTGGCTTTTCGTACCACATCAAAGCAAGAGCAGGTGAGTGGCAGATGGATGAGTATATTGTGGAGATGGAGGGAGTGCGTAAAACTTTCCCGGGCGTTGTTGCTTTGGACGACGTTCGGTTTGAGTTGCGGGCAGGCGAAGTGGCGGCGTTGCTGGGAGAAAACGGAGCCGGCAAAAGCACGCTGATGAAAGTTTTGTGCGGCGTGTATCCGAAGGACGAAGGAACCGTAAAGGTTTTCGGCCAGGCGGTGGAAAACTGTACTCCCAAAAAGGCGCAGGAGCTTGGCATAGCCATCATTCATCAGGAACTAAACATGTGTCAGCACTTGACGGTGGCTGAGAATATTTTTTTAGGTCGGGAGATTATGCACGGCAACCGGCTGGATAAACGTGCAATGAACAGAGGCGCCGCGGAAATTTTGGAGCGCTTGAATATCGATATCGCGCCGGAGACGGTTGTGGGTGATTTACAGCTTTCCAAGCAGCAGATGGTGGAAATTGCCAAAGCTCTCTCCATCAACGCGCGTATCTTGATTATGGATGAGCCCACCTCCGCGCTGACTGCCAAAGAAATCGACGACTTGTTTCAGATCATTCGCAAGCTGCGGGCCGACGGCTGCGGGATTGTGTACATATCCCACCGCTTGGAAGAACTGCAGTACATCGTGGACAGGGTGACCATTTTACGGGACGGCCAATACATCACCTCTCAAAACTATGCCGACATCACCCTGCCGGAGATTATCAGCCATATGGTTGGCAGAGACATTCATGAGAAGTTCCCGAGGGTAGAGTGCGAAGTGGGCGATGTGATTTTTGAGGTAGAGGACCTCAACGCGGGACGTTTGGTCCGCGATGTAAACATAACGGTCCGCAAGGGCGAGATCGTAGGCTTGGCGGGATTGGTGGGCGCTGGGCGCACGGAGACAACCCGGGCGATCTTTGGCGTGGATTCCAAGGAATCGGGCGAAGTCCGCCTGGAAGGCAAGGAAATAATGATTCGGGTACCGGGAGACAGCATTCGGGCCGGTATCGTATTGGTACCGGAAGACCGGAAGCGGGACGGCCTTTGTGTGAGGCTTAGCGTCCGGGATAACATCGCCCTGCCTAACCTGGATATTTTGTCGGGGAAGGGCGGTAAAGTGGATCGCCGTCAGGAGGGACGGATGGCTTCCAAAGCGGTGCAAGACCTCAAAATTAAACTGCCGAACGTAGCTGTGGACGCTGCCAGCCTCTCCGGCGGCAATCAACAAAAAGTAGTCGTCAGCAAGTGGCTGGCGCGAAATTCCCGCATGGTCATCTTCGACGAGCCCACACGGGGCATCGATGTGGCGGCTAAGGTGGAGATTTATCATCTGATGAACCAGTTGAAAGCGGATGGAATAGGCGTTCTGTTTGTTTCCTCCGAAATGCCGGAGATTCTAGGCATCAGTGACCGCATCGTTGTGATGTGCGACGGGCGGGTAACGGGAGAGATGCCCGTTGCGGAGGCAACGCAGGAGAAGATTCTGGATTACGCCACCCGCTTCGAGAATAAGATGGACCGGCAGCCCGCGTGATCAATGCATAGATGAGGAGTAGTTTTATGGAGACCACTAAGAAGCCGAACGCTTTTCAACGGATCTTCGCCGTGCGCGGCATGGGACAGGTGATCACCGTCACGGGCGGGCTGATTATTCTGTGCGTTATTTTTAGCTTGATGAATAACAACTTTTTCTCCGAGCGGAATGTTCCCAACCTGATGCGGCAGATTGCTCCCTTCCTGCTGGTGGGCATCGGACAAAGCTATGTACTGATTACCGGCAACATTGACCTTTCCATCGGTTCGGTATTGGGTATGAGTTGCATGATGTCCGCCACGCTTATGACCCTGGGTGTGGATCCGGTTTTCGCTTGCTTGATAACCTTAATTTCCTGCGTGGCTGTAGGCGTTCTAAACGGTATCCTGGTGGCTCAATGCAAGATTCCTCCTTTCATTGCGACCCTGGGAACCATGACGATCTGCCGCGGCATCGCGCAATTGGTGAATAACAACCAGAATACGGATTCCATCGGGGCGGCTGCGCAAGGCTTTCGGGATGTGTTCTACTATGCCAAAAATTTAAATTTTGGAGAGAGATTTTTGGGTGTTTTTCCCTTTGAGTTTGTCATCCGGGAGGAGGGCGGCTGGCGTTTTCTGAATTATTTTAATATTTTTAATACGGTGTTTATCGTGGTCATCCTTTGGGTCATTTTTAACTATATTCTGGGAAAGACCCGTACCGGCCGCTATATTTACGCTGTGGGCAGCAATATTCAAGCCGCTAAACTTTCCGGCGTCAATGTGTCCATGACGGTCATCAAGGCTTACACGGTCAGTGCTTTCTGCGCGGGCGTCACGGGGCTTATTCAGTGTGCCCAGGGCGGTCTGGGAACGATGGATGCAGGGCTTTCCTATGAGCTTTACGCGGTGGCCGCATCGGTAATTGGCGGTGTCAGCACCCTGGGCGGACAGGGTATTTTACTGGGTACCATTGTTGGCGCCTGCGTATGGGGCGTTATGCAAAATGGACTGTCTATCGCAGGAGCGCCGCTGGCGTTCCGAAACATCATCATCGGTATTATTGTAATACTGGCGGTGTTGGCGGATGTGCTGGTGCGCAGCGGCCGAAAATCATCCGGTAAAAAGGGCAAGGAGAAAGCCACTGTAAAGGCTTGAGTTAATACGCCTGCCTTGCCATGGCGTGTTAATATAAAATCAATTAGGAGGAACCTACAATGAAAAAGGTACTGGCTCTGGTACTGTCTCTGATGCTGGTCATGGGCGCTGCCTCGGCGATGGCCGCCTCGAAGGTGACCCTGATCACCATGGACCTGATGGATCAACACTGGGTGCACGTTGACGAAGGATGTAAGGATGCAGTTGCCGAACTGGCTGCGGCAGGCGTGGACATTGACTACAAATGGGACGCCCCCACCCAGGGCAAGGACGACACCGCGCAGATTGAATGCATGAACAACGCCTTTGCCGACAACGCGGAAGTGATTCTGCTGGCCTCCAACGGCCCGGACACCCAAGCCGCCACCATCGAGCAGTACAGCAAGGAAGGCGTGAAGTTCATCTATGTGGACTCACCCGCCAACTATCCTGCCGAGCAGATCCTGGCTACCAACAACACCAACGCCGGTCAGACCGCCGGTGAGGAATTGCTGAAAGCCCTGACCGAAAAAGGTCTTGCCGACGGCAAGATCGGTATCGTGAATGTGAATGCCGCCACACAGTCCACAGTGGACCGCGAAGCCGGCTTCCGCAAGGCTTTTGAGGGCACTGCTTTCGAAATTCTGGAAACTCAGTATGGACAGGGCAATGCCACCGAGAGCCAGAACATTGCGGCTAACTACATCACCAACGGCTGTGTTGGCATCTTCGGTACGAACGAAGGCGGAACAGTGGGCGTGGGCAACGCTATCAAAGAAGCCGGCGGCGATGTGATCGGCGTTGGTTTCGATCAGAGCGATGCTATCAAAGAGCTGACGCTTGACGGTTCCCTGCTGTGCGCCATGGCGCAGGATCCTTACAAGATGGGCTACGAGGGCATGATGAGCGCCGCCAAGGTTCTGGCCGGCGAAGCCATCGAAGAGCCGCTGGTTGACACGGGCGTCAAGGTTGTGGATGCCGCAGCTTTGGCAGAGTAAGAAGGGCCAACTGAGTATGATAGGGGGACTGCCTCGGCAGTCCTTCTTTTTATGAACATCAGGCTGTCTTGACAAAGTGACGCATAGTTACTATACTCAGCATAGCATAATCAAAGGGACGAAGATGACGGGAACGGTTGTGAAGCCTGAGTTTGTAAACATGGTCTGATCAAGCGGTTGCCGGATGCCACCCGGCGGAGGGGAACATGCATGAACCTGCGCGGAACAGAAGACTTTCTTTTGAGCCGATTCGAACTTACCCTGCGGAAAAGCGAAATAATCTGGTAACGATCAGCCAACTGGAAACCCCCGGTGAGGCTTCGGTGCCTGCTTGGGACCAGGATGGTTTTGAAACGCTGGTAGAGCGCATTCTTGCTGCCAGACGGAATCAGCGGCCGGTAATCTTTGGTATGGGCGCTCATGTCATCAAGAACCATTTGTCGCGGTATGTGATTGAATTAATGAAAATGGGCGTCATTACCCATGTGGCGGGCAATGGAGCTTGCAGCATTCATGATTTTGAGCTCTGCTACCTAGGAGGAACTTCAGAGGATGTGCCTTTAGCCATTGAAGACGGCAGTTTTGGAATGTGGGAACAAACCGGGCGATGGATGAACGAGGCGATTATAGAGGGCGCGCGGAACGATATTGGATATGGGGAAGGGCTGGCCCGCTGGATGGAACAGCGGCCGGAGCGCTTTCCCTATCGGGAGGATTGCGTGCTCTATCAGGCCTTTCAGCTGGGGATTCCAGCCACCTATCACATAGCGGTTGGAACGGACATCATCCATCAACACCCTATTGCAGATTTTGGCGCCATTGGGAAAGCCAGCGGAATTGATTTTCAAACGATTTGCGACACGGTAACCATGCTTGAGGGCGGCGTATATATGAACTTTGGCTCCGCTGTGATTGGTCCTGAGGTTTTTCTGAAAGCGTTGTCCATTGCGAGAAATCTGGGTTTTCCCACCTTTGAGATTACCACGGCGAATTTTGACTTGGTAGATCTTGGGGATTATCGGCGGAAGATTGGCGCCGAGGATCCTAATTACTATTACCGGCCTCGAAAAAATATCGTAAATCGCCCTGTGAGCCGCGGCGGGATGGGTTGGCATTTTGTGGGGAATCATCGGCAGACCATTCCAAACCTGTACCGGCTAATTGTTGCGAAAGGCGGAATGCAGTATGGCGACTGACCCAAAAGCGTTGGAAGCCCTTTTCCAGACAATCTCCACCCTGCGCGTCGGTGTGATCGGAGATTTCAGCTTGAATATCCATTGGTATGCGGATATGAATAAAAGTGAACTGTCCAAAGAATCGCCCCACTTTATACGACCTATTGTTAGGGAGAGGATGCAGCCTGGAGGAGCTGGGAACGTGGCATGCAACTTCGCGGCGCTGCAACCAGCCCAGGTAACGGCGTTCAGCGTGTTGGGCTATGATTGGCGCGGTTCGGCGCTGATTGCGCTTTTGGCCAAGCAGAATATCTCCACAGGGTTTTTGCAGCAGACGCGGGACAGAATCACCAGCGCATCCATCGCGCCCATGCGGCAAGGATCCGCCGGCAAGCTGTATGAGGATCCACAGTTAAGCTTTGAAAATCATGAAGCACTGGGCAGTTCCTGGGAGGAGGTGCTGCTTGATATGCTGGAGCAGGCGGTAACGTCCTTCGATGTGTTGTATGTTTGCGACCATGTGAAATATGGATGCATTACGCCTGCAATACGGGAACGATTGATACGGCTTGGCCAAGAGGGAATGGCGGTATGGGTGGACAGCAAGGGCAGGAGCGGCTTGTACCGTCATGGGATTGTGAAACTAAATGAATCGGACCTTTACGCAGCGATGGTGAAACCCTACACACCCCGTGAGGATCATCTGGTGGAACTGGCCCTTGGGCTGCATGAGATCACGGGAAGCCCCCTAGTGGTCACCCTTGGGGAAAAGGGATCTTTGGTCATGGAATACGGCCAGATCCATCAGGTGCCCGCCTACCCGGCGATACCGCCTGTTGATGGGAGCGGCGCGGGTGACGCCTTTGGCGCGACGGCGGCGCTGCTTCGTACGGCCGGAGCTCAATTGCGGGATGCGGCGGTTTATGCGGCTTGTTCATCTTCGCTGGCTATCCAAAGGACAGCCGGCGTGGTCACCCGTACGGAGCTTTTGGAGCGGGTGGCTGAGGCGCAAGCGCAGGCTGTCTTTCCGGTTTGGCATCATTGACGTAGAAGGGCGGTGAGGCGAAGCCTGGACGGCTGGGGTTGTGCAATTTCACGGGTGAACCCGGAAAGGAGACGACAGGATGGAGTTTTTTATTTGTAAACACTGCGGCAATGTAGTTGCCTATCTGGAGGAATC
>Ga0082212_10005232_pt1 | contig 17764 bp, 9 predicted proteins | sample TergutNt197P3_FD_71548 | JGI IMG/M metagenome (GOLD analysis project Ga0082212, IMG submission 71548) | Neocapritermes taracua P3 segment gut microbial communities from Petit-Saut dam, French Guiana - Nt197 P3 | ecosystem: Host-associated > Arthropoda: Insects > Digestive system > Gut ... | reverse complement strand
TGCCCGTCGTTTGCGTGTAGTCCACCGGAGAGGTACGCAACATCGGGATCGGACGCGGCTTCAAGGCAACACTCTGAGCACAACTGACGGTCGGGTCCCAAGCCAACAGTTCCCGCTTCTTGTTGTGAATATCCATGTAGTAAAGCCCAAACGGAATATCGTAATTCCTGCCATGAAAACCATCCGGGGTATATGTTACGATAAAGTTCTCTTCGTCAATCGCCAGCGGATATTGAAATTGATCGCCCTCCTGCCCATAAGCGTCGATGTGTTCCGCTTGGGTGTCACGGAGAGGAGCAACGAGTTGAATACCCTCATTTTCCTGCGTTCCTTGAGAACGGTCAATGATGATGAGTTTGCCACGCTGATCGCTGTGATGTCCGCTGGCAATGGCAACGAGTTTCGTCGTGTTCGGAATCTCGCGGGCGTGCAAAATCGTCGTCGGAAAAAACGAGTTGTTGCCGTAGTATTCCGTTTTGGCGGTTCCATCGTAATTCATCACAAACAACCCTTGAGGAAAAATTTGCCCTCGATCATTGTAATCCCACCGGGTAAACGTAACACGACCATCGGAAAGCACCTTCGGATAATTCGTATGAACTTGATCAAAACCGTAACGCCGCATAAAACGTCCTTCGCCGTCGATGACGTACAGATTCGTAACGTCCGTCCACCAGCAATCAACGATTTGCATACATCGGGTCGAAGTGAACAGAATATCGCCGTCAGGAAGATAGCAAGGTTCGACATCGGCAAAACCAAGTCCGAATGTTAATTGCCGAACAGTGCCGGTGGCTATGTCGTAATCGTAAAGATGATAATCGTCGTTGTTCATGTCGTTGCGCATGGAAAAGACGATTTTCTTGCCATCAAAGGAAACGTCGGGATCACGTAGCGTTCCGTTTTTTGGTGCTGCAACGAGTGTTTGTTCGATGCATTCTCCATCAGGAGTAATTTGCAGGGAGAGAATCGAGCCGCCGCTTCCGATAATGCGATCTTTGAATTGCGCATCGGAGGGAAATTCCGTATAAGAATAATGCGAACCGCCGAGAATGTCGTGCTTCGCATAAACGATGTTCGGATAGACTTGCGAAACGATTTGTAACCGTTGTTTTCTGCGTTCGGTACAGATTTCGATATAGAGTTGTTTCCATTTTGGATCATTGCCGGTAATGCCTGCCGATTGGAGTTCTTGAATTTTCGTGTTCCACGATTCCTTCTTGTTTTCCACTTCGGCGATGGCTTTTCGGATCATTTTAGCATCGACCATATTGTTTCCCGGTTCGGAAGCGTCTTGGAGCATCCAATCTTGGTACAGCCGCTCGGTTAACGTTGGATTCTCTGCTGCGGTTGCGGCAAGGGACAGGACGAATGTACAAAAAATGAGGCGCAAATACGTTTTCATGAGATTTCCATTGGGGCTGGACGATCAGGACGGTCTCCATTATCCCCAAAAGAGGCGGGAGATGTCAAGCCCTTTGTTAAGCAAAAGTAGGAGCGATAATAAAAATCGAACCGTACCAAGGGACTTTTTTACGGAACAAAATCGGTTATAATGCGAGGCTGGCTTGACCGTCCGCTCGGATCCTGATGCAAATTTTATACGATTATCCCGCAACCGCTGTCTTAGTCGGCTGTTCTCTGCTCCTCATGGTCGGGCTCACGCTGATGATGTGCAAGCGAAAAAACATGCTTTGGTATCCCATGGTCTCGTGGATCATTCTTGTCGGTATTCTGGGCATGGGCATATATTACGTGAATCACACCGGCGAAGTTGCCAAGGCAGGACTGCAAGACAATCTCGTCGGACTCGCAAAATCCTTTGCCGTTGCACTCAAAGAAGCCGGACACGAAAATGTAACGCTCGATACACCCGACGACGATCTGCTCTACTTGAAGATCCTCGACATGATGTCCACCTGGCAGGAACAAATTCCTGTTGCTGCCTCAATCTATACGTTCAGAAGAAATACAAAGGGGAATATTGCGTTCGTCTGTTGTCCTCCCGCCGACCTTAACCGCGATGGAAAAATTGAAGGGAAAAAGGAACAATTAACCCCCAAAGGAAAAGTTTATGCAGGAGGCGGAGATGAAGACGACGAGGATATTGACGGCGAAGAAGAGATTGAAGACGAAGAGGACATCCCCGAAATTCTTGACGCTTTTGAGGGAAAATCCGGTTTCAACAACGTTCCTACCGAAGATAAATGGGGATTATGGATTTCCGCCGCCGAACCGATTTTCGACGAAACCGGCAAACGCGTCGATGCCGTCCTCGGTGTCGATTTCTGGGGCGAAGATTGGAATGCAAGCATTTGGCAAGCGATGTTATGGCCTAAATTGTTACTCCTGTTGCTCGTCGTTCTTTTCTTCGTCGTTCAAATCTTCGTGATCCGCCGTCAGTTCGTTGAAGATCGATTGACCGAATACGCCATCGAACTTGAAAAGGCGATGGATGATCTCGTTGCGGCAAAAAAGGTAGCCGATGCCGCCGTTGAAGCGAAAAGCCTTTTTCTTGCAAATATAAGCCACGAAATTCGGACTCCGCTGAATGCTATACTCGGTTGCGCCGAGATGCTCATCGGGGACAGCGAGTCGACAGAACTCGGTCGGGAACAGGTCATCGATATTATGCGGAAAAGCAGCAACAACTTGACGGTCATCATTGATGATGTGTTGACGTTTTCCAGCATTGATGCCAATCGGATGATTCTCGAAACCGTTCCGGTTGATTTGAAACAGTTGATCGAAGATGTGAAAATGATGGAAAAACCTAGTCTGTCAGAAAAACCGCACTTGGCGTTCAATGTCGATTGGGGCTCGTCGGTTCCTAATGTGATTTTGGGTGATCCGACCCGGCTCCGACAAATCCTTCTCTGTCTCGTCAATAACGCCATTAAATTTACCCAAGAGGGGGGCATTACTATCCGTTGTTCCATTGCCCAAACCTCTGAAAAAGCGGCAGAGGAGCCAATCCCAACAGAGGCTTCCCAGGTCATTTCCGCTTTGGATGCCCGAATTGCCCAAGCCAAAGGATTGCGGGGTATCGTGATGCACTCCACCGGACATGTGGAGCACAAAACAGTGATCAGCCGGATCGAGGCACTGGAATCTTCGCATTGGCAACCGCCGAACTCGTCGGTGTTGCGGATCGACGTGTCGGATACCGGAATTGGAATTGCAGAAGAACAATTTGATTCGTTGTTTAATCCCTTTTCGCAAGTTGACGGCACATCGACCCGTCAATTCGGAGGAACCGGCTTGGGACTCAGCATCGTGAAAGGACTCTTGCAGTTAATGGGAGGAAAAGTGCTTGTCGAAAGCGAATTGGGACGCGGAAGTACATTTTCCCTGTTAATTCCATTTACGAAGCACGCAGACCCTGTTGTGCCGTACAAAATAAGCGGTGGTTCATTGCGGCACGAACGGGTTGACATGAACGGACGGAACGAGTTGCCGCTTCGAAATTACCATATTCTGATCGTGGACGACGTGCCGGTAAATCGGATGGTTTTGGAAGCGAAACTTCGGGAAATGGGAGCGAATGTGCAAAGTGCGCCGAACGGTCTGGCAGCGGTGAATCTGGTCTCCGAAATGGAAGAAGCAAGAACCCCATTTGATTTTGTCCTGATGGATTTGCAAATGCCCGTCATGGACGGTTTTGAAGCCACACGTACTCTCCGGCAGCGCGGGTTTGCAAAGCCGATTGTTGCGTTGACTGCCAATCGGGACAGCAACGAACAGGCGGTTACTTCCGGCTGTAATCAGGTTTTGCAGAAGCCGGCGGATCGGGAAATATTGCTCAACGTAATTACCGGTTTGGTACCGAAAACCGGCAACTAATCCCACAGCGCAATGATTTTGCCGGTGCGGAGTTGTTTCTGAAAAAACGTAATATCTATCTGCCCCTGACGGTTGAATCGCCCGGAAACACGGTCAAAACACACTATCTCTTAAGCGTTTTCATGCAAAAATATCAGGGACTTTCATGGGCGTTTTGTACGAAAGGTGAAAACCGCCAGCCCGCTCTGGCGTAATGTAATGAACTTCCATTGTCAATCTATTTTGCTATGCCGAAAACCGATGCGTGGGATTCGGTCTGCCCGGTATTAGGCAACGCAACGAATCAATGGTAATGCCGAACGTTCCACACAGGTCACGTACAAGCGTTTCCAATGCTTCCGGCGGCATCTGCACTCTGGCGTTGATCGTCATCATCGCTCCGCCTGGCTTTGCTTCGGTCTCTCGAACATCGACGTTTCCCTTCAAAGCGGTTAGATTACCGACCCACTCGTTGCCGTTCACGTTGAGCGACATCTTGACGTGTCCGACTTCCGAATTTGTTTTTTTGATTTCTATATGGAAAGCCGTCAAAACATCGGTCAACAGTTTCTTGCCGTCAACATCTTTTGCAACGGTTGCTGTCGCATTGAGCCAACCGAGAACCGCCTCGCCGTGAGCGTATCGATCATAGTCCACCGGAACAATGGTCGTACCGGCATCGGTCGCACTTTGGATTTCCGAAAGCCAAGCATCGAAACCGTCGCCGGTCTTTGAGGAAATGAAACCGATTGTCTTGCCCGCATATTTTTTTTCCAACGTCGTCTGAATGTCCTTTTTTTCCGTATCGGACAGCAGATCAGATTTGCTAACAAGGACTCGGTCGGCTTCCGCCAGTTGAAGTTCCATAATGTACAGTGCATCGGAATCGACTTCACTTTTTGCTGCGCCAAAAATTTCCGGCAACCGGGTCGGATCAACAAGTACGGTCAGCGGAGCGAGGTTCCAATCGGGTTGGAACTTTTTAAGAGGATTCATAATCGTGGCAGAGAGATCGGTACAACTTCCGACTGGCTCGGCAATGACGATTTTTGCTCCTTGTTTGTCGAGGGACTGCACGGCATCAGTGAAACCGTTGAAATTGCAACAGAAGCAACTGCCAGCAACTTCGGAGACACCTTTGCCGATGCCGGTGAGCAATCGGGTATCGACCAACTCGGGGGCTTGGTCGTTGGTCACAAGTCCGACGGCTTTGCCCTGTTTTGCAAGCCGTTTGGCGGCTACTGCCAATAATGTTGTTTTACCGCTTCCTAAAAATCCGCCGACGAGGATGAGTTTGTCGATCATGTTGTGTTCGTTTTGAATTTGTCTTATAATAGACGTTGTCCTATATGTGATTTATTCTACATACCAATCGTTTTAAGGCAATGGGGGGACGTGGACACGTCCACCGAAATTCGAAAATTTGGGACGCGTTCACGGGGTGGTTGGTAAAATAGGCAATTTGAAAGAGGGTTAATGCTGGTAATAGCGGGGTACGGCGAAACGGGATACCGCTTGGATTTTGGGATACGAACTCGTTGCCGGGTTTCTCGACCATTTCCATTCCAGGCAGGACGAAATCCAGTTTGCCCACAATAAGTGAGCCGTCGGTGTGCCGCAAATTGCCCAAATTAAACACCACTTGAACGTGCTGAGAAACTTGTCGACGTACTGGGCGTTCTATGGAAAAGGAGGATTAGAGCAAATGAATACCAGCCTCTTGGCAACCGGAAAGGGTTTGTTCATCCCAAACGGAAACCTGTACTTCGCCGACATGTGCCTTTTGAAGCAATAACATGCACAGCCGGGATTGACCGATTCCGCCTCCCATCGTCAGCGGTAGTTTTCCCGCCAGCAACATTTCATGAAACGGTAATGTTCGGCGATTGTCGCAATTCGCTTTCGTTAGTTGCGAGTCAAGCGATTTTTCATTGACACGGATCCCCATTGAGGAAATTTCCAAGGCACACTCCAACACGTCATTCCAAAACATAATATCCCCGTTCAGCGTCCAGTCATCGTAGTCCGGTGCGCGGCTGTCATGTTTTTTTCCTGATTTCAAAATATCACCGATCTGCGTGATGAAAACCGTTTTATGCTCCTTCACGTAAGTGTTTTCACGTTCTTTCGGCGATAAATTTGGATACATGTCTTCGAGTTGTTGCGTTGTAACGAGCTGAACATCCCGCGAAAGATCGACGTTCAGTACCGGAAACTGCTTTTTGATTGTATCCGCTGTGTCGATGATTGCGTTCACGATGGCAACGACTGTCTTCTTCAAACAATCTTCGGTGCGTGATGCCGCATCAATGACTTTTTCCCAATCCCACTGATCGACGTAGATGGAATGGAGGTTGTCCATTTCTTCGTCTCGCCGCACGGCATTCATGTCGGTACAAAGTCCTTCGCCGACAGGAAAATCGTAGCGGTGTAGTGCCATGCGTTTCCACTTGGCAAGCGAGTGAACGATTTGGGCATTGGTTTTCGTTTCCAGGATGCCGAATTCGACGGGACGTTCGATACCGTTGAGGTCGTCGTTCAGACCCGTTTTCGGATCAACGAAGAGCGGAGCGGAAACCCGTTTGAGATTGAGGACGCGGGACAGGTTATCTTCAAACGTTCTCTTGATATTGCCGATGGCGGTTTGCGTCTCGTAAAGAGACAAGACGGACTGATAATTTTTCGGTACGATGAGTTTGCTCATAAACGGTGTCCTTTGAGGGCTGGGCTACGCGGCTGCAACAGACGTGGTCTCTGGCGGGTGTTCCAGCGGCTCATGTTTCTACTCCGGTATTGTTATCGGAATCTTATTCCGTTGCAACCGGGGGCGTTTTTTGTTGCCGCCGATTTTCGCCATGATCGCCGTTCTTTTTCGGGAAGTTTTCACGACGGTTCGATACCGCCGCTTTTGTTCACGTTCTGTCGTTGGTGTGTATGTTGCCTCCGTGTTTCATTGCCTTTGCGGTTGCTTGCGGAGGTGCTATAATATGTGTTTCCTGTTGAAAAAGCATCATGGGCTACATTCAGGGTTTTCGCATTAAAAATTACCGCCTCTTGAAAGACGTGGTACTGGGTTCAGTATTGACCCCCGCCGCGTCCAGCGATGAGGATGCACCATTGCCGAAACAGGGCGAGCCGCTCGCGCCGATTACCGTCGTCATCGGACGCAATGGTTATGGAAAAAGTACCCTCTGCGATGCGCTCGGATTCATCGTCGATTGTCTCAAAAGCGATGCCGAGCAAGCCTGCATTTCGAGAGGCGGATTCGATAAAATCGCCTCCGAAAATTCAGACCGCATTGTTGAATTCCAAATCCGCTATGAAAATCTGCTCTACACACTTTGCATAGCAGCAGACGAATACAACGTCCCTTTCGTTTTTGCTGAAACGCTTTCCCACGTTGATCACCGCGTCGGCGGGACTTCGACGGTGAATTTTTTCATCAAGAACGGCGACGGCAAAGTGTTGCATCCCCGGCTGGGCAAAACCGAAGACATTCGCCTCGTCGATAAACGCCGATTGGTGTTGTCCACGCTCGGTAATTTAACCGACTACCCCGACATCGTGGCATTTCGGGAATTTTTGGACAGTTGGTATCTTAGCTATTTTTCGCCGGACGCGGCAAGAGTTTCGCCGCTCATTGGTCCGCAGAAACATCTTTCCCGAACCGGCAACAACTTGGCAAACGTCATCCAATACTGGGAACGTGAACATCATGGTCGGCTCGACGATATGTTAAATCGGGTATTGGGAAAAATTTTAGGCATCCGAAAAATCGAGACGCACCAAACGGAAGACGGTCGGCTATTGTTACGCTTTTTTGAACAAACGCAAAAGCCGTTTTATGCTTCGCAGATGTCGGATGGAACATTGAAGTTGGTGGCGTATCTTTTGCTTTTGGGCGATCCGCAACCGCCGCCGCTGATTTGTTTTGAGGAACCGGAGAATGGTCTTTATCACCGTTTGCTCGGAGCATTTGTCGAAGAGATTCGCCGTCATGCAGAAGAAAGCGGCGGAGCACAGTTTTTCATCACGACACATCAGCCGTATTTGGTCGATGCCCTCCATCCGCACGAAGTTTGGATTCTCGATAAAGGGGCGGATGCGTTCGCAACAGTCCGGCGAGCCAGCGATGATCCGATTGTCCATAATATGGTTGCCGAAGGAATGCCCCTCGGCGCACTCTGGTTCAGTGAATACTTAGACAATGCATAAGGATCGGGTAGGGTATCAAATTTGGGCGGCACAAAACTCTTGTTCGATTTACTCTTGCCGTTTTTTTCAAACAAGATAGAATGTCGTTTAATTCTATACCTCCAAAAGTGGTCATTTCATGTCTGATTTTTTCCCCTCTAATTTTTTCCCTAAGGGCTCGTTTCCGTCTTCAAAACAAGTGTTACGTGAAATAGACAAACTTCGTCAAGCAATCAGCCGCGGTTCACTGGACTGTCGCCAAGACCTTGTCGAAAAACTGGGGAAATTGGCGATGTCGCTTGCCATCGAAGCCAAATTCGAAAAGGTACTGGAAGTCATGGACGAAATTCTCGAATTGACCGAAACTCTCTTGGAAGAAGGGAAAATCGAAATCACACAAACAATGGTGGAAGCCGTTTATCCGGTCTCCAGTGTGGCGAAAATGACCGCACTGCAACGCAATGAAATGAAAAAACTCGACGAAGAGGCATTCTTTCAACGCCGCAAAAAATGTGTGAGCATGCTCACAGAAGAGGAGTTCCTCGGCATCAAAAACGAATGGGCGTTAGACATTCATGAACGAGCGGAATATCTCCATGACAACGGTGCGACCATCGCTGCCATTGCGCTACTCGACGAATCGCTTCAGAAGTTCGAGCCGCTCTTTGATCCGAAAGTGCGGCAGTTTACCGAACTGAAGCCGCTTTTGGACATCTACCAAAGCCGCGGCATGTGGAAATGCGAAGTCGGCGATCAAGAATCGGGAATTGCCGATCTTCTACATTTTGAACAATTTGCAGAGCAAGCAGACAAGTTGTTGAAACGCAATAGGACACTATCACAGGACAAGAACCGAAATGCTGTGCAAGATGGAAAACAAAGCGGAAAAATTATCATTCGCATGACACATGAGGACATGATAGATCACTATGCCTCGTTCTCTTTTCAAGAATCTCGGTACGAAGCCATTTTGCACTTGGCGAATGCCTATCACGTTCGAGCCGAAAAGGAAAAGGCACTGGAGTACTACGACAAGGCAATCGCTATCGTTGAAGAGAACGAGGACGTGCAGGAACGTGCCAAGATGTTGTTTTTTTCTGCACCGATGGACATTCCCTATCGAAAGGGAATTGTGTTTTCACAATATCATCAGTTTGAAGAAGCACTCGAACAATACGATTTGGCAATCAAGAATGTGAAAGACCTTTTGCATGCAACTCACGAAGACACAGATCGTCAAAAGAGAGTTTCCCAACTGGAAAGTCTTTTTGCCGAAGTTTCGCAAGCACGAGCAGAGACTTTGAGACAACTGGGACGGTTCGATGAGGCGAAAAATGCTGTTGAATTGACAAAGCAACTGTTCACCAATATCTTGAGGTCCGATGTCTTGAAAACCGATGCGGTCGGAGATGATTACCCGCTGTCGATGCAAAACCTTCTTGCACCAGCAAGCCGAAGAGAAACCAAGCCGCTACGACGAGCGATACCCGAAGGGGAGGAATTTGATGAACGAAAAGTGCTCTTACAGTTTGGCGTTCTGCATAATGAAGCGATTATGCAAGTCCAGCAAGCGAAGATTGAAATGAATGCGGGACATTGGCGAAAAGCCTTGCGGCTCTTGTTGAAGGCAAGATTTGTGATTGACTCGCCTCTCATCGCTGAATTCCCGGAAGCGAAAAAGAATCTCTTAAATATCTACATGGTTGTTGCTGGACTCTATGCAACTCTGAAAGAATACGAAAAATCGCAAACTTGGTATGAGCGAGCGATCAGGTTTGCGGGGACGCTTATCGACAAAGGCGAGTACGAGTTACAAGACATGCTGTGTAAAGCGCAGGAAGGTCTCGGACTCCTTTATGTCAAGACGAAGCAATATGAAAAATCGTTAGCAACATATTTGACAGCGTTTGCTCAACGCGAGCGAATGATTGAGTCGCATGAAGCCGCCTTAGAAGGATTGAACAGAGAACATCTCCGTGTTCACGATAATCAAAAACTCATGCCGTTGGCAGTGTTGTACCAAGCGCAAATAGACACGATTCGCTCTATTGAAGAATTGATTTTTGCGTTGGACAAATCGGAAGACGCAGAATCATGGGCGAAGGTCGAGATGGAGACGTTTGAAAAGTTCCGTGCCTTGCTTCAATACCCGGAACAGTCCGACGGAGACTATGCGACGACAATAGCATCTTGTGCGGCAATGCTTCGTTGGGGCGGCAAAGAGGAAAAATGCCAAGAATTATTGGCGCGTTGGTTCGCCTATCAAAAAGAGAGTTTCGACACGACAGATGCTGCTCACTCTTACATCAACGCTGCTGTGGCAATTCGGTTGTTGGAGCGTTACGCAATGACCGACTTTGATGATGGTGCACAACTCTACAACCGAATGAACCAGCAAGCAAAGCAGAATCAGTTTGAAGGAATGTATGAGACCGCTTGTGTTTTTCGCTCGCTTCTTGTTCATGAGCAAAAACAACAGCAAGAACCGCCGTTGATTAAACGTGAGTTTTACGAATGTCTCATTGAGTTCGTGGATAATCTCGTTCAGAAAAAATGGGATGCCCATTCGGTAGATGTAGATGAAACAGTTTATCGAAACCATCCCTATCGTCCCGAAGAGGTTCGCGTGATTCTCGATAAGGTCGAAGCAGAAACGAACGCGTTAGCCGACGAAGACGATACTCCTGACGACGAAGATGCTTCGTTGTACGAGAGGGATTTCGAGACATCGTTGGACAATCATGCGATGTTTTTCAAAATGCTCGATGCGTTTTCCGGTAACAATGCTGCGGATAAACTGATCCAAGGGCTTGACAGCCGCCAAAAAGGCACGATGGGAAATGCAGCGCAGGACGTTGGACGTAACGATCCTTGTCCTTGCGGTAGCGGGAAGAAATATAAAACGTGTTGTCTCAAACGGCAAAACAAATGAAAAAAATTGTTTTTATTTGTTCTCTTTTTTTGGCTTTCGTCTTTTCCTCTAATGTTTTCAAATTTTTCCAAATAGTTTTTTTGGTTTTCCGTGCCGTGAACGGCTACAAAATATTCTGCCGCCTTGGAAGATCATGTAACCTGTCGCACCGCCCTCTGTCCCTCCTTTGAAGTGGCCACTCGCGAACTGAATCATGAAGACATCGATAGACGCACACTTAATCTTTGTGGTAAAATGATCGAATGCTCTTCAGGACTGTTTTTATACTCACTTTCGTTTGTTTTTTTGCGGCTTCCGTATCGGCAGAGCCGCAACTGAACGTCCAACTCGATCGATCCGTTCTCTATGAGGGGGAGGCATTTTTCTATCAACTCACCGTATCCGATACGAGTCCTCTCAATGAAAACATCACGCCGGACACGTCCGCTTGGACCGACTTTAACGTGCAACTGATCGGCAAACAGGCTCTCCAACGGGGCGGAGGTTCGTTTACTATGATATTCAATGGACAGACGATCCGAGATGACCGGACTGCCATGACGTATTCGACGCAATTCAATTACGTTTTGGTTCCCAAACGTACCGGCACACAAACGATACCGCTCCCCCAAGTTGCCGTGAACGGCAAAACGTTACAACCGCAGTCTTTCTCGGTTGGCGAAGGCGAGCGGCAAATACTGGCGGATTATTCCATTGTCGTTCAGATTTTAGGAGCGGAGGAACAAGACATCGTTTTTTTGTCCATTGAAACGAACCGAAACCGGCTCTATCCGTTGCAACCGCTTGAAGTCACGCTCGTGATTCAAATCAAAGGCTTGCCGGACCGTTACGCCGACAGCGATCCGCTGACGGTGCCGCGGCAACCGTGGCAACCGCCGCATTTGCAGATTCCCTGGGCAGAGGAAGACCCGAAGGGGTTTCTGTCCAACCAAAAATTGGAGAGTTGGCTCACCGGTTTTCTGCTCCGAATGCAGCGGGGGGGCTTTGCTATTAACGATTACGTCGGCAACCGCGACCTATTCAGTTTCTCTGCGGCACCGTTGTTGTTTTCCAACACGCCGCAGAAAGTCCAACGTCCCGATGCACAGGGCAACGAGACAATCTATTGGGAATACCGATTTACCCGAACGCTCATTCCACAGGAATTCGGCAATCACTCCTTTGGTCCCGTAACGCTGAAAGGAACGTTGCCCATTATTGATGCAAATGCTCCCGACAGGATTTCTTGGAAAAAGATTTACGCCATCGCAAAACCTGTTGCCGTTGCCGTCGCGGATGTTCCGCAAGCGAATCGTCCTGCCGATTACATCGGAGCGTTCGGTTCGTTCCGCTGGGAGGCAAATCTCGCACCGAAACAAGCGCGGGTCGGTGATCCGCTTACGCTCACGCTCCGTCTTCTAGGGGAAGGCTCAACGATGAATGTCCGACCCATCGATCTGTCGGCCAATTCTGACGTTACCGGCAATTTTCGGATTCACATGCCGCCGACCGAAGAATTTGATGAGCAATCCTGTACATTGACCTACACGATTCGACCGCTGGCAGCGGGAAGCATTGAATTTCCGCCGATTCCCATTTCGGTGTTTGATGTGCATGCTGAAAAATTTGTGCCGTTGCGGAGTTTTCCGATTCCGTTGGACATTGCCGAGTCGGAAGTTGTCGAATCGGCAACGCTTTTCGGTAACATTCCCAACGATGCTGATGAGGAACCATCTGCGGAAGAGGGGCTGTTTGCGAATGCAACGGTACTGCTTGACATGCTTCGGTCGATCACATGGATTCAGTGGATAATCGCAATTTCATTGTTGGCTTGGGGTTATGCAATGATTACGCTTACCCTCTTTTTGGTACGGAGTCGGCGTTTGAATCCCCAGCAACGGCGGCGGCGCGGGGCACTGAACCGGGCGAAGTCCCGATTGGCAAGCATTTCGTCGGTACTCCGAATGGAAGACTCCGCCAATCTCGTTGAAATCAGCGGCGAATTACAGGGAGTTTTTTTCGGTTACATTGCCGACAAGACGGACGGCATCGAACAAGGCATGACAACCGACGAAGCATGTCAGCAACTTGTGGAAAACCAAGTCCCGGAAGCGTTGGTCGAAGCCGTCCGAGCGTTACTTGAATCGTTGGATGCGGTGAAGTACGGCAAAATGGACGTTCCGGCATTGGACGAGCGGACAACCGCCGCCGGAACGCTTGTGCAACAACTGGATAATAATAAAGCGTTTTCGCCATATAACTTTCCGCCGTAGAAGGGTGTTTTTGTTTCTACCCGCCGCCGGCGAGCGTGACCACTTCGAGAACATCGCCTTCGGTCAGTTCCGTTTGGCAGAATCTCGTGTAGGGGATGATTTGTCCATTCCGCTCCACCGCAACAGGACGATCCGCTACATAGAGATGTTCCAATAACTGCCGCACCGTAGTTCCATTGGAAAAATCAACTTTTTCGCCGTTGACCGTCAGTTGCATTGGTGTTATTCCTTGATTAGCGGGCAAGCCGTTGCACTTCCTCGAACGTAAACGCCGGGCGGTAGTCCGGTTCATCCCGGAATTTCGCATTCAAACGTCCCCAATACGACGGATGGAATTGGCAATTGACGTCGAGCCAATTCGTGATGACCAATTTCTCCGCATCGCTCAACTTCAAGTCGGGATGCGACTCCGCCAGTTTCGCCGTGTATTGATTCACCGCCGGTTCGTCCAGTGTCGTTTGACTCCGCCCGTTAATCAATGCCGCCAGCGGACTCGACAATGCACCCGTCCGGTACGGCGGAATGTATTCGATGCCGTTCTCCGCCGCATCCTCATCCCGGTGGAAGCGATAGCCCAATAGTTGCCGCTCCGAGCGGGCAAGGTGGTTCAGCGCATGGTAGGAAACACTGTACGTTGCCTGCGGTTCGCCGCGCAAATCAAGATTGCCGAGCGTTTCCTTTCCGCCGTGGCAATCGACACAGTGTTTATCCAAAACCGGCTGGATTTGCCGGTCATAGTTGAACACAAACTGTGCTGCCGTTTGCGTTCGTTGCGGCATCGGCATCGAGGCGGCGCGCTGTCCCGCCTTCGGCACTGCGGCAGTGTACGGCGGCGACACATTCGGCGTTTCGTGACAACCGATACAACTCCGCACCTCGCCGGGATTGTAATTCACATACGTCCGTTCCGTTTGGATTGCGCAGTAATTTTCGTCCAACGCTTGGAAGTAAATCGCCTTGCCAGCCGGGACGAGGAAATGGGCACTTCCGTCATCCTCGACCGGAACAACACCATGCTGAACTTTCACGCTGAGCAAGCCGGTACCGATGGCACTATGAGCGTGAGTCGTCCCTGCATGGTCGTCGCCGTATCTTTTCCGTGCCGACCAGGGACGCGGAATCTGTTCGAGAACCCGGATGTATTTGACTTCACCCCGCTTGACATTCTCCATGCCGGTATAAATATCGGTAACGATACACCGGGCAAGTCCTTTGGCGGCAAGTTCCGGGTCGGTCGGTGCCCCAACGAGGACCGGCGGACGCTCTCGCGGCACCAGCGGATAAGGATGCCAAACCGATACCGACGAGTCTTTCAGCAACATCGTCTCCTTTCCCTTACCATCGAGCAGGGAAATATCGTAACCGGCAGGTGCTGACCATTCGAGACCCTTCGGTTTGTGCGAGACAAGGAAAAGTTCAGTGGAAAGCGGATACGGATTGCGGAAAAGTCTCCCCGGTACACCTGTAAAATCGTGGAACCACTCCCCGTCTTCGTTTTTGAAATGAAAACCATTGTGATGGAACGTCGCCACATCATCGGTGATGTATTGCATCGTGCCGGGACTACGGATGTCCTTCGTGGTATCGACCACAATCACAGTGCCGATGGTACTGTTGGGGCAACAGTGCGACGCACCGAGCATCACGATTTTGTTCCGCTCATTCGGAATGCTCCTCGCTTGAATCATCGTTTCGGGATAGGAAATCGAGTTCCCATAGACTTCCGACGAGCCGGAACCATCGGGATTCATACTCCAAATCGACTTGGCGTTGCCTGCCGACTTATCGACGTATTCCCAGCGGTGATACATGATTCGTCCGTCGGGGAGCAGTGCCGGCGTTGCCTCGCTCAAAGCACTATGCGAAAGCGGACGCATTCCGGTTCCGTCGCCGTTCATTCGGTACAGATTTTTGACGGTAAAGTTATCGCCGCTGTCACACAGCACACTGAATTGGCACCGGGTGGTTGCAAAAGCGATGCCGCCGTCCGGCAGATAGCACGGTTCCATATCGTCGGTGCCGTGGTGGTAAACACCGTTATTGTATTTTGCAACGAGTTCGGCTTCATTCTCATCGGGAAAGGTTAATTGCCGAAGATTGGTGCCGTCGACGTTGACTTCATAAATCCGATAGCCGTCGAAGTTGCCGCCTTTGAAATCGAAAACGATTTTTTTGGCATCAAAGGAGAGGTCGAACCAGCCGACGACACCGCTTTGCGTCAGGTCGGGAACGATGTCGCGAACCTTGCCGGTTTTCAAGTCGAGGACGCAAATTCCGCCGCCGGGCATCCATCGGCTATCGACGTATTCGGTGTAAACGTGGCTTCCCGTGTATGTTAATCGGCGGATGAAAAGCAGTTCCGAAATCCCTTGTTCGAGCAACTGTTTTGCCGCTTCGGCATTGAATTGGAACGTCGTTTGATCGACTGCCGGAACCTCTGGAGGCGGTGAAGGCCGTCCAAAGTTTTTCGTGTATTCCTCGACGGAAGGATAGGGAAGCGGGACATCACTCACCTGAAAAACGACGGTGCCGCGGTCCGAACCGGTATCGAGTCCGACTTTGGTTTCAAGCCGGGTGTATTTGCCGTCCAATTTGAAATGGAGCATCGACGGAGCGTGCGCCCAGTATCCGAATTTCATCGTTTGTCCCGCAATAGAGAGCGGCTGGTCTTGGTGATTTTTGTCAGTGAGGAGCGTTCCCCAGCCGACTTTTGCGTCCGCAGGTGTAAGGGTCGTGAGCCGCACGGCATTGCCCTCGGCATCGAAAAGCATGGGTTCTCCCCAGACCGCCCGGTCATAATCGTAGGAGTCGCCGCCGTATGTTGCGATCAGATAGAGATCGGCAACGCCGGAAACATCGGCTTTTAGCGGGATCGGCTTATCATCGGGTTTGACCAATTTCGTTTCCAGCGGTTCAAAAGCAAAAACAGAGCCGCAACACAGAAGGAGAAGAGAAAGTGTACGCATGATTATAAAGGTTTAGATTCGCCTTACTTACCGGGCGCATTGTACAGATTCGCTTTCGGTTTGTCAATAAGGAGTCAACAAAGGACCGCCCGAATCCGTTTGCCGGATGCAAACCGCCGCGGCGGGGTGTTTTCTTTCGGCGGACATTGTGGTATATTGAAACGTACTGTTAATAATCTGTCCATTTTCCACCCCCTATTTTCAAGGAGAACATAATGAAAAGAATCGTTCCGTTACTGTTGGGCATCGCCCTGCTTGCTCTGACCGGTTGTCCGTCCGAGTCACCGGACTCGCCGAAGTCTAAGTCGGCTACGGCGGCTGCTGCCGGTAAACCCAAGGAAGTCCTCGACCGGATTGCCGGTTACAAAGCCAAATGGGGCGTAACCCCCGAAAAGAATGCTCAGTACAAACCGAAACTGCTCGTTACACTTCCCGACGATGCCTTCCATCCCGACGGAATGACGGTCAATCCGGTAACAAAAACGATCTTTCTGAACTGTCCGAATTTTACTTACCGTCCGAACGGTGAAGGTCCGAAACTCAAACCCGGTGCCCTTGTCCGCATCAAACTGAATGGCGATACGGCAACTGCCGAAAAACTACTCGTCTATGAAGAAAAAGCCCCCTTCCCGGAAACCGGTCAGGTCGGACCGATGGGAATGTTTTTTGGACCGGACGGACACATTTACGTCTGCGATAACCAGTATTTTTTCAATCCGAACAACAAATCGCGGATGCTCCGTGTTCGGATGGACGGCGATGATCCCACCGGCGTGGTCGAAGTGGTCGTCGAAGGGACGAAACTTTCCAATGCGGCTCTCTGGGTCGGTGATCGGATGCTCGTAACAGATACTTTCCTTGACCGCGATGGGGAATTCGGTGCCGGTTGCATTTGGGCTTTCTCGAAAGAGGAAATCCTCAAAGCCGGTACGGACGGCAATCCGCCGATTAAGGTCAATCCAATTCAAAAAATGGGAGACGACCCGCATTGTATTTCGATCCAAACGGTCAAGCAACTTCCGGGTTGCGGCAATGGCGGTGCGGATGGAATGACTGCCGACAAGGATGGTGTCGTCTATTTCGGCAACTTCGGCAACGGCGAAATGTACCGGATCGTTTTCGATGCCGACGGCAAAGCGACGACCGATGTGATTCACGAAGCGGGTGACTATTTCGGTTGCTGTGATGGTATCTTCTACGATGCCGATACAAATAAGATTTATGTGAACGACTCGGCAGCGAATGCGATTCACGCTTTCACGCCGCCGAAGCCAGGCGAGAAAGCCGTATTTGAAACGCTCTGGGAGGACGGCGACACCGATGGTGCCGATGGTTCGCTCAACCAACCTTGCGAATGTGTTGTGGTGAACGGCAAAATGGTGATTGCCAATTTCGATTGGCCCTTCCCGGAATTGCTGAACACGGAAACCAGCAAGCCGAACACGCTGTCGGTGATTAACTTGAAGTAGAGATGGGATCAGAGCCGCAATCGTCCTCTTTCCTTGACCCATTTTCTTAAACTCTTTTGAAATAAAGGGTTTAAGAAAATTTCACTTATTATCCCAGCGTAACATGGCGCGTCACGACGCGTCATCGTT
>Ga0082212_10005231_pt1 | contig 17765 bp, 15 predicted proteins | sample TergutNt197P3_FD_71548 | JGI IMG/M metagenome (GOLD analysis project Ga0082212, IMG submission 71548) | Neocapritermes taracua P3 segment gut microbial communities from Petit-Saut dam, French Guiana - Nt197 P3 | ecosystem: Host-associated > Arthropoda: Insects > Digestive system > Gut ... | reverse complement strand
TCGTTCCACTTTTATGAACAATAATTCTAATTTTATGAACAATAATTCCACTTTTATGAACGATTGCTATATTTTCACTATCGAATAAACAACTTACACAATTTAGTATAAATAAATATATAATAACGATTATAAATATAAAAATTGGACATAATACAATTACATATTTTCTAATCACAATTCCTAATTATTCTAAATCCAATCTTTTCATAACTATTATTTGTTGTTCTATACTCTTTTCGGACAATTATTTTGCCATCATCACAAGAACCACCTCTAATAACTCTACCTGTTCCTGTTGTAGGTCCAGTAGGATTAACAAGTGGAGCAGTATAATAATAATCATCTTTATAATAATCCCAGCACCATTCCCAAACATTTCCAAGAATATCATATAGTCCGTATTTATTTGGTTTTAATTTTCCTATACTATGTGGATTAAGTGTAGAATTATTATAAAACCATGCATATTCTATCAGTGTTTTTTCGTTGTTAATGTTAGTATCAAAATCGGCGAAATATTCCCATTCGGCTTCAGTAGGTAATCGCCATCCGTTTGCATGAATGTCAAAATAAACGTTAGAATCAATAATATCATAAGCGGGTTGTATATTATCAAAAACAGAAAGTTTATTACAAAACAAAATAGCATCTAACCAACTAACATTATATACGGGATAATCATTATATTTTATATTAGCAGGATTTTGATTGTTAATGATAGAATATAGTCGTTGATTAACTTCACAAGTAGCAACATATATATTTTTAGTAAGCATAACTTTATGGATTGGTTTTTCGTTTTCTATATTAAATTCATTGCTACCCATATCAAAACTATCAACAAGAATTAGCACATAATCAAATTTTGGATAAGGTTGGACGATAATATTTTGATAATAATCTTGACTATCATAATATATTTTTTTATCATTAACTACGACATAAATAGTAGACAATAAAGGAATTAATGGAACTACAAATTGTATTTTACTTTGTGTCCAATTTACACAATTTCCAGATTCTATTTTCAAAGTATCATTAATAATAATATAACTTGAGTCGTTTATATTGCCAAGATTTTCACCATACAAAGTGAAAGTATCTGTATAGAAAGTATTAGCATCTTGGATTTTAAATATGCGAGTGTTACCGTCTGTAATAATGGGCTTACTTTCATAACATGCATAAAAAACAAGGCAACAAATAGCGATAAGAGGAATAAATATTTTTATATAATTATACATTTTGATAATAAATTACATTTACATTACAAATATAATAAAATATTTTCAAATAAACAAATAATACATTAATAATTAAATTTAAATTCTAATAAACATTATGAACATAATGTTTATTTAAATGATTTTTATTATATTTGTAAAATAATTAAATATAATTTCAAAAGCAATGCAAATTATCATCAAATATATTGTATATATATTTTCATTTTTAATAGTATCAAATACATTAGTATCGCAAACTTTAGAACAAGTAGAATATAAAATACTTGGAATATCAGTTGAAGGAAATAGCATAACCGAAGCACAAACTATATTAGGACTTGCAGGAATTTATCAAGGCGATAAAATTAAATATCCAGGTGATATAGAGCGATTCCAAACTGCTATAAAAACTTTATGGAAAAGAAATCAATTTCAAGAAATCCGTATAGTTGTTGATAGAATAGTAGATGATGGTGTGTTTTTGAAAATAATTGTTAAAGAACTTCCACGATTAAGAAATATTGTAATTGCTGGTAATAACAAATTAAAAGAAAAAGAACTTCTTACTGCGGTTGCAAAAACAAAAGGCGACGTTATCAATAATTATGAACTTAATTTAATAGAAAAACGAATTAAAAACACATATACAGAAGAAGGATTGCAATATGCAAAAGTAAATGTAGAGTTAGTTGTAACAGAAAGTTCAAAATTTGTTGACCTGCAAATAAATATTAATGAAGGTAGAAAGTTTTATGCTAAATCAGTGGAATTTGTTGGAAATAAATATTTTACAAATAAGCAATTAGAAAGCGTTTTTGATGATACCCATGTAAAGAAATGGTGGCAATTTTGGCGGTCTGCTAAATTTAATCCTGAAAAATATGAGAGTGATAAAAAATTATTAAGTGATTTTTATAATAAAAATGGTTTTGTTAATTTTGTATTGGAAGGTGATACGTTAATTTTTGATGAAGATAAGAGTGAAGTATTTGTTAGAGTGTTTGTAAATGAGGGACAAAAGTTTTACTTGCGGAATATTACATTTAATGGAAATACGCTATATACTACGGAACAGATGCTTCCTCGTTTAGATATGAAAAAAGGTGATTTAATGAATATGGAAAAGTTCGAGTTTAACTTATATGGTAATCAAAATCAGACAGATATAACTTCTATGTATATGGATAATGGCTATCTGCAAGCAAATCTTAAACCCGATTATAAGCAAGATAATGATTCTATGGATGTGGGTATTAGTGTTTTTGAAGGGGAAAGATATAAAAACGGGAAGATAAATATTGAAGGAAATACACGCACACTTGATAAAGTTGTTCGCAGAGAACTTTATACATTGCCAGGTGATTACTTTGATAGGTCGGCAATAATTAAAAGTATCAGAGCATTGGGACTCATCGGACATTTCAATCCAGAGGCATTGCAACCCGATGTATCACCATCTAAAGATGAACCAAATACGGTAGATGTCACTTATAAAGTAGAAGAACGCTCTAACGACCAACTTAATTTATCTTTTGGATATGCAGGAGTATGGGGATTAATGATTAATTTAGGAGTTAGTTTTAATAACTTTTGTCTTTGGGAACCTTTCCGCTCGGGAGCCGGACAAACACTAACTGCAAGTATAGATGTCGGTAATTGGAATATGTATAGAACATTCTCTATCGGAGTTATGGAACCATGGCTATTTGATAGACCAACAAGTGTAGGATTTAACTTATTCCATCAATATACTAACTACTCGCCATGGAACCTATCACGAACGGGTGCTAATATTAACTTCGGACGTAAATTTAGATGGCCTGATGATTATTTTAGAGCAAACTGGTCATGGAGAACACAGTATAACGATATTAAAGAAGGGTCGTCTAATTACTATAGACCAGGAAGGTATTGGGAAAACAACTTAACTCAAACTATTTCCCGAACCAACTGGAATCATCCCTTCTCGCCGTCAGTCGGCTCGTCTTTTGCTATTGTTAGCAGCATTTCATTAGGGGCTATCGGAGTTGGAACTACTGACTTCTTCAAAAACGAAATAAAATATAGCTTCGTCTCCCCTATTCTTTCACATAAGGGAAAAGATAAATTGATTTTCTATGTGGAATCTTTACTCGGCTATCTTACAGGATTGTCATCCGATACCGCTATGTCACCTGTCGAATTATATCACATGGGGGGTAACGGATTAGGGGTATATAGCATTATACCATTGCGAGGATACGACGACGACGTATTCGGACAATTCTGGGACGTTAAAGATGCAAGAACTTATACGGGAGGCAAAATGGCAGCAAAGGTCACCGCAGAACTACGATTTAATGTGTTATTAGACCCAATGCCTGTATTCGTATATCTATTTGCTGAAGCAGGAAATTTATGGCGTGACATTAGATATATCAATCCTAACGACTTAAGACGCTCCGCAGGCATCGGAGCAAAGTTTATGATTCCACAGATAGGACCTATCGGATTCAGTTATGGATACGGTTTCGACAACCCATCACCAATAACGACAAACTTTAATCTTAAACCATCAGGATGGAAATTCACATTCCATCTCGGAAATATGTAAACGTAGAACCGATAATAAATTACGCTACAGCATTACACTTCTAACTACGCTATTTTTCTAATATTTACTAATGTTTTATAAACTTATAAATATTGTTAAAATACATTAAAAATTAGTAAAAAAGCATCAAAAATCACTAAATTTTAGCAATAATTCAGTTATTAAATAATAAATTTAGTTATATAATTAGCAAATCAATTAAACAACACTACCTATTTCAATAAACAACACTATCTATTCTACAAACTATATTAACTATTCTACAAACTACATTATCTATTCTACAAACTATATTAACTATTCAATAAACAACACTATCTATTCTACAAACTATATTATCTATTCAATAAACAACACTTAAATCTCTTTTTGAACCCTTAATCTTACTTTGTGAATCCTTCTTAATTCTTTTTCAGCCGATGTGAGAGGTCTTTTAAGATTATTCTTAATTTCTTCTGGTTCAATACCCTCTTCTATCGCATTATGAATTACTTTTTTCGCCCTCCACATAATTTTTCGAGCCGTATCTTCATATATTTCAAGCGTATCTGCAATTTGCTGATAACTCCGCCCCTCTACATAACGCATCTGCATCACCGTTGATTGCTTCGGCGTAAGATAAGGAATAGCCCGCATTATATATTCACCTTTATTTACAATTTTTTTCTTTACTTTCTTCATAATTACAAAAATAAAAAAATTTTTTGGAGTTATTTATAAAAAAACAAGGAGATTTATCCCCCTTGCTATTCTGTTATTAAACCTTATTTATGCGGTGGAATTACACCACCTGCGGTAAGTATTATATCTTCACGACCAAGTTTTTTTTAGTTCCGATATTTTCTTATTAAAACATACTATCACTAATTTCTTTTATTCTTTTTTCTGCTAATTTACAATATTCTTCGGATATTTCAAAACCAACATAATTTCTTTCTGTTTTTATTGCTGCTAATGCTGTTGTGCCGCTTCCAATAAATGGGTCAAGCACAATATCATTTTTATATGAAAATAATTGTATCAACCTATAAGGTAACTCAACAGGAAAAGGAGCGGGATGTCCTATTTTCTTTGCTGATTCTGTTTTCATATTCCAAACTGATTTTGTATATTCCATAAATTGTTCTTTGCTAATTGTATTTTCTTTATTTTTGCTATCAAGTTTGAAATCGCCTTTTGAAAATACCAAAATATATTCGTGGACATCTCGCAATACAGGATTTGATGCCGATTGCCAACTGCCCCAAGCCATTGATGTTCCTGCACCTGCACCTTTATTCCAAATTATTTCTCCTCGCATCAAAAAACCAATCTTTAACATTATATTTGTTATATGTGTTGCAAGTGGTATATATGGCTTCCGACCTATATTTGCTACATTTACACACGCTCTACCGCCATTTACCAACACTCTATATGTTTCTGAAAATACATTTTCTAACAAATCCAAATATTCTTTTAATGTTAAATCATCATCATAATCTTTTGTTACATTATATGGAGGCGAAGTTATCATTAATTGCAAACTATTATCGGGTATTGCCACCATATTTTTGCTACTACTATTTATCATTGTATTTATTAATTCCGCAGGAAATTCATTTTCAATCGTAGAACTATTTTTTGTTATTTTAAATTCTTTATACATTTTAGAATTATAAAATTGTTCTGCATTATGCCCAATTCTACTAATTGTGCCGAATGAACTTGTTTGCGATGTTGTTTTCATTCTTTCCATAATTCAAGCCACCTATCATAAACTGAAAAATTTAATTCTTTTTCTATCCAATTTATCATTATACATTTTGTATTTATATTGTTTAAAAGCATATTCATAGCATTTGATGAAAACTCTACTCCTCTATTATTTGTGCCAGGTTTTGGCAATTTTATATAATTTTCTATACCAATTTGTGCGATAATTTCATCTTGCACTTTTTTTGGAATAAAATAAAAACCGCCTTCTTTATTCCAATTTATATTCACCAAAACAATATCTGTTTTAGGATGATAAGATTTCAAAAACACATCAGCACTTGCTGTATCCACCGTCCAAGCAACTTTAACTCCACTACTAATATTTCCTTGTTTTGTTTTTATTGAAATTGGATTATTCATAACAATAACATCTGTTTCGGGTTCAATTATACTTATATTAGCATTTACATTTTGCTCGCCATAAACATATAAAAACAATGCAATAATTATTTTTTCTCTCAATACACCGACTTCCATACCGACCTTACCTGCCCTTGAACTTTCCACATTTGCCATTTGAAAGAACTCGGGCAATTTCATTTTTATTCGTTTTATAATTACTTCGTCATCAAATATTTTATTTATATATTCCATTTTATAAATATCATTAATAATTTTTAAATTAAAAAAATATCATATTGGACATTGCTGATGCAATGTCCAATATTAAATAAACCTTACTTATATTGTTTAAGAAGTGTTTCCATAATCTTTTTTGCGGCATCAGGAATAACTGTGCCAGGACCAAAGATAAAACTAACACCCTGCTTGTATAAATAATCGTAATCCTGCGGAGGTATTACACCACCCGCTGTAACTATTATGTCTTCACGACCAAGTTTTTTCAATTCTGCAATTAAAGTTGGAATAAGTGTTTTATGTCCTGCCGCTAATGAAGATGCACCAACAATATGCACATCATTTTCAACTGCTTGCTTTGCGGTTTCTTCGGGAGTTTGGAATAATGCACCCATATCTACATCAAATCCTAAATCAGCAAAAGCAGTAGCAACAACTTTACCACCTCTGTCATGTCCGTCTTGTCCCATTTTTGCAACCATAATGCGAGGACGACGACCTTCTTTCTTTTCAAATTCATCAGTTAATTTGCGAACTGATTGTATTTCTTCAGAATTCATATATTCTCCACTATAAACACCACTAATTGTGCGAATTGTCGCATTATAACGACCTTTAACTTTTTCTATTGCATAACTAATTTCGCCGAGAGAAGCACGGGCTTGTGCTGCTTCAATAGATAATGCAAGTAAATTACCTTGACCTGTTTCAGCACATTTAGTAATTGCTTCAAGGATTTGGTTAACTTTATTATTATCTCTATTTTCGCGAAGTTTTTTGAGGCGTGCAATTTGTGATTCTCTAACAGCAGCATTATCTACATCAAGAATATCAAGTGCTTCTTCTTTTTGTAATTTAAATTTATTAACGCCGATAATTGTTTCTGCACCTGAATCAATGCGTGCTTGTTTTTTGGCTGCGGCTTCTTCTATTCTCATCTTTGGAATACCTGATTCTATTGCTTTAGCCATACCGCCAAGTGATTCAATTTCTTGTATATGTTCCCAACCTTTAGTGATAAGTTCGGCAGTAAGTTTTTCAACATAATAAGAACCACCCCAAGGGTCAATAACATTACAAATACCTGTTTCTTCTTGCAAATAAATTTGTGTATTACGAGCAATACGAGCAGAAAAATCAGTCGGCAAAGCAATTGCTTCATCAAGTGCATTAGTGTGTAATGATTGAGTATGACCAAGTGCTGCAGCCATTGCTTCAATACAAGTGCGAGCAACATTATTAAATGGGTCTTGTTCTGTTAAAGACCAACCCGATGTCTGACTATGAGTTCTTAATGCAAGTGATTTAGGACTCTTTGGATTAAATTGATTAACTATTTTTGCCCAAAGAACTCTGGCAGCACGCATTTTTGCAATCTCCATAAAGTAATTCATTCCGATACCCCAGAAGAAAGATAAACGAGGAGCAAAATCATCAATATTAATTCCTGCTTTAACTCCTGCACGAATATATTCTAAACCATCAGCCAAAGTATAACCCATTTCAATATCATTAGTAGCACCTGCTTCTTGCATGTGATAACCCGATATAGAAATAGAATTAAATTTAGGCATATTTTTAGAAGTATATTCAAAAATATCTGCAATGATTTTCATTGAAATCTCTGGCGGATAGATATAAGTATTTCGCACCATATATTCTTTTAGAATATCATTTTGGATAGTGCCTGCCATCTGTTCTAACTTTGCTCCCTGTTCTAAAGCAGCAACAATATAGAACGCAAGAACAGGTAAAACTGCACCGTTCATTGTCATTGAAACAGAAATTTTTGATAAATCAATTCCACCAAATAAAACTTCCATATCAAGAATAGAATCAACAGCAACACCTGCTTTACCTACATCGCCAACAACTCTTTCGTGGTCAGAATCATAACCGCGATGTGTTGCTAAATCAAATGCAACAGACAAACCTTGTTGTCCTGCTGCAATATTTCTACGATAAAACGCATTTGATTCTTCTGCGGTAGAAAATCCTGCGTATTGACGAATAGTCCAAGGACGAGATACATACATTGTTGGATATGGACCGCGTAAATTTGGAGTTATACCTGCTGTAAAAGAAGGATGAATTAAGTCAGATAAATCTGCTTTGGTATAGAGTGGATTGATATCAATGTTCTCCATTGATTTGACCACATCTAATTTTGTAGTTGCTTCTGCTTTTTTTAGCCAAGCACTTTTATCAGTGTTAACGCAATTACAATCACACTGAGATGGATAATTATTATCAAATGCTTTTTTCACATTTGCAAAATTTGGGAAAGTCATATATTTCCTATTATATAATTTAAAAAACTTCTAATTAATTTTATACAAAAATAAGAAAAAAATTGGAAACTTTTATTATTTTTGTAATATGTTAAAAGAAAAACAATACATTTTTATCGCTCAATCGTTGCTGCATACCTCAGAGTGCAAAATAGATATTGCTAACGATTTAGACGGACGGTTGAAAGGATTAAATAATACAGAAGGTAAATCACCAAAAGATACTTACCGTTATATATTCATTTGTGAAGTCCAAGATATGATAGCGATGATAAATGATTTAATAGAAGATTTCTTCATTTATAGAATGCAAAAAAAAGAAGAATTATATCTTTTGAATGAAGATTTATTTAAAATTTACATAGAAGAAATCAACTCACATCCATTATTCGAAGAAGCAATATTTATAAAGAAAAAAATATTTTAAAAACTAAGCATTTGTTTTTTGTGGTATAAAACATAATAAGAAATAATATGCCATTAGATAAAGAAACTTTGTGGTGCAAAATAGGTATAACAGACGATTTAGATGAACGGTTGAAAACATATAATAGACACAAAACAGGTAAAAAACAGGTAAATCCAAAATAAAAATAGATTACTTCACATCAAAGATGTTCGCAATGACGGAATTAATAATGCTGTCATATCGAATTTATTTCGGCTTTCCTAATTAAGCACAAGGAAATACCGAAACAAGTCCGCTTTGGCAGAATAAATACTAAAAAAAACGTATTTTTGTATTATTATGAAAAATAATTTGTTGATTACAGGTGGTGCAGGTTTTATTGGAAGCAATTTTATAAATATGCTAAACAATATAAATACTTCTGAATTTAATAGTATAGTAAATGTAGACAAACTTACTTATGCTGCTAATACAGATAATATTAAAGTTTGTGATGATATAAATTATATTTTTTATAAAATTGATATTTGTGATAGTTCTTTGGTAAGTGAGGTATTAAAAAGGCATAATATCAATTATATTATTAATTTTGTGGCAGAAACACATGTAGATAACTCAATATTAAATCCGAGTGTATTTGTTAAAACTAATGTTTTGGGAACAGCAAATTTATTAAATTGTGCTAAAGATTATTGGCAAAATAATTATGAAAACAAGAAATTTATACAAATATCGACCGATGAAGTATATGGTTCTTTATCAGATGATAAAGATTTAAAGTTTACAGAAAGTAGTCCATTAGAACCTCATAGTCCTTATTCTGCTTCAAAGGCATCTGCAGATTTACTTGTTTTATCTTATTATTATACATATAAATTTCCTGTTGTAATTACACGTTGTAGCAATAATTATGGTCCGAATCAACATAAAGAGAAATTAATTCCATTAATTATATATAATGCATTAAATAATTTACCAATACCGATATATGGTGATGGGATGAATATACGTGATTGGATAAATGTTAAAGATTATTGCAGTGCAATATTAAATGTTTTACATAATGGTAGAATAGGTGAAATATATAATGTAGGTGCGAATACAGAAAAAACAAATATAGAAGTAGTAAATATGATATTAGATTATTTAAATAAGCCCCGAACATTAATTAAATATATAGAAGATAGATTAGGGCATGATAGACGTTATGGAATAGATGCAAGTAAAATTATTAAAGAATTAGGTTGGAAGCCAATAATTTCTTTTAAAGAAGGAATAAAAAACACAATAGAATATTATAGAAAATGTTTTATAATTTAGTAGTATAAAGCAATTAAAAAGTCATAATTTGGTGACGAGATATAAATATTAATTAAAATTATTATGAAAAATAAAAATAAAATCAGCAGTTATTTTTTTATTGGAGTATTTGTTATACTTGGATTATCATTACTTGTGGCTTTTCTATTGTGGATGGGAGCGACACAATTTTTAAAAGAATATGATTATTATGTTACATATTTTGAAGAATCCGTAGATGGTTTAGAAAGTGGTTCACCTATAAAATACTTAGGAGTTCCTTGTGGATTAGTTGATAAAATAAATATTGCTCCTGATGGGACATTAGTTGAAATTATATTAAAATTGGATAAAACATTAGTGATAAATGATGAATTGATTGCAAAATTAGAATTATCAGGATTTGCAGGTGGTAAATATATTCAATTAACAAATGAAAAAGATAAATCTGTGCCATTAAAAATATATTTTGCTGCTCCTTATCCTATAATTAACTCTGCTTCTTCGCAATTAAAAGAAATAACCCAAACTGCCGAGTCAATCGTTACTCAATTAAATGAATTTAGATGGAAAGAAATATCAGACGAGTTAGTTGAAACATTGTCAGGAATAAATAAATTTGTAGTAGGTTTAAATATTGGCGATATAATATTAGATTTAAGAAGCACTATTAATTCTTTAAATCTACTAATAGACCAATTATCTGAATCATCTATAACTGCAAATTTAGAAACAACTTCCACAACTATAAGTAATACTGCTAAAACATTAGAGGAAATCTCTTTAAAATTAGATACCAAAGTAGATTCTATAGATGTTACGGGTTATTTAGATAAAATATATAATGATTTTCATACAACATTTAATAATGCGAACTCTACAATAGATGTTTTAAGTAATAGATTCCAATCATCAATGTTTGGATTTAACATTTTATTAGAGGATATTAGCAAAACAAATAAAAAATTAAATACAACTCTACGAACAATAAATGAATCACCTTATATGTTTTTAACGGATCCACCACCAAGTGATAATGTAAAAAAATGATTGGTGATAGTATTATGAATATATTAATGCAAAATATATTAATGCAAATATATTATAGTTTCCAAGTAAAACCTATTGTGATTTTTTCAAATGCTTGTAACTTTTTACTTTGCTTGGTATCATATAAGGCATTAACAATTATATGACTTGAAATAAGTTTACTTATTTGGAATGAAGTCATAGTTTCTAAATTCCAAAACGAATCTTTCAAAAAAGTTTGTCCATATTTATAAAAGTTTTCAAGTTTTACAGCAGTTGTTATATTTGTATCTAATTTTCCTTTCCAAGCAATTTTAAAATAATTACCAAATTCAATAGAGTTTTCTAATTTTATTCTAAAATTACCACCAAAATCAAATGTTCCTTCTGTCCTTATAAATGCTGTTCTAATAGTAATTGGATTATCTTGTATACTTAACTCACCGCTAATAAAATTAATTCCTAATGCTGCAAGCAAATATGAAGAACTTAAATCGAAACGCGATTTTAAATCTACTGTTCCATTAAAATAGAAATCATCTAAAAATTTTTGATTAACAGATGAATTAGCCGATATTTTATCTTCTTGTGTCATCCACTTGTCAGTTGTATTATAAGCAGTGCCTATTGCTGCTTCAATATTATTAAGAACTTTAAAGGTAGAATCATTTGATATATCATTATAACTACCAATAAAACGAACTGCCCCAGAAAAATAATTAGAACCCGTTCCTTCCCAATTACTATATAGCATTTCTTCAAATTGAAGCAATACTTTTTGCTCTATAACCCAATTATTGCAAAATAGAAAACTATTACTTATACTTAATAGTAATAATAAAAAAATAAGAAGATTTGTTTTGATCATAAAATAATATATATTACAAAAATACAAATATAATATTTTTTTTTGATTTTTTTGAAATTATTATAATTTTTCTTAAACTGATATAAAAAAATACCCTTTTATCGGAGAATGATATAAAGGGTATGCAGCATAAAGAGGAAGAGACATCTTTCGATGTCGAGCGAAAAACGAGATTCGAACTCGCGACCCCAACCTTGGCAAGGTTATGCTCTACCACTGAGCTATTTTCGCTTTTTTTTACTTATTTCAAATGACATAAAATACAAAAATAACTTTTTTTTTTCTAATTTCCAAATTATTTTATTTTTTTTTGAAAAAAATAAAATAATTTGTGAGATTTTTCAAAAAACATTAAAAATATATGTTAAAAATAATATTTTTTTTGAAAAAAATTATTATATTTGTATTTGTAAAAAAATGTAATCTAAATTTAATTTATAATATGAAAAAAATAAGAATATCTGTTGTTGGATTGGGACACATAGGGAAAATTCACTGCAAATTATTAGCCAAAAATAAATCTGTTGACTTCGTTGGTGTTTATGATATTGATATAAAACGTAAATATACCATTGCGGCTGAATATAAAGTAAAATACTTCGCTGATATATCTGATACAATATTAAATTCAGATGCAGTAATAATAGCAACATCAACTATTCATCATAAAGAAATTGCTAAAAAAGTTATATTGGCAGGAAAACATTGCTTTATAGAAAAGCCTGTATGTAGCAATGTTAAAGAAGCCGAAGAACTTTTGCGTCTAAGTGCTAGGCACCATAATTTAAAAATCCAAGTAGGACATATTGAACGTCTTAATCCTGCCATATTATCTGCTAAAAGATATAATCTAAATCCTGTTTTTATTGAAGCACACCGCCTTACTGAATTTCAAGCACGTTCAACAGATATATCCGTAGTAAATGATTTAATGATACACGATATTGATTTAGTATTATTTTTAACTAATAGCAAAGTAAAAAATATATATGCAAGTGGAGTATCTATAATAACAGATAGTATTGATTTAGCAAATGCAAGATTAGAATTAGAAAATGGATTAATTGCTAACTTAACTGCCTCAAGAATATCTACCAAATCTGAACGTAAATTTAGAATATTCCAAAAAGATACTTATCTATCATTAAATTTAAAAGAATATAATTTAGAAATATTTAAAATGATAGATTGCAAAGGGATGGATATAACTGCTGATAATTTACTTCCAACACAAAAATTAATTGATTTACCTACTATTGAAGATAAAAAAATTGTATTTGAAACTCCTAAAATAACAAAAGCCAATTCTATGGAAATAGAACAAAGCAATTTCATATCCAGTATAATAGGTCAGCCAATAATAACCTGTACCTTATACGAAGGAGTAGAAGCACTAAAAGTAGCAGAACGAATAAGCGAAATAATAGCAAAATAGTGTTATATCGGTATAATCCCAAAAATTATCTAAAAAAATTGACTTTTATTATTATGATTATATGAAAAAGAAAATAAACATTATATTTTTTGCATTTGCTTTATTTTTGTTACCTGTGTATTCGCAAGATTTAGATGACGACTATGACGAAAAACACGTAGAAGAGATGGAAGAAACCCCGAATTTTAACTTTGTAAAAGCATCATTTCTATTAGGATTTCATATACCCGATGAAGAGTTTCACAATGGAAATAATTTTTCTTTTAATATAAATAATTCAATCAATGAATACGCTTTTTTTTCTTTAGGAATCAATTATGATAAATTTCATGGCATAAACGACAATAAAAGAGAATATGAACTTAACGAAGTATCTATTGGAATAGGATTTTTTTTTAATTTTTTACGATTTTATCATAATAATTCTTATGTTGGAATAGAACTTGGTTCATATCATATTAAAAACACTGAAACTCTAAAATTAGATGTAAAAAATGCAGGCAACCATCTAATGATAGCCTGGATATTAGGACATTATTATTCAATAAATGATAGAATAGATTTAGAGGGAACAATTCATATAAAAGCCAATCATTTAAGAAATTTTAGTGCTAATATAGGGATAGGATATAGAATTTTCCCATAAATGTATGAATCGTACCTAAAAGTTTTTAATATATTTTTTTTACAAAAAAATATTATTTTTGTAAAAAAATACATTCAATATTTTTAATTTATATTTATATGAAAAGAAAATTTTTGTTATTAGTAATTTTATTTACTGTTATTAATTGTAGTGAATTATTTTCACAAAATCTGAAATATGCACACAAAGTAATGAAAGAACTATGTGCAGAAGAAATGTTTGGACGAAGCATATATAAAAATGGTGATAGCATTGCTGCTGAATATGTTGCTAATGAGTTCTTAAAATTTAAGATTAAAACTATTAATGAAAATAAAGGAACTATGGGCTACAAACAATTTTTTAATGTAAATAATGTAGTTCTTGAAGATGTTCGTTTTGAACTCGGCAAAGGTAATATAATGCGACCTGACGATGACTATTATATATTAGGCACATCTCCTTCTATTGATATAGAACTCGAAAATATTCGTCCAATTATTATTGTTGATAAGGCACATTGGGAACTGGTTAAGGTAACAAACATTCCTGATGTTATTCTTGTTTTTAATGCTAAATCTTTTGATTTATCAATAAAAGAAATTGTTAATTTCATTGACACAGGACTTGGAAATATTAAACCGAAATTAATTATATTTCAGGGATATGAAAAAATTAGTTATTATATCGGCAGAGATAACATTTCTAATTATCCTGTTATACAAATTGTTGGTGATAAAATAGGACAAAATATTCCTTACCTTAAATTAAACATCAAGACAAAATTAGTTGAACAACATAATAGTGCTAATGTGATTGGTATTGTTGAAGGTAAAAAGAAATCTGATTACATTTTTATAACTGCTCATTATGATGCATTAGGAATGTTTGGAGATAAAGTATTTCACGGGGCACATGATAATGCTACGGGAGTTGCTACTATGTTAGATTTGGCAAGTTTTTATTCTAAATCTGACAATAAACCACAATACTCGTTGGTTTTTATTGCGTTTGGGGGAGAAGAAATAGGATTGCTGGGTTCTAAATATTATGTAGATAATCCTGTCGTTCCTAATGATAAAATTAATATTGTTATAAATTTAGATTTAATTGGAAGTGGAAGTGGCGGATTGATTGTTGCTAATGGCGATGCTAATGATACTAAAAAACATTATAAAGAGTTAGAGAGAATCTGTAACGATGAGTATTATTTTCATAAAATCAGTACATTGCCACATAAATGCTACAGTGACCATTGTTCCTTTGTAGAAAAGAATGTTCCAGCTATTTTTATTATGACGGCAGGTGAAGAATGCAAATATGGTCATAGCATTTATGACAGATATGAAAATACTCCTTTTACTAAATATGAATCAATATTTAGATTAATAAGGGACTTTATATCAATTACAAAATAGTTTTAAAATTATAGAAATAAAAACTCTATTTTTTTCAAAAAAAAAACGTATTTTTGTAATTGATTATTAATCAACAATATAAAAAATATGCCAAGAACAAAAATAAAAAAAGATGAAAACGTGACTAACGAACAAGTTACAAAAAAGAAAAAACGTTTAAGAAAAGCTAAATATGTTACTATTTACTCAAATTTCTTAATGAAAGAAACTAAACATGAGTTAATGGGCGAGCCGATTATATCCGAAAAAGGCAAACAACAATGGGCACGTTGCACTAAAAGTCGTCATACCCAATTAATAAATCTGGATGCTTTAGAGCAAGATACAGATAAATCAAAATCAGTTATTAATTATTCCAAAGATGAAACAAAAGTTTATTCCCCAAAAGATATTTATGAAATAGGAGATGTAATTTTTCATAAAATTTGGGACGATGTTGGAATAGTTCAAGAAAAAGATACCACAAGCACAGGCGGAAATGCAATAATAGTTCAATTTGAAAAAAATGCAAAGAAAACTTTAATAGAAAACTTGCACGTATTGTAAAACAAAATTATCTTTGAGTATATTACTATTAACAAGGGGATTAATCCCCTTGTTAATTTAGTTGTTTTTATTTTAATACAACAACAAAATCAATGAGATAAGTCCCAATACATATATAATTTTCTATTATTAATTAGGCAATAATATACAATTTTACCCTAAATCGGTTCCCTTAAAAAGTGCTGATTATTAACCAATACATCCCTTTATTAAACAATCTTAAAAACAAAATAAATCTTTAAAAAGATTTTTAAATATCAAAAAAAATTCGTATATTTATAGGATACGAAAATAACAAAAAAAAGTTATTTTGTTAAATTAAAATTTAACAAAAAGTTACCAACATTCCACTTTTTATAGTGATTAATCGGAATTAATTCGTTAGGTTCGTATTATAATTTTTTAGTAATAATACGAATATGAACAACCTTAATTTCAATTTCAATTCAGTTATAGAACTCATTAATACATTTAACACCGAACAAAAATGTATTGAATATTTGGAACAAATTCGGTGGAACGGAAATGTTGTGTCCCCTTACGATTCCACTTCAAAGGTGTATAAATACAGCAAAAATAATCGTTATCGTTGTAAGAATACGAACAAAGATTTTAATGTTAAAAGTGGAACTTTGTTCGAATCTTCGAACATCAAATTACAAAAATGGTTCTTAGCGATATATCTTATTACTTCACACAAAAAAGGTATATCTTCGCATCAATTAGCAAAAGATTTAAATGTTACACAAAAGACATCATTTTTTATGCTACACAGAATTCGTAATTGCTACGGTATTAAAACTGAGCAATTAGAAGGAATTGTGGAAATAGACGAAACGTTTATTGGTGGTAAAGTTAGAAATAATGAAGTAGCAGAAGGCGAAAAAAGAAATATGGGCAGAAGCACAAAAACAAAAACTGCGGTATTTGGTGCGGTAGAACGCAATGGTAAATTAATTGCAAAGGTGGTAGAAGATACGAAAACAAAAACACTACTTCCACACATTAAAGAAAATATTAAAAAAGGAACATCTGTAATGACTGATGAATGGACTGCTTACAAAAAACTTTATAAAAATTACATTCACTCAGTTATAAAACACAACGAAGGTGAATTTGTGGATGGCAATATTTATACAAATACAATAGAATGTTTTTGGTCGCATCTTAAAAGGGGTATCAAAGGTATATATCACAAAGTAATAAAAAAACATTTACAAAAATATGTGGATGAGTTTGTGTTCAGATACAATACAAAGGACTATAACGAAAACGAACGATTTAATTATTTCTTTGGTAATATGAAAAATAGGTTACGGTATAAAGATTTAATTTGTTGTGAAGTGTAATTTTTTAAGATTGTTTAATAATATATTCAGAAATAAATATTATATTTGTAAATTAGAAAATTTTAATAATATAAATAATATGCAAAACTTTAAAACGATTTTAATAATTGTAATAACACTTACATTAAGTATAGTCATTAGTAGTTGCTCTTCTATGACACTTTATAATTTCAAAGAAGATTATGAATCGGTGTTTGTATTAGTAAATGATAATGATGAAAAATATTTCAAAGAATTAGAAATATTATTAGTTGATGGACACCCACATAAAGGATATGCTTCATATTATTGTGGAATAATATTACAATTAAAAAATAATTCTACAAAAATAATTAAG